>WNGJ01011623.1_pt2 | contig 12746 bp, 13 predicted proteins | sample 5400611 | NCBI WGS metagenome assembly WNGJ01 (sample SAMN13153375, study PRJNA577476) | soil metagenome | isolation source: 40 cm soil or saprolite under Garry oak tree replicate 1 | place: USA:California | collected 2016-06-15
CTCTTCGGCGATCCGGACAATGGGACTCCCTCCCGCTGCCGGCAACGCCCGCTCCGCGCGGACCTCGCCGCGCTCCAAGCGGTCCAGCACCTGCTCGAGCCCCACTTGAATCTTCTCGTTTTCCGGGCGGTGCCGCCGCGCGATCGTCAGGCCGACCAGCGCCATCACCGGGGCCGGCAGGTACGCCCACGGCAGCAGCACGCCGAGCGGGATAGCGGCCACGGTGGCGGCGATGCCCAGTCCCGCGACGATCAGGGCGCCCTGGATGCGGACGGCGCGCTCGCGTCGCACGTCGGCGGTGAGCTGTACGTGGCAGAAGCCGGGCTCGAGCTGCGTGACCTGACCGAGGACCTCGTTGGCGTGCGCCAGGGCGTAATGCTTCCCGCCCGCGCCCAACGCCCGCTGGATGGTGGCGAAGGCGCCGCGCTTGGCTTCCCAGGCCACTTGGCGAGGGCGCGCTCGACGGCCGCCCGGTCGCCCGGCACGACGCGCGCCGCCGCCAGCCGGTCGGGCCCCACCAGCCAGGCGCCGACGCCGCGCGGGGCCGCCACCACCGCGCGGGTCCGCTCCTCGAGCAGCGCCTGCCGCAGATACCCGTCCGGAATGCCGACGTCCTTGCCGAGGGCGACCAGCTCGTGCTCGGTGAGCCCGTCGCCGATGTCGCGCTCGGACGCCTGGAGCTCCGCGGCGCGCTTGATGATGCGCTCCAGCGCCTCGCGACTGATGAGCTCCTGGCCCCCCCCCATCCTAGACCTTGGTCTGGTCGCGGGCCGGCGCCGCCGGCAGCGACTCGCCCGTGCGGGCGGGGAGGGCGGGCGCGCCGCCGCGGATCGCCTCGAACAGCCCCTTGAACAGGTCGATCGGGATCGGGAAGATCGTCGTGGAGTTCTTCTCCGAGGCGATCTCGGTCACCGTCTGCAGATAGCGCAGCTGGATGGCCGCGGGCTCGGCGCCGATGATGCGCGCCGCCATGGCCAGCTTCTCGGAGGCCTGCCGCTCGCCTTCGGCGTTGATGACCTTGGCGCGCCGCTCGCGCTCGGCCTCCGCCTGCCGCGCCATCGCACGCTTCATCTCAGGCGGCAGGTCGACGTCCTTCACTTCCACCGCCGACACCTCGATCCCCCAGGACTCGGTGCGCGAGTCGATGATGTTCTTCAGGATGGCGTTGATCTTCTCGCGGTTCATCAGCAGCTCGTCCATCTCGGTCTCGCCGAGCACCGAGCGTAGCGTGGTCTGCGCGAGCTGGCTCGTCGCGTACAGGTAGTTCTCCACGCCGATCACCGCCTTCACCGGGTCCACGACCCGCATGTACAGCACGGCGTTGACTTTGATCGAGATGTTGTCGCGAGTGATCACGTCCTGGGGCGGGATGTCGAGCGCGACGACGCGCAGCGACACCTTCTGCATGCGCGCGAACAGCGGCGGCAGGTAGATCAGCCCCGGCCCCTTCGAGCCCCACGAGCGGCCCAGGAAGAAATACACCGCGCGCTCGTACTCGCGGAGCACGCGCAGCCCCGAGAACAGGTAGAACGCCACCACCGCGAGAATGGGAACCAGTGCGCCGTCCATGACTACTCCTCTTGCTCAGGCGGGGAACGCTTCGACGATGACCGCCGCGCCCTGACCGCCGCCGATGCACGCCGACCCCAACCCGAACCTCCCCTTGCGCTGCCGCAAGGCGTGGAGCAGGTGGATCGTGATGCGCGTGCCGCTCGCCGCGAGCGGATGGCCGATGGCGATGGCCCCGCCGTGCACGTTGGTCTTCGCGCGGTCCAGCCCCAGCTCTTTCTCCACGGCGAGGTATTGCGGGGCGAACGCCTCGTTCACTTCGACGAGGTCCATCTGTTCCAGTTTCATCCCGGCCTTGGCCAGCGCCTTGCGGGCCGCGGGCGCGGGGCCGATCCCCATGTACTTGGGCTCGACGCCGACCACGCCCCACGCCACGAGCCGCCCCAGGGGCTTCAATCCGTGAGTTTTCGCGAACGCTTCGCTCGCGATGACCGTCGCCGCAGCGCCGTCGCAGATCCCCGACGCGTTGCCGGCGGTCACCAGACCGTCCTTCTTGAAGTAGGGCTTGAGGCCCCCCAGCCCCTCGAGGGTGGTGTCGGGCCGCATGTGCTCGTCGGCGCGGAACTCGACGTCCTTCCCCTTCACCTTGACGGGAACGGCCACGACCTCGTCCTGGAACACGCAGTCGTCCCACGCCTTCTTGGCGCGCTGCTGCGAGCCCAGGGCAATCTCGTCCACCTCGCGGCGCGTGAGCTTGTATCGCTCGGCGAGGTTCTCGGCCGTCTCCGCCATCGAGAGGCCGCACTGCGGGTCCTTGAGCGCCTCCCACAGCAGGTCCTCGAGCGGCGCGGGGGGGCCGAGCCGCAGCCCCCAGCGGGCCCCGTGCACGACGTGCGGCGCCTGGCTCATCGACTCGGCGCCGCCGGCCAGCACCGCGTCGGCCTCGCCCAGCAGGATGAGCTGGGCGCCCTGCGTGATCGCCTCGAACCCCGAGCCGCACAGCCGGTTGACGGTGACGGCGGGCACCTCGATCGGCAGGCCCGCCTTGAGCGAGACGTGACGGGCGCAATAGATGGCGTCGTTGGAGGTCTGCAGCGCGTTGCCGAACACCGTGTGGCCGATCTGGTCGGCGGGCACGCGGGAGCGCTCCAGGGCGTGGCGGGCGGCGACGCTCCCGAGCTGGGTGGCCGAGAGGTCCTTCAAGGATCCGCCGAACGTGCCGAAGCCGGTGCGCACGCCGGAGAGGAACACGACGTCGCTACCGGCGCCCTGGGTTTTCATGGAAACAACGCTCCGCTGGTCAGACGCAGGAATATCGGGGGATGCGCAAGTGGGCGATAGGGCCTACAGCGCGGCGCTGCGGCGGCGCCAGATGAAATACGCGGGGACGCCCGTCGCCAGAATGGCCAGCTCGATCGCGCCTTGGGTCGGTTTGGCGGCGAGCGTGTTCACGACGACGGCGGCGGCGGCGAGGATGAACAACGCCGGCGTCACCGGATAGCCCGGCGTGCGGAACGGTCGCACGGCGTCGGGCCGCCGCCGGCGATAGACGAACAGCGCCGCAGCCCCGAGCACGAAGAAAATCCACGACGATAGCACTACGTAGGTGTAGAGCTGTTCGAACGTCCCCGAGATGGCGAGCACCATGGCCCAGGCACTCCCCGCGATCACCGCCACGGCCGGTGTCCCGAACCGCGGATGCACGTCGCCGAGTTTGCGGAAGAACAGCCCATCCCGCGCCATCGCGTAGAACACGCGCGGCGTGGTTAGGGTAAGGCCGTTGGCCGCGCCGAGGATCGAGATGAGGATGGGGATGGTGATCACCGACCCCCACCCCGATCCGAACAGAGCACCGAGGGCGTCTGCTGCGACGCGCTTGGAGCCGCCGACGCCCTGGGGCCCGAGCGCCGCGACGTAGCTGACGTTGGCGAGCAGGTAGATCCCGACGACGAGCAGCGTGCCGAGCACGATGCCGCGCGGAAAGGTGCGCTGCGGATTCACCGCCTCACCGGCCGAGAACGTGACGTACTGCCAGCCCTCGTAGGCCCACAGCACGCCGATCATGCCCACGCCGGCGCCGGAGAGCAGCGACCCCGTGAGCGGAGTGTCGAGGAACCGGACGTCTCCGCCCCACCCGCGACCACGCGCCAGCAGCGCGACACTCATCAGGAGCAGCGCGCCGACTTTGATGGCCGTGCTCCAGTTCTGGACCGTCGCGCCCTGGCGCGTGCCGCGCACGTTCACGGCCGCCACCGCGGCGATCACCACGACGGCGGCACCCTTACCGGCGACGGGTCCGAGGTCGACGAGCTGGGGCAGGTAGCGCGTGCCGAAGGCGACGGCGAGCGTCGCGATCGAGCCGCTGCCGATCACGAAGAACATCGCCCAGCCGTACAAGAATGCGACGAGCGGGCCGTACGCCCGACGCAGGTAGACGTAGATGCCGCCCGCCTCCGGCTCCATCGCCCCCAGCTCACCGAACGACAGGGCGCCGAGCAGCGACAGCACGCCGCCCAGGGCCCAGATGAGCAGGGCGACGCCGACGTCCCCTGCGGCGCTGTTCAGCACGTTGCCGGGCACGAGGAAGATGCCCGAGCCGATGACGGTCCCGACCACGATGAGGAGCAGGTCCCGAAGACCGAGCACCCGCGCCAGGTCGCGCTGCATCAGTGTCCCGCCGCCATGCCGTCCTTGCGCGGATCGGAACCTCCCGCGTAGCCACGCGGCAGCCGGATGATCGCCTGCGCGCCGCCGAAGGCGACGCCGCGCTCGTCCGCGATCTCGTGACCGAGGGCCTGGAGCGCGCGCCGCACGTCGTCGCCGATCGCCGGCTCCAACGCCACGCGGCGGTGGTCCAGGTGGCGGAAGCGCGGCGCGTCGATCGCCTCCTGCAGGTCCATCCCGAAGACGAGGAGGTTCAGGAGCACCTGCACGTGCCCCTGCGGCTGCATCGAGCCGCCCATCACGCCGAAGCTCATCCACGGCTGCTCGGCCCCGGCGCTGTCCAGTTTGGTGACGAACGCGGGGATGATGGTGTGGAACGGCCGCTTGCCCGGGGCGGCGGTGTTGGGAAGACCCGGCTCGAGCGTGAACCCCGCGCCGCGGTCGTGCAGCGCGAACCCGGTGCCTGGCACCACGACGCCGGAACCGAACAGGTCGTAGAGGCTATTGATGAAGGAGACCATGTTGCCGGCGGAGTCGGCCACGGTGAGGTAGATGGTCTCGCTCGCTGTCGCCGCTTTTCCGGGGGCGGGGCGGTCGGCGGCGTGGGCGCGATCGATCTGCGCGCGGCGCTGCGCGACGAACGCATCGCCGAGCAGCGCGGCGACCGGCACCGTCATCTGGGCCGGCTCGCCGATGTATCGCGCGATGTCGGCGTAGGCGAGCTTCTTGGTCTCGATCAGGAGGTGGAGGTAGGCCGCGGAGTTGTGCCCGAGACTCTTCAAGTCGTACGGCTCGAGGATGCGCAGCATCTCCAGGGCCGCGACGCCCTGGCCGTTGGGCGGCAGCTCCCAGACGCGGTAGCCGCGAAATGGCACGGAGATCGGCTCGACCCACTCGGGCCGGTGGGCCGTGAGATCGTCGAGCGTCAGGTACCCGCCCAGCGCGCGCACGCGGTCCACGACGCGCCGACCCAGCTCACCGCCGTAGAAGACGCCCGGCCCTTGCTCGGCGATGAGTCGCAGCGTGCGGGCGAGGTCGGGGTTCTTGAACCACTCGCCGGCGCGCGGCGCGCGGCCGCCGTCCACCAGGAAGGTGGCGCGGGCGCCGTCGTCCTTCTTGAGCTTCTCGGTCTCGTCGGCCCACTCGCGCGCGATGATTGGCGTGACGGGAAAGCCCTCCTCCGCGTAGCGGATCGCGGGCACGAGCGCCTGGGCGAGGGTGATCGTGCCGAAGCGCCGCAGCAACGCGTCCCACCCCGACAGCGCGCCGGGGACGGTGACGTCCTCGACGGTCTCTTCCGGCATCGTCTGGTGGCCGCGGGCGAGCAGCGCCTCGCGCGTCATCAGGCTGCCGGCGCGGCCGCTGGCGTTCAAGCCGTAGAGCTTCCGGTCCTGCGCCGACCATACGATCGCGAACATGTCGCCGCCGATGCCGGTCATCTGCGGCTCGACGACGTTGAGCACCGCCGCCGCGGTGACCGCCGCGTCGATCGCGTTGCCGCCGTGTTCCAGGACGTCGAGGGCTGCCGCAGTGGCCAGCGGCTGGCTGGTAGCGGCCATCCCGTGGGGGGCGTAGACGGTTGAGCGATGGGCCATGGTCGAGGGGCGCTGAGCCTGAGCAACAAGGCACAAGAGAAGAAGAGTCGTCATATCCGTTCGGTGATGGCCGCCGCCACGTCGCGGGTCTTCGCGGTGCCCCCGACATCGGGGGTCCGGATGCCGGCGGCCAGAGTCTCCTGTACCGCTCGCTCGAGGTCGCGCGCGGGCTCGGGGTGGCCGAGCTGCTCCAGCATCAACGCTCCGGTCAGCACGGCGGCGACCGGGTTCGCCACGCCCTTGCCGGCGAGCGGCGGCGCCGACCCGTGCACCGGCTCGAACAGGCCCAGACGGCCCGGGTGGAGGTTGGCGCTCGCCGCGAGCCCCAGGCCGCCGACCAGTCCGGCGCCCAGGTCCGACAAGATGTCGCCGTAGAGGTTGTTCGTCACGATCACCTGGAAGCGCTGCGGCTCGCGCACCAGCTCCATCGCCAACGCGTCGACGTAGCGATGCTCGGCGCTGATCCCCGGATACTGCGCCGCGACGGCTTTGAACCGGTCCTGCCAGACCTTGTGCGCGGGGACCGCGTTGGCCTTGTCGCTCATGGTGACGCGGGTCTTGCCGTGGGCCTTGGCCCACTCGAACGCCGCGCGGATGATGCGCTCGACGCCCTTCGCGGTGTTGATCTCCTCGGCGACGTACGTCTCGCCTTCGATGCGACCTCGCCCCAGGTAGACACCTTCGGTGTTCTCCCGAAAAATGACGAAATCGATCGCGCCATCCTCGACCGCGTGCTTGAGCGGAGTCAGGTCCGGGTGCAGCAGCCGGACCGGGCGAAAATTGATGTAGAGATCCAACCGAAACCTGAGGCCCAGCAAGATGGCCCGGCCGTGCTCGTTGCCCGGGACACGCGGGTCGCCGATCGCGCCGAGGAAAACTGCGTCCGCCTCGTCCCGCAATTTCCGGAACGCCCCATCCGGTAGCGTTTCACCCGTCTTGAGGTAGTGATCGGCCCCGTAGGGGAGGCGCTCCCACGCGAGCGTCACGCCGTGCGTGCCGGCCGCGCGCTCGATGATGGGGATGGCGGCCTCGATCACCTCCGGACCGATCCCGTCTCCTGCAATCACGGCGACGCGGTGTCTTTGACCGCCTGACCGCCCGACCGCCCGACCGCCTGTCACTCGAACCCTGTCGCGCGACCGCAGCCTGCGCAGTACGCCCAACCCACGTCCACCTCCGCCCCGCACGCCGGGCACTTGAGCTCGCCCAGGGGCGGCTGCCCGCAATGCGGGCAGAAGTTCACCTTGCGGGCGGCGGGAAGCCCGCCGCCGCAGTACGGGCAGCGGCGCGCGGCGGGCGGCTCGCCTTCGCCCTCCAGCTCGAAGGTCGGCTCCTCGGCCTCCGACGGCCGCTCGCCCGGCGCCGGCGAGATGGGGTTCTCTCCGGTCCAGCTCACCGGCTCCTCCTCTTCTTCTTCCTCCGGCTCGGGCGGCCCGTAGCGCATGTCCCCGCGCAGGAAACGCTCGGCGGCGAGGCGGTTGATCATCACGCGACAGTCGGGGAAGTTGCGGAAGTATGCCGTGTCGGGGCTGGTGGCCGTGACCTCGCGCTGCATCGCCTCGCGCACGTCGTCGGGCTCCAAGCGCAGATAGCCGCGCTCGCCGGCGAGCAGGCGCAGCACCGTCATCTCGTAGTCCTGGTGCGTCGCCACGTTCAGGTGCGAGCGGTTGGAGCGATACGGCACGAGTCGCTCGTACACCTCGGCAGCCGGGAACGGGACCGCGAGGCGGTTGTCCTTCGACAGCCCCGTCACCAGCAGCTCGAAGAGGCGGTCGAGCTCATCAGGCATGGCGAACGCTCATCGCACCACCACGACACCCGTCATGTAGGGGTGAGGCGTACAGTGGTACGGGTATGTCCCGGGCGCGTCGAAGCGCCGCGTGAAGGACGCGCGCTGGGGGAGGTTCCCCGAATTGGGGCCGTCGGCGAAGGTGACCGAGTGCTCGACCGGGTCGCCGTTGATCCACCGCACCGTTTCCCCGACGTGGATCGTTACGGTGTCGGTGCGGAACCGGTACCCTCGCATCTCGACGGTTTGAGCCGCTGCCGCCCCCGTGGCCGGCGCGGTCGTCTTGTGGAACCAGGGGCTGAAGCGCGAGAGATGCAGCGGGATGGTGAACTCGAAGCCGTAGAGTTTCTTCGCGAAGCCCTTGGAATTCCCCTCGATCGTGCTGGTCGCGGCGTTGCTGACCTGGAGCGAGAAGGTATGCGGCGAGCCGGGGATCACGAAGTCCAGCGCGGCGCTCCACGCGGCGAGCGTCGTGGGCCCCACGAGCGACCCGGCATCGGCGCTGACGGCGATGTAATCGGTGAGTCGCACGACGAAGCCACCGGCGAGTCCGGCGCGGGCTTTCGTGGACCGGAACGGATGGCTCATCGCGCGCGCCGCGCCGGAGAGCGTCAGCGCTCCGCGCGTGTAATCCACGCCCACCTCGCCGTCGGCGCTCTGCGCCGCCGAGTTGTAGGCGGGCGTGAGGGCCACGGCGAACCCATCCGCGCCTTCGGGTCGCCCCAGGCGGTAGCGGGCGTACGCCTCGGCCTCGTTGGGACGGTACGGCGCGAGCGAGACGAAGGAGTTGGAGCCGTAGTGCAGGCCCAGAGCGAGCCGCGCGCCGAGCCCCGCCGCCACGGTGAAGGTGGGGAAGTTCGTCACCTTGTGCCCGCCGACGGCCGGCGCCACGTAGAACCGGTGCACGAAGTTGAACTGCACGACGCCGCCCTCCGGCACCCAGGTGCCGCCGAGGTTGGGCGGCCGGTACATCAGGGACTGGGCCTTTACAGGTGCGACGGCGAGGAGCAACACTCCCACGGTGCGAACGACGCGTGTAAACATGTGGACCCCTCCCTTACGTAGTTCAATTCGACATTGATCATTCAGCATTTCTCATTCGTCTTCACCGCCACTCCTGCTGCCAGCGATCGTACAGCACCGGCACGACACCTCCCTGCTGCAGCACCTCGACACCCGTCGGGTCGCGGTAGGCCTTCCGATAGAACAGGTGCGTGACGCCGGAGTTGATGATCAGCTTGGCGCACATCACGCACGGGGAGGCGCTCACGAACACCACCTTGTCCCGCACGCTCCCCGGGGCCTTCACGAGCGCGTTCATCTCCGAGTGGATGCACCCGCAGTTGCCCGGCACCGACGAATCGCAGCGGTTGGGGAGGCCGCGGGCGTTGCCGTTGTACCCGATCGCCAGCACGTTTTCCAGCGTCTGGTCGGTGATCACCGTCCCGACCTGGAGCCGGCTGCAGGTTGAGCGCTTGGCCAGCTCCTCCGCCATCCGCATGTATACCTCATAGAGAGGAATACGGGAGACCTCCCCGGGGGCCTCCGGACCGGGGACGAGGTTCAAGGGGTGCGTATTCGCGGGCACGCCGTCCTTGAAGCCGCTCACGGGATCTCCCGGTCGGGATCGTACCCGGCGTAGCGGCCGCGCGTGCGCTGCTGGGCGAACCACGTGTCGAAGGCGGAGGGCACCAGGCCGTTGGAGCGCTCCTGGCGCTCGGCGGCGGTGGTGGCGAGGTGGTCGGCGTAGTCGTTTTTCGGATCTTCGTTGTGCCCCCGCACCCAGTGCCACTCGACCTCGTGCGCCGCCAGCACCTGGTCCAGCTTCTGCCACAGCTCGACGTTCTCGAGCTGGCCGCCTTTGCGCCGCCATCCCTGGCGCTTCCAGGCGGGCAGCCATTCGGTCACGCCCTTCACGAGATACTCCGAGTCCGAGACGTAGCGCACGCGCGCGTGCTGCCACTGGCGGCGGATCCACTCGAGCGTCGCGATCGCCCCGGCGATGGCCATCTTGTTGTTCGTCGTCTGCGGTGAGCACTCGTAGAAGTCCCAGCGCGCGACGCTGTCGGCGGTCACGGCTGAATCACGACGGGGATGTCGGTGTGCCGGAGGATCTCCTCCGCGTGCGAGACCACGATGCTGGGCCGCTCCCCGCCGCGCGGCACGTGCGCGCCGGCGAACAGCGCGTCGCAGCGCGTGCGACGCACCACCGCCGCCACCACCTCGCCCGGCTTCCCGCCCTCGACGTGAGACACGAACGTGACCCCCAGCATCGACAGCGCCGCCTCCGCTTCGCCCACGACCCCGCGCCCCGCCTCCTGGTCGTCCGCGGCGTGGATCACGTGGACGGTACTGCCGACGATGCTGGCGAAGCGCGCGCACAGATCGAGCGCCCGCCGGCTGGTCTCGCCGCCGTCGAACGCCACCGCGCAGACGCGCATCGGCGACGGGGTGCCGCCGCACACGATGACGCAGCGCTCCGAGACGCGGATGAGGGTCCCCACCGTCGCGCCGAGGCTCTCCGAGCCGCGGGTCTGGCCGCGCCGGCCCACCAGCGCCGCATCCACGTCCTTGGCGAGCTCGGCGAGGACCAGCGCCGCGTCGCCGTCACGCTCGACGAGCTCGACCTTGAGCTGCGCCGCCGCGACGCGCTCCCGGGCCCGCTCCAGCATCGCGCCGTCTTCGCCGCCCCCCGGCTCGTGCACGTGAACGACGAGCAGGGTGGCGTCGAACCGCTGGCCGAGCACCACGGCCTGCTCCAGCGCCGCATCGGCCTGGGGGCTGCCGTCGAGCCCGATCAGGAGTCTCGTGAACACGCCCCCCCCGCTGTCCTCATGGGAGCACCGCGAACCACTCCAGGTCGCCCAAGGCGAATTCGAGCACGTCGCCCGTCATCGGGAGGCGCCCGTGCAGCACCTCCGCGCCTCCCCCCACGCCCCGCGCCTCGAGTCCCTCGGCCACCACCACATATTCGGTCCCCCGGCGCATCAGCGCCACCCGGCGGTGCTCGCGCACCGCGAGCTCCAGCGCGTCGATCGCCTCCGGCGTGGGCGTGTGATACTCGGGGATCGCGGGCGTCGGTGTCACGCGACGGCGATCCGCCCCGCCGGGCCGGCGACCACGCGCCCGATCTGCGCGGCCGCGGGCGCCCGCTCCCGTTGCAGCGCGGCGCGCAAAGCTTGCACTTGGGGCTCCGGCAGGGCGATCAGCAGGCCCCCCGACGTCTGCGCGTCGGCGAGCAGCAGGCGGGTGGTCTCGTCGATGCCGGCGGCGAACTCCACCGCACCGCTGAGGCTCTCGAGGTTGCGGCGCGTGCCGCCCGGAATGGCGCCGCGCTCGGCCAGCTCACGCGCGCGCGCGAGCAGCGGCACAGCGGCCGCCTGAACCTCCGCCGCCGCGCCGCTGGCGGTGAGCAGCGAGTGCAGATGTCCCAGCAGTCCAAAGCCCGTCACGTCGGTGGCGGCGTGGACGTCCACGGCGCGCAGGGCGCGGGCAGCGCCGGCGTTGAGGGTGGTCATCACCGCGACCGCGGGCGCCAGATCCGCGGCGGTGAGCAGGTCGCGCTTCAGCGCCGTCGTGAGAATGCCGGTGCCGATCGGCTTGGTGAGCACCAGGGCATCGCCGGGCCGCGCGCCGGCGTTGGTGACGATGCGCGCGGGGTGCACCTCGCCGATCGCCACCATGCCGTACTTGGGCTCGGGGTCGTCCACCGAGTGGCCGCCGAGCACGAACGCCCCCGCCTCGCGCGCCACGTCCTGGCCGCCGCGCAGCACGTCGCCGAGCAGCTCGAGCGGCAGTTTGTCGCGGGGCCAGCCGACGAGGTTCAGGGCGATGAGCGGCGTCGCGCCCATCGCGTAGACGTCGGAGAACGCATTCGCCGCCGCGATGCGGCCGAAGTCGTAGGCGTCGTCGACGATGGGCGTGAAGAAGTCCACCGTCGCCACGAGGGCGCGATCGGGCGCCATCTGGAAGACGGCGGCATCGTCGCGGGTGGCGGCGTCGACGAGGATCCGCGGATCGCTCGCGACCGGCACGTGACGCAGGACCTGCGCCAGCTCGGCGGGGCCGAGCTTGCAGGCTCAGCCCGCGCCGTGCGAGAACGCGGTCAGGCGAATGGTCATGGCGGAAATATGAACGGGATGGGGGATGCGTGATACGGGATGCGGATTCAGCCGAGTCGCCAGGCGAGCACGGCGCCCGCGAGGACGTAGCGAACCACGTCGCGGACCGTCCGGGCGACGTTGTCCCGTCGCGCTTGGGCACGCGTCACCGGGTCGGCCAGGACCAGCGCCGCGCCCTGCTTTCTCGCTGCCGACACCATGAGCCCGACGACCAGAAACAGCAGCCACCACCCGCCGCTGCCCAGGGAGTCGAACCACAGCGAGCCGAAGAGCGTGGCGAATGCCGCCTCGAGCGCCCGCCAACCGACGTCGCCCTGTGTGAAGTGCCAGACGTGGCCCGGCTTGGCCGGGTCGACGTTGCGGAACGGAATCCCGACACCGCCCACGAAGATGAAAATCACCGCGACCGGCAGCCAGGCGAGGACGAGCCGGCCGAGTGTCACGCTAGCGCATTCCCTGCGGTCACTCGCGGCGCGCCCGCGGCACGTAGCCCGGCCCGCGCAGGCCCCGGCCCGGCCGCGCGCTCGTCACCTTGCCGTGATCGAGCACCTTCTGGCCGTTCACGAACACGTACGCGATCCCGGTCGACGCCTGGTGCGGGTTCTCGAAGGTCGCGCGGTCGATGATCGTCGCCGGGTCGAACACCGTGATGTCGGCGAAAAAGCCCGGCTTGAGGAGCCCGCGCCCCGTGAGCCCCACGCGCTGCGCGGGGAGCGAGGTCGCCTTGCGGACCGCGAATTCGAGCGGCATGAGCTTCTCGTCGCGCACGTAGTGCCCCAGAATCCGCGCGAACGAGCCGTACGCGCGGGGGTGCGCCCCATCCCGGCCGAACGGCCCGTCGGGCGCGACGCCGCCGTAATCGGTGTCGAACCCGGTCCACCACGTCTGCAGCGCCACGCGCACGTCCGGCTCGCTCATCAGGAAGTAGATCGCCCCCGTTCGCGCCCGCTCGACGGTCACGAGATTCAAGAGCGTCTCATATGGGTCCTCGTGGCGCAGCGCGGCGACTTCGCTGAGCCGCTTGCCCGTGTACTGCTTGAGCGAGTCCGCGAACGGCAACACGATCAC
>WNGJ01006071.1_pt1 | contig 12745 bp, 15 predicted proteins | sample 5400611 | NCBI WGS metagenome assembly WNGJ01 (sample SAMN13153375, study PRJNA577476) | soil metagenome | isolation source: 40 cm soil or saprolite under Garry oak tree replicate 1 | place: USA:California | collected 2016-06-15
AAACGGGGCACTAGAAACTCTATAATAGTAGTGCCGCCTTTCGATTTGAAGTTCCTGATCCGGACTCGCGGCACTCACTGCAGGAACTTCAAATCGGCGGCACTAGCCGACCTTCTCGACAAATACCTTGATGGTGCCGCCGCAGGACAGCCCGACATTCCACGCGGTCTCGTCGGCGACGCCAAACTCGAGCATTTTCGGCTGGCCGCTGGCGATCACATCGAGCGCCTCGGTGACCACGGCGCCCTCGACGCAGCCGCCGGAGACCGAGCCCAGAAACGTGCCGTCGTCGTTGATCACGAGGCTGGAGCCCGCCTGCCGCGGCGCCGAGCCCCAGGTTTCGACCACGGTCGCCAGCGCCACGCCATGGCCGGCCTTCTGCCAGTCCTCAGCCGCTTTGAGAATGTCGTCGTCGCGATTGAGCATGGGAGCCTCTTTCAAGCTGCAGGGCGGATCAGGCTGCGGTGGTGCGGCGGGGTTGCCGACGAGAGTGCCGCGATCAACCCCTCGATTGAACTCAAATTATGTACCGGGCGGAATTCGTCAACGTGCGGCAGCATCATTTTGATGCCCTGCGCCCTGGCCTCGAAGCCGCCAAAGCGCAGCAGGGGATTGAGCCAGATCAGGCGGCGGCAGGACCGGTGCAGCCGGTCCATCTCGAATGCCAGCCTGGCATCGGCCTCGCGCTCCAGCCCGTCGGAGATCAGAAGCACGATCGCGCCCTGCCCGAGCACGCGCCGGCCCCACAATTTGTTGAACGAGTGCAGCGAGGTGGCGATGCGGGTGCCGCCGGCCCAGTCCTCCACCGTCTTCGAACAGCTTGCCAGCGCCTCGTCGGGATCCCGCGCCCGCAGCGCCCGCGTCACATTGGTGAGCCGGGTGCCGAACAGAAACACCGAAACGCGCTTGCGGGCATCGGTAATGGCATGCAGGAAATGCAGGAACAGCCGCGTGTACTCGCTCATCGAGCCGGAGATATCGAGCAGCGCCACGATCGGCGCCGGCTTGTCGATCCGCCCCAGCCGATGGATGTCGATGATGTCGCCGCCGGTGCGCAAGGATCCGCGCAGGGTGCGGCGCATGTCGAGCCGCAAGCCCCGCGCATCGGGTTGATAGCGGCGGGTGTGCAATTCGGCCTGCGGCAGCTTCATACCGGCGATGGCGCGGGTGACCTGCGCGATCTCAGCCGCGCTCATCTGCGCAAAATCCTTTTGCTGCAGCACTTCCTTGTCGGAGACCGAAAGCCTGAGTTCCTGCTCGTGGGCCTGCGACGTTTCACTCATCGAAGGCTGCGACAGCGCCTCCTGGACGCGGCGCGAGGCCGGCGGCGGCTTTTTCCTGGCGTGGTCCGGCAGCGGCACCGAATCCAGCATGTGCTTCCAGTCTTCGGCGGCGCGGAAGAACAGGTCGAACGCCTGCGCGAAAACCAGCGCGTGCTCGTGACGCTTGACGAAGATGGCCTCGAGCGTGGTGAACACATCGGCGCGGTTGCCGATCTCGATCACCTGCAGCGCGTTCAGCGCGTCGATGACCGCGCCGGGGCCGACCGGAATCCCGGCAGCGCGCAGCGCGCGGGCAAAGCCGACGACGTTGTCGGCCATTTGACCGGTTGGGGGCGAGAGATGATCGATGGCCATCGGACCTACCGTCGTCATTCCGGGGCGCGCGCAGCGCGAACCCGGAATCCAGGGATTGTAGCGCGAGATTCCGGGTTCGTCGCTGCGCGACGCCCCGGAATGACGGGTGTTGTTAATTCTCGCTCGTCGCTTCCTTCAGAACCTTCTGCAGCGTGTCGCCCTGCATCCGCGCGATGTCGTCCTGGTATTTCAAGAGCGCGCCAAGCGTATCGCCCACCACCTGCGGGGTCAGCGAGCGGGCGTCGAGTTCGGTCAGCGCGGTGGCCCAGTCGATGGTTTCGGCAACGCCGGGCGATTTATAGAAATCCTGCTCGCGCAGCGCCTGCACGAAGCCGACCACCTGCTGCGATAATTTTGCGGAGATTCCAGGCACGCGCGATTTGACGATCGCCAGTTCGCGCTCGGCGCTGGGATAATCCACCCAGTGATAGAGACAGCGGCGCTTCAGCGCGTCGTGAATTTCACGGGTGCGGTTCGAGGTGACGATGACGATCGGCGGATGCGGCGCCTTGACGGTGCCGAGTTCGGGGATCGTCACCTGGAAATCGCTGAGGATCTCGAGCAGATAGGCCTCGAACGCCTCGTCGGCGCGGTCGAGTTCGTCGATCAGCAACACCGGCGCGCCGGCCACATCCGGCTCCAGCGCCTGCAGCAGCGGCCGCTTGATCAGATAGCGTTCGGCGAAAATATCGCTGGAAAGCTGGTCGCGGTCGGTATCGCCGGCCGCTTCGGCAAGCCGGATCGCGATCATTTGCGCGGCACTGTTCCACTCATAGACCGCGGAGGCGACGTCCAGCCCTTCGTAGCATTGCAGCCTGATCAGCTTTCGCCCCAGCGCCGCCGACAATACCTTGGCGATCTCGGTCTTGCCGACGCCGGCCTCGCCTTCCAGGAACAGCGGCCGGCCCATGCGCAGCGACAGATACGTCACCGTGGCCAGCGAACGTTCGGCGAGGTAGCCGCGCGAGGTCAGGAGTTCGAGCATCGCATCGACGGAGGTAGGCAGCGCCGATGCACTCATGAGAAAGCCAGTCTTGATGGGGCCAGGAATCGGCAATGTCAGGCTTTGCCGGTCGCAGCTTCAACGGCGCGGCGCGCCACCACCGTGATCAGATGCGCCCGGTATTCGGCACTGCCGTGCAGGTCGCTGTTCAGGCCCTCGGCCGGTACCGACAGACCATCGAGCGCCTTGGGCGAGAAGCGCTTCTTCAACGCCTCTTCGAACGCGGCGACACGGAACACGCCGTCGGAGCCGGCACCGGTGACGGCGACGCGCACGTCCGACGGGCGCTTGGCGACGAACACCCCGACCAGCGCGTAGCGCGAGGCCTGGTTGCGGAATTTGATATAGGCCGCCTTCTTCGGCACCGGGAACATCACCCTGGTGATGATCTCGTCGCTCTCAAGCGAAGTGGTGAACAGCCCCTGGAAGAACTCTTCGGGCTTCAGGCGACGCTTGTTGGTGACGATGGTCGCACCAAGGGCAACGCATGCCGCGGGATAATCGGCGGTGGGATCGTTGTTGGCGAGCGAACCGCCGATGGTGCCCTTGTGGCGCACCGCGGGATCGCCGATCAATCCGGCGAGTTCGGCCAGCGCCGGAATCGCCTCGCCGACGATTGCCGAACTGGCGACGTCGGCGTGTTTGGCGGTGGCGCCGATGACCAGCGAGCGGCCCTTCATCTCGATGCCGTCGAGCCCTTCGATGTGAGACAGATCGACCAGATGCGGCGGGCTGGCGAGCCGCTGCTTCATGACCGGCAACAGGGTATGGCCGCCGGCGATGACCTTGGCGTCTCCATTCTTGATCAGGAGATTGGCGGCCTGCCGCACGGTCGCCGGACGATGATATTTGAATTCGTACATGAATGATCCTTGATCGCCGTGCGATGACGTTACGCGCGGTCGGAGTTCGCCATCGCCTTGGCGCCCGCCGCGATCGATTGGACGATGTTCTGGTAGCCGGTGCAGCGGCAGAGATTGCCTTCGAGCTCTTCGCGGATGGTGTGGTCGCTGAGGTCGTGGCCCTTGCGGTGGACGATGTCGACCGCGGTCATGATCATGCCGGGGGTGCAGAAGCCGCATTGCAGGCCATGATGCTCGCGGAACGCCTCCTGCATCGGATGCAGCGGCGCGCCGTCGGCGGCGAGGCCCTCGATGGTCCGGACCTCATGCCCGTCGGCCATGACCGCCAGCGTGGTGCAGGATTTGACCGCCTTGCCGTCGAGATGCACGACGCAGGCGCCGCATTGCGAGGTGTCGCAGCCGACATGGGTGCCGGTCAGCCGCAAATTCTCTCGTAAAAACTGCACCAGCAGGGTGCGGGGGTCGATATTGGCGTTGACGGGATTACCGTTCACAACAAGGGAAATCTTGGCCATTCAGCACTCTCTTCATCTGCACTGCTGCATTGCACAGCAGCACAGTCATTAAAAGCATTCCAAAGCCATAATATGGGTCATCCCGGCAATGAGCAACCTCGCCCAGGGCCCGGCCCGATCATGGCCTGGGTGACACTAGCCTTGTACCGCCTTGGCGAAATTCGCGAAAAACTCATCGGCCAGTTTCTTGGCCGCACCGTTGATCAGCCGCTGCCCGAGTTGGGCCAGCTTGCCGCCGATCTGCGCCTCGACATTATAGGTCAACAAGGTGCCGCCATCCTTGTCGGCCAGCCCGACGGTGGCGCCGCCCTTGGCGAAGCCGGCGACGCCGCCCTCGCCTTCGCCCGAGATCTTGTAGCCGTTGGGCGGATCGAGATCGCTCAGCATCACCCGCCCCTTGAAGCGGGCCGATACCGGCCCGACCTTCATCTTGGCGACCGCGCGGAAACCATTGTCCTCGGTTTTTTCCAGTTCCTCGCATCCGGGGATGCACACCTTGAGCACTTCCGGATCGTTCAGTTTATCCCACACGGCCTCGCGCGGCGCCGCAAGCTGGACTTCGCCGTTCATTGTCATGGCCATTTGGGCCTCCCGGATCGCTTACTGTCTTGCCCCAAGCTGTCCTGTCTCAACTTCTTGGACCTCCAAGTAAAGCACGGCTGGCCCAAAAGGAAGGGCTGACATGGCCGGTCGGCGATGCATATTGGCAGCGTAACAGGGCCAGCGCCAACGCTTTGGGATTGGCAGAGGCAGGCCGGGATGGTTAGGTCGCGCGCACCATGAGCACTTCACTCTCGCCCCTGCTCGCGCCGATGCTGTCGAGCGCCGCCATGCGCGCGGTCTGCGACGATGCCGCATGCCTGCAGCACATGCTCGATTTCGAGGCGGCACTCGCGCGTGCCGAGGCGGCAAGCGGGATCATCCCCGCGGGCGCGGCCGAACGAATCGCGAAGGCGTGCAAGGCGCAAGCATTCGACCTTGCGGCCCTGGCCGAGGCCGCAACACGCTCCGGCAATCTCGCAATCCCGCTGGTCAAGGCGCTCACGGCCAACGTCGCCAGCACCGACGCCGACGCGGCGCGCCATGTGCACTGGGGCGCAACCAGCCAGGACGTCATCGACACCGCGGCCATGCTGACCTTGCGCGCCGCCATCGATGCGCTGCTGACTGATACCGATCGCGCCATCGCCGGCTTTGCCAAACTCGCAGTGAAATACCGCGACACCGCCATGGTCGCGCGCACCTGGCTGCAACATGCACTGCCGATGCCGTTCGGGCTCAAGCTCGCCGAATATGCCGCGGCGTTGCATCGCTCGCGGTTGCGGTTGCGGCAATTGCGCAAGCAAGCGCTGGCGCTGCAATTCGGCGGTGCCGCCGGTACCCTGGCGGCACTCGGCGACAAGGGATGGCTGGTCGCGGAGAGAATGGCGCTTGAGCTCAAGCTGCCGCTGCCGGAAGCGCCCTGGCACACCCATCGCGACCGCATCGCGGAAGCTGCGTCGGTGTTGGCGATCCTTTCGGGAACATGCGGAAAGATCGCCCGCGACGTGTCGCTGATGATGCAGACCGATGTCGCCGAGGCGTTCGAGCGCTCGGGCGAAGGCCGCGGCGGCTCCTCCACCATGCCGCACAAGCGCAACCCGGTTGCATCGGCGACCGCGCTCGCCGCGGCCACCATGGCGCCCGGTCTCGCCGCGACGATTTTCGCCGCGCAAGTGCAGGATCACGAGCGCAGCGCCGGGCCCTGGCACGCGGAATGGCCGACCTTGCCGACGCTGCAACTCGTCACCTCGGGCGCGCTCGCCGCCACGGTCGATATCGCCGAAGGGCTGGAAGTCGATGCCGCGCGGATGCGCGTCAATCTCGACGCCACCCACGGGTTGATCATGGCCGAAGCGGTGGCGATGGCGCTGGCCGAAAAGATCGGCAAGAGCGAGGCCCATCATCTGATCGAGGCCGCGAGCAGGAAGGCCGTCGCCGGCAAAAAAGACCTGCGCGACGTGCTGGCAAAGGACCCCAAGGTCACCGCCCATCTCGACGCGCAAAAGCTTGCAAAACTGTTCGAGCCGATGGCCTATCAGGGCGCCTCGCAGGCCCTGATCGACCGCCTGCTGGCTTCACTGGACGACAAATAGGGTTGCCGAAGAGTCGCTCCAAATGTCGTTGCCGGGCTTGACCCGGCAGTCCATCTTCTTGGGTAGACTCTTCTAGTAGATGGATGCGCGGGTCAAGCCCGCGCATGACGGAGAGAATATTATGCCGATGATCGATGCCGACGGTTGCCTGCTCAACGTCTCGGTTGAAGGCCGCGACGGCGGACCGACCCTGATGCTGTCGAATTCGCTGGGCTGCAGCTTGCAGATGTGGGAGCCGCAGATGAAGGCGCTCACGCAGGTATTTCGGGTGATCCGCTACGACCGCCGCGGCCACGGCAAATCCAGCGTGCCATCGGGCCCCTATTCCATCGAACGCTTCGGCCGCGACGCCTTGGCCATCCTCGACGACCTCAACATCGAGAAGGCGCACTGGTGCGGGCTGTCGATGGGCGGCATGGTCGGCCAGTGGCTGGGGGCCAATGCGCCCGAACGGTTCGGCAAGATCATTCTTTCCAACACCGCCTGCCACTATCCCGATCCGACCAACTGGCAGAACCGCATCAAGGCGGTGAAGGAGGGTGGCATCGCAGCGGTTGCCGACACCGTCGTCGCCGGCTGGCTGACCGCGGATTTTCGCGAGCGCGAGCCGCAGATCGCGGCCAACATGAAGGCCATGCTGGTCGCCTCCCCGGTGCAGGGCTACCTCGCCAGCTGCGAAGCGCTCAGCACGCTCGACCAGCGCGCGCTGTTGCCCCGGATCAAAAGCCCGACGCTGGTGATTGCCGGCCGCCACGACATGGCAACGCCGGTCGCGGCCGGCGAGTTCATCCGCAGCCAGATTCCCGGCGCCAGCCTCACCATTCTCGACGCCGCGCATATCTCCAATGTCGAACAACCGCACGCTTTCACCGACGCCGTGGTCGGTTTTTTGACGCAACGCTAGGCGCGCGGAAACGGGATGTCACGAACGGGATGTCGCGTCTTGGAAAAATCAGGACTCGGTGCTTTATGTTTCTGAAAGGATTGCCCAAATGACCGACGCCCAGCGCACAGCGATCAAGTCTACTTCTGGGAGGGCGATCCGTTGCGCGTCCTGGAATGGGCGCAGTGGAAAAAATTCGACGAACCATTCGTCGTTGGCGCCGCTATCGACCTTGGAAATTGTCTCGATCTAATGGTACGGGAAAATCTGGATTTGTTGGGGTCGGCTTATGACAGCTATGTCGCACAACAAAAGAAATCCGACCTGAAAATACTCGAGAACAAGAGCACCCGCGACTCAAAGCCGGGAGACGATAAAAAACTTCGCTTCCTGGATTGCGCGGTGATAACGCATCTACATAAAATCCTGGACGATGAGCAATCGGCTCCGAGCAGTGATCTTCCAGCAATGGTCCAGCCGTTCGATTCCGTCCGAGGTCTCTTCGAGGAAAAACCGGAAGTTTATCCCGGAAGCGGATTTTTCAAGAACACTCATTCACAGATCGCCATCAGAAATCTCGGCTGCATCGTTGAGATTTTTGTCCCGCGAAAATTTCGTTCGGTTGTCTAACCTTTAGTATGGTTCGTGCAAACCAGGCGCGCTTTATTATCCACCGAACGCAACCAAGCGCCTCATTGAGCACCGCAGTCGCTTCGCTGCAAAGCCGGTTACAGAATTGCTTCTATCCCCTTCCGACGGATGACATCGAGCAGCACCAGTGCGGGGCCGGCCGGGCGCTTTGCGTTACGTTCAAGCTGCGAGACGTAGCCGGGGGTCAAGTTCAAATAGTGCGCGAGAACGGCCTGACTGAGATGGGCTTTTCGCGGAGGGCTTTTATTTCCTTGCCTGTGATCGTGACTGTAACGGCAGGCGCGACGCCTGCGTGCCGCATCGTAATTTTTTCGTGGGCGACCTTTGTCAGAATGCCACTTCCATGCATGTCACGCGCGGTCTCCAGCAGTTCCCGGGTTAGTCGACTAGTCTTTGGCTTTTTTGTTTTCGTTACCATTTTGCACCTCGAAGTTCCATCTTTCAGGGCTTGCGCGATCGTCTTGTCATCCGCATTCAAAAATGACGCTACGATCTCTCGCAGAGTCATCAACTCGGCTTTATCGATGTTCTCGAACTCGGCTTTATCGATGTTCTCGAACTCGGCTTTATCGATGTTCTCGCGCTCGTTTTTGGCGAAGGCAAAAAGAAAAATTGGCTCGATCGGAACGAATCCCGATCAGCATACGGAAGCCACCTCTCCTGCCCTGCCCCGGCCTTGCGACCCGTTGCTTGATGATTTGACCACCAAGGTCAGCATCAATAAGCCCTCGTACTGCCCTCTCGACTGCATCCACAAGGCTGTCATCACCGATACCCTGCTGTCGCGTAAACTTCGCAAGTGTTTTGGTTTTAAGGTCCGCACAATCATCTATAGGTCTACAAACTATAGTTTTTAGAAAAAAGAACCTGGGATGTTGCATTTTGAGGGATTCTGACAGATCGAAAGGGCGCAGCCGGCAATCCGGAGAGCTAGACTCACAGCTAAGGCTTGGAGGCAAATGATGGACGACCAACAGCGCCGCGACGACGGCATGATCCAGCGCCGCAAGGTGCTGGGCGATGCCTGGGTCGATAAATCGATCGCAGGCAGGAATTCATTCAACGCGGAATTCCTCGATCTGATCACGCGCCATGCGTGGGGCGAGATCTGGACCCGGCCGCATTTCGATCAGCGCACCCGCCGGGTGCTGGTCATCGGCACCATGGTCGCGCTCGGGCAATGGGATGAATTCCGCCTGCACGTGCGCGCGGCGCTCGAAGAAGGCGGCTTCACGCCCGACGATATCAAGGAAATCCTGTTGCAGCAGGCGATCTATTGCGGCGTGCCCGCGGCCAACCATGCCGTCAAGGAGGCGTCAGCCGTTGTCGGGGAGTTGGGACTGCTGCAGGGCTAGATTGTCCGATGTCACGCTGCGACCGATCAGAGGCTGGTCGGGACGTTCGACCAGCAACACGATCGCGGTGCCGAGCAGCATCAACAGCTCCGTCGCATGCAGCTTGAGGGCCATGGTCTCGCCGACCTGCGATGCCATCACCATGCTGACGAAACTGATCACGCTGCCGATCGCAAGCGCCAGCGCCAACGCTTCGTCGCAGCCACCGACCTTGCGGATCGCCGGACGGCTGATGAAAACCACAAAAGCCGCGAAAAACGCCACCACCGTGAGCCTGCCCAATGCCAACAGCCACGCGAGGCGGACCGCGGTCGTCGTCGCCACCTGCAGGTGATCGCTGACGAACAGCGCGAGCGAGACGTTGGGCCGCTCATAGAGGCCATGAATCGGCGAAACCATGATCCTGAAGGCGACGATGCTCCAGGTCGGGATGAAATAGGCCGCCAGCAGCGCGCCATTGAATGAGCTGATCCGCCAGTTCGTGGACATTGTCGCTTCCTGCTTTTGCTCGGGCGCTCGAGGGGAGCGGCGGGCTTCACAGGCGAGCTAACTCGCTTAAACTGCGAGCGGCAATTTAAACCCTTTCTTTACCTTAATGGCCGGCGGCCGGACCTAGGTACCTTCGCGGGCCAAAACACACGCTGCGTCATGGCCGGACTTGATCTGGCTTGATCCGGCCATCCATCAATCTTCGAAGCAGTCTTGTGAGGAGCGATAGACCCCCGGGTCATCTAGCGCGAAGACGCGCTTCGCGCCTCTGCCCCGGGGGTGACTTGCGCAACAAGAAAAATCCCGCCGCGACGGGACCTTCCTGCTCTCGCTTAATTCAGGGGCCGGATTAGCGGTCGGCCTGCTGGCCGGGGTTAGGTTTCTGGCCTTGACGGCTCGGATCCTGCTGCTGCTGGCCGGGCTTCTGACCCGGATTCTGATTCTGCTGGCCGGGTTTCTGACCCGGGTTCTGATTTTGCTGGCCCGGATTCTGATTCGGGTTGGTCATCGGGATCTCCCATAGTTAGAAGCAACCGGAGACAACCGGCAGAGCCGGCATTCGTTTCGGCGGAACCCCGGTTCCGATGGGATCATTGCGTGGCGGAGGCTTGTTGCTGACATGGCGGTCGGAACCGGGCGCTTAAAACTTAGTTGCACAAGCCCCTTAAAGCGGCACTTCACGCTGTTGCCGCACCGGGTTCCCACTGTTAGAAAATGAGACGACGCGCCGTACCGGCTGCCGGGGCCATCGCCGCGTCATTCAGACACAGCGGCAGCGCATGGACTATTTCGCCCAGCAACTCATCAACGGCCTTGTGCTTGGCTCGATCTACGGCCTGATCGCCATCGGCTACACCATGGTCTACGGCATCGTCGGCATGATCAATTTCGCCCATGGCGACATCTTCATGATCGGCGGCTTTATCGCGCTGATCACCTTCCTGATTCTGGTCTCGATCGGCCTCTCCGTGGTTCCCGTGATCCTGCTGATCGTGCTGTTGGTCTCGATGGCGATCACCGCGCTTTATGGCTGGAGCGTGGAGCGCATCGCCTACCGGCCGCTGCGGCATTCGTTCCGGCTCGCGCCGATGCTGTCGGCGATCGGCATGTCATTCGTGCTGACGAATTATTCGCAAGTCGCACAGGGCGCGCGGGTCAAGCCGGTGCCGCCGATCATCACCGGCGGCTACACCCTGCATGAAGGCAGCAGCGGCTTCGTCGTGCAACTCTCCAACATCCAGATCGTCGTGGTCATCACCACCGTCGTGCTGCTGGCGCTCTTCACCTGGCTGGTGGCGCGGACTCGCCTGGGCCGCGACATGCGCGCCTGCGAACAGGACCAGACCATGGCGGCCTTGCTTGGCGTCGATGTCGACCGCACCATCTCCATGACCTTCGTGATCGGCGCGGCGCTGGCGGCGGTCGCGGGCATGATGTACCTGTTGTATTACGGGCTGGTGGATTTCTACATGGGCTTTGTCGCCGGCATCAAGGCGTTCACCGCGGCGGTGCTTGGTGGCATCGGGTCGCTGCCCGGGGCGATGCTGGGCGGGCTTCTGATCGGCCTGATCGAAACGTTGTGGTCGGCGTATTTCTCCGTCGAATACAAGGATGTCGCGGCGTTCTCGATCCTGATCGTCGTGCTGATTTTCCTCCCCACCGGCCTTCTCGGCCGGCCCGAAGTTGAAAAAGTTTGACAGCCGCCGGCGTGACAGCACCCGCGCCCAAACCAACGCTTGCATCGCGCGCGCCTGGTATCGCCTTCATCTTCAAGAAGGCTTTGATCAGCGCGCTGGTGGCGCTGGTGCTGTTCTCGCTGATGATCGGTGTCCGCACCGAGGCGGGGCCATCAGGGCAACTGATCTATTGGACGAGACTTGACGATCTCGCCGCCGTGGTCGCAGCCGTATTCGGCGGCAGCATCGTCGTCGAACTGCTGCGGCAATGGTGGGGACCGGTCGGCACCATCAGGATCGTCCCGCCGTCGGTGCAAAGCGCGCTGGCGGTGGCGCGCCGCGGCATCGCGCCGGTGCTGCTGGTCTTCACCTTTCTGGTGCCGGTGATCTTCTACGATCAGCGCTACATCCTCGATCTCGGCATCCTGGTGCTGACCTATGTGATGCTGGGATGGGGACTGAATGTGGTGGTCGGCCTCGCCGGCCTGCTCGATCTCGGCTATGTCGCGTTCTATGCCGTCGGCGCCTATTCCTACGCGCTGCTGGCGACCAATTTTGGACTTTCATTCTGGGTCTGCCTGCCGCTGGCGGGCATCCTCGCCGCCTTCTGGGGCGTGCTGTTGGGCTTTCCGGTGCTGCGGCTGCGCGGCGACTATCTCGCCATCGTCACGCTGGCATTCGGCGAAATCATCCGTCTCGTCATCATCAACTGGCAAAGCCTGACCGGCGGCCCGAACGGCGTCACCGGTATTCCACGGCCGACCTTGTTCGGCATTCCGCTGACGCCGGGCGATGACGGCCTTGCCGCCAGGCTCGGCATCGAATTCTCGCCGACCCATCGCATCGTGTTTCTATTCTACCTGATCCTGGCGCTGGCACTGCTCACCAACTGGGTGACGATCCGGCTGCGCCGTCTGCCGATCGGCCGCGCTTGGGAAGCACTGCGCGAGGACGAAGTCGCCTGCCGCGCGCTCGGCATCAACACCACGACGACCAAGCTGACGGCATTTGCGACCGGCGCCATGTTCGGCGGATTCGCCGGCGCCTTCTTCGCCACGCGACAGGGTTTTATCAGTCCGGAATCCTTCACCTTCAATGAATCGGCGCTGGTGCTGGCGATCGTGGTGCTCGGCGGCATGGGCTCGCAGCTCGGCGTCGCACTCGCTGCGCTGGCCATGATCGGCGGCTTCGAGCTGTTTCGCGGCTTCGACCAGTATCGTATGCTGGTGTTTGGCCTCGCGATGGTGCTGCTAATGATCTGGCGGCCCCGCGGACTGATCGGCCACCGTGCTCCGACCGTGTTCCTGCAGCGCAGCGAGGCGATCTCGTCTGACCTCGTCAAAGAAGGCCATGGATGAGCGGCGATTGCATTCTCACCATCGATCACCTGTCGATGCGCTTCGGCGGCATCGTCGCCGTCAACGATCTGTCGCTTGCCGCCGAACGATGCCAGATCACCGCCCTGATCGGGCCCAACGGGGCCGGCAAGACCACAGTGTTCAATTGCATCACCGGCTTCTACAAACCCACATCGGGTG
>WNGJ01006072.1_pt1 | contig 12745 bp, 12 predicted proteins | sample 5400611 | NCBI WGS metagenome assembly WNGJ01 (sample SAMN13153375, study PRJNA577476) | soil metagenome | isolation source: 40 cm soil or saprolite under Garry oak tree replicate 1 | place: USA:California | collected 2016-06-15
GCGACTGCAGTCGCGTTTTCCTACTCGGTTGGGATCGCCAACCGTTATCAATCGAGGTTGATCGTCGCCCACGTGGTCAGTCTCGATAGCGTTGAATTGCTGGACGACGAACCGGCTCGTGCCATGATCGATAACACTCGCAACGAAGCGACCCGAAGAATATCGGATCTGCTCGAACCGCTACACCTGCCGCGCGACCGCTATGAGATTGCGGTCGCCGAAGGCGAGATCTACGAGGCCTTGGTAGAGATCATCCAGCGCCATCATATCGACATTGCCGTTCTCGGGACTCATGGCCGGCGGGCATTCAAAAAGCTGATGATGGGTTCAGTCGCTGAAGAAGTTTTTCGCATGGCGCCTTGTCCAGTACTGACGGTCGGCCCGAACGCCGCGCCGGCCAATCCCGGAGGTCTGAAGTCAATTCTGTACCCTGTAGAGTACGCTCCGGATTCAAGCAGTGCAGCGCGCTACGTGGTTTCATTAGCGGAGCGGTATGGCGCGACTCTGACTGTGATGAATGTAGGCGAGGATATGTCCGGACCGGCAAACGTGGCGGGGCAGTTTACAGAGGTCCTTGAACATTGGACGCAAAACCATATCCCGCCGGGATCCGAACTCCGCAACCGGATTCGTTTTGAAACAGGATTTGGTCCCGCCGCCGACTCAATTCTCGACTTTGCTGCAAAAGCAGGTGTGGACCTGATCGTGATGCCCGTCCGCCGCTTGGACCCAGTCATCGCGGCTCACCTTCCGAAATCGGACACGGCCTACGAATTGGTCAGCCGCGCGATGTGCCCCGTTCTCACGATCGGCGATGGACTGTGACAACTCGGCTGCAGGTTGGCGCGGGAGATGTGCTTCGTACGAAGACTGGACGCACCGCTGTCAGACAGTTCTTGCGCCGCATTTTGCTCGGCGTAAAGATGCGGGACTTTCGTCTGCATGTCCGATTTGGATTCGATGATCCCGCAGACGCCGGCATGCTGCTCGCTGCGACCGCTCCCCTAATCTGGTTGCTGCGGGTCTGGAGTACGGACCGCTTTTCGGCGGAGGCCATCTTCGAGGAGGAGATCCTTTGCGCGAGCGGGAACATGGACGTTCGAATCTATCCCGCCGGCATCATCGGTGCCTTAGCCTTGTTCCTTTTGTCCCCAGCCGGGTTCCGAGCGGCGAAGGCCGTGTTTTTGAATCGCTGATTGAGGCCGAAACCCGGATGCTTATGTGACTTTGTCATCCTTTGAGGGAAGTCTCGATTCTTTTGTGACAATTTGTTGATTTGTCCGCAAATGAATCTCCTTGCTAAGTCTCAAGATAAAAAGATGGCCACCAGCGTGCCAGCCCCAGTTACGCGATGACCGACATCGCAAAAAAGGGCAGCAGGCGAACTCATGCCTGCACCCAATCCACAATGAATCAGGAGGAATATCAGCCATGAGTTCATCCGGAAAAACTGCGCCGAAGGTCGTGTACTGGCACCAGGAACTGCCGCCTCTTAATGGCGAAGTGATGCACGAGCACGTGATCGAAGCTACCAGCGACCGGGTCCATGGGGCGATTGAGCGTCATGGCGCGCTATGGCACCGATGCTACGCTGCGCTCATGGATCACACACGGCTTCGTCTCGAGCAGGAAGTCAGGCGCCTCGGCGGGCACTACGTGCACGTGCTTGACGAGCACATCGACAGCCAACGCGACGACGCGAGCGGCGAAAGCTGGCTCCATGGCAGCTTCAGCTATGTGCTTTATCGGCGCAGCGGATAAGCGTGAAGCCATGGCCTTCGTCACGGAACAAAGAGCCACAGGCCACTTCAATCGATTGTCATAGCTTGTTTCTTGCCTTTTTGTCATCCAGTCGCCGGTTCCACACCAACATGATCCTTCGGAAACGTAAGGCAGTTAAGACTTTCTTAACGTGGAACGCAACGGATCAGCGATTGCACTCCGACCGAGGGAAAGGAGATAAATCCATGAAACGCTCATCAATATTTCTGATTGTTAGCGGATTCGCAGTAGCGGTGTTGTGGCTTTGTATATCGGCAAGCCCTTCTGTTGCTGACACCCCGCACACCAAGACCGTTGTAGGCACGATAACGGATCTGGAGCGCAGCTGGGCGGCTGCCATTGTCGCGAAAGATACAACCACATTGGATCGGCTGCTTGCCGCAGAGTTCAACGGGACGAGTCCGACCGGAGCCAGTTACAGCAAGGAGATGGCGATTGGCGATCTCAAGGCCGGCGTGTATGTGGTGGACAGAATGGATCTCGATCAGATCTCCGTCAACATCTATGGAAACACAGCCGTGGCTTTTACCAGCCAGAGAGAAAAGAGCAGATATGGTAATGAAGACTTCAGCGGCCACTACTACTATACGGACGTTTGGGTGAAGAAGAACGGGCGATGGCAGGTTGTCGCTTCTCACGGTTCTCGATCTGGCGATTAACAGTTCACAGTGGGAGTCCTTGCCACATAAAGAGCCTATTTAATGTTTGTGCAAGCTTGGCTTTGCGAGGGCACATGAAAATCTTGATTGCTTACGATGGTTCTATTCATGCTGACGCCGCCATCGATGACTTGCAGTGGGCGGGACTGTCGGCGAACGCGGAGGCGGTTGTATTGACGGCCGTTGAATGGCCTATCCATGCTCCCCGGAGTTTGGGAATGGTGGACACGGGTTTCGGCCAGGAATGGACGGAGCGCGTTGCTGCCGCGGAACAACTAGCAGAGTCGGCTTGCGCTCGCCTGCAGAGATACTTCCCGCAATGGGACGTACAGTTAGAAACGCCGACAGGGGATTCGGCAACAATGATTCTAGAAAAAGCGAATGCCTGGCCTGCCGACTTGATTGTAGCGGGAACACACGGACGTTCAGCACTGAAGCGAGTCGTCCTCGGCAGCGTCTCTTTAAGGCTTGTCCGGGAATCCGGATGTCCGGTTCGAGTCGCGCGTCCGCGCACAGAAGAAGGCCCAATTCGACTACTAATCGGAACTGACGGATCGCCAGAAGCAGAAGCGGCAATAAACGAAGTGTGCCGGCGATATTGGCCGGCGGGCACAGAGGTGCGGGTCCTCGCGGTTCACGAAGTGCTCGTACCTGCGAACGCCGAGCGGCTTGCGATTGGTGAGCGGCTATATGACCAGATGAATAAAGATGAGCATCTGCGATTGACTGGTGTTACGAGGAATGCTGCAAAAAAGCTGCGCGCCGCTGGTCTCACTGTGTCTCCGATGATTGCAGAAGGCGATCCTAAGGACACCTAGTGCGAGAGGCAAGAAACTGGAATGCCAACACGATCTTCATTGGCGCTCGCGGCCTCGGTCGCGTCGAGCGCCTTCTGTTGGGCAGTGTTTCGTCCGCGACTGTGGCTCACGCGCCGTGTACCGTCGAAGTCGTGCGCCAGGCTAAAGCGCGCCGTTTCTGAGCTGGAAAAGGAGGCAGATATGAAAAGCGGAGGTACTGTCACTGAATTAGGTCTGTATGTTTCGGAGTGTTGCGAGGCAGAATTGATCTTTGATACCGGGGACCGGTTCATCAAATGCCCACAATGCGGTTGGCCTTGCGCATGGGAATTCGAAGAGGAAGTCGTCACGCAAGAAGAGTTTGAGCGCATGAATGGTGTCGCTGCATGATCCAGGGTGGACCACACATATGGACTGCTTGCAAAGTTTGCCTTCGTTAGGATGCAAGTTACTTCTTGCAGCGCTACTAATAGCTTTTACAGCTTGCGTTGCTCAGGCGCAGATATTCGGCACAGTCCGCGGAACTGTTGTCGACCCTCAGGGCGCTATGATTCCTGGCGCTACGGTGGCGCTCAAAGCGCATGCATCAGCCTTTACAAAAACAACTCAAACCGATGAATCCGGTTCCTTCACGTTTACGGCGGTTCCCGCCGACTCTTACGACGTTGAAGTTGAGCAAACGGGCTTTAACAAGCAAAGTCAGGCGGTGAACGTCGCCATCTTGAGCGCGCCGGTACTGCGGTTTACGCTCACGATGGAGGGGGTGGAATCGGAGGTAACGGTGACGGCGGAAGCGGCCCCGGTAAATCAAGACGCTTCAAGTCCTCCTGTCACCGTTGGGGAATTGGACATTCTCCACACGCCGGGAGCTGATCGCGCAGCGAGTATCGCTTTCATCACCGATTACGTTCCTGGATCGTTTCTTCTGCACGATCACCTGCACATGCGCGGGGGCCATGAAGTCTCTTGGCTTGTCGATGGCGTGCCGGTGCCGAACACGAATCTATCCAGCAACATCGGCCGGCAATTGGATCCGAAGGACATCGAGAGTGTCGAGGTCTCCCGCGGAGGATATTCGGCGAAATACGGCGATCGTACGTATGGGATGGTGAACATTGTTCCGAAGTCAGGATTCGAGTTCAGCAGCCGCCAATTCGATCTGACAACTGGTTACGGCAGTTTCAACCAAACGAACAATCAGCTCAGCTTCGGCGGGCATAATTCAAAATTCGCATACTACGGCAGTGTTAGCGGCAATCGGACGGATCTTGGACTGGAACCGCCGGAAAAAGAAATCATCCACAACAATGGAAATGGGACGAGTGGCTTCACAATGTTGAACTACAACCTCACAAACGCGGATGAATTGCGCCTCGCGGCCTCCGTGCGGCGGGATCACTATTGGATTCCGAACACGGCTGAAGATCAGTCCCGGGGAATCCGCGATCTGGACAAAGAGAAAGATGGTTTCGCCAATTTCTCATGGGTTCATACTTTCAGTCCGGAAACACTTTTAACCGTTTCACCGTTCTACCACTACAACAGTGCGAAGTACTTAGGCGGCCCAGCCGATCCGCTTGTCACGAACGACGATCGCATCTCCCGGTATTCGGGCTTACAGGCAGTAGCCGGGCTTGTGAAGGGCGCCCACAACCTGAACACAGGGCTTTATTACTTCCATCAGCATGACGACCGGACGTTCGGGCTGAGCGCAAGTGGCCGAAGCGGTCTTTCGGCTATGGAAAGGTCGGTACTTGGGGGCGACCTCGCCAGCGCATTTGTGGACGAGCAATACAAGCCTAACGATTGGCTTACGTTAAACGGCGGCCTGCGGCTGACTCACTACAATGCAACGATCAACGAAAATGCGGGCAATCCCCGTGTTGGCGGTGCGGTACGCATTCCGAATCTGAAATGGGTCGCACGTGCTTTCTATGGCCGTTATTATCAGGCTCCGCCGTTGGCGACGCTTGGCGCGCCTGTCCTCGAGTACGCCGTGAGAACAGGTTTCGGGTTCCTACCTCTGAAGGGAGAACGCGACCGGCAGTACGAATTCGGTTTATCGATTCCAGTCGGGAGATGGGGCATCGATTTAGCGCGCTTCGACACGGATGCACGCAATTTTTCCGATCACGATGTCCTCGGGAACTCCAACATCACATTCCCGCTTTCGATCGAGAAGGTTCACAGCCGCGGATCGGAGGTAGTGGTTCATTCGCCGCTGATCGCGCATCGTGCTCACTTGCATGCCGCCTATTCCAATATGATCGTGCAGGGAATCGGCCGTTACAGGCGGAATGACGAACTTTGCGCCCCCAGCAAATGAATGGTTCTTCATCGATCACGATCAACGCCAGACACTCACCACCGGTGGGGAATTCGGCTTTTGGAAGAATGCGTACGTGAATGCCAACGTCGCTGCCGGATCTGGTTTTCTCGACGGCGACGGACCTCAGCACCTGCCCAAACATGCGTCACTTGACGTGGCATTTGGAAAACGAGTTGGGGAGAATCTCTCTTTGGCACTCGCGGCCTTGAATATCACCAATACGCGCTTTCTGCTTGGTCGCGCAAGTTCCTTCGCGGGGACTCACTACAACGATCCACGCCAGTTTACTATCCAACTGCGATACCGATTCCATCTGTAACGGTCGGACTACATTGTCAGACGTCTCGATTCGGGTATGGCAGCCTAAACGAATTTTGACATTTTGTTCTTCAGTTGAAGATCTCGATCTTCGTCGTTCTTTTGGTCTGATCCAGCCACTTCTTCACTTCGGCTGCCGATTTTTCCTGCACCACTTTTCTGAGGACGTCTCCGCGAATCTCAGCCAGGGCCGGAATCGGCGTCAAGTTGTGTGCCCGCGCAGCCGGTACGAATACCTCGTCGTAGTACTTCTGTATTTCGTCATCGGTTACGGTGAATTGCTCAAACTTCTCGGCAAAGAAATGTTGAACCCGCAGATGGTCTCGAACCGCCGCGCGTACGGCTTCCGGCGGCAAGCCCCTGATGTCTTTGATTTGACTTAGTGCCTCATCCAACTCTGCGTCTGACGGCTCGGCGCGAGGGTAACGGTCCAGTTGGGCACGGATGAGATGTTGATCGATCAGTTCATCCAGCACTTCACGATCGTCTTTGGGCGCCGGTTCTCCCAGGACTTCCCGCATCACTTTCTCGGTGCGAATATCGCTAACTGTAATGATGTAGCTGTCCACAACGGCAAGGATCCGATCGAGGATCTGGCCTTGCTCGGGCCGAGATGGCTCCTGAATCCAACCGGGGACAAACAATAGAAGAACAATTGCGAACGGCATCATGACGGCTCCTATCCACCCTCATCGTGCAATTCCCCCTCCAAGGAGATGTAGCCAGCTTCACTGCAGCGCGCCGTTCGTGACGGCATCAACCTGCACGAACGGGCGGCATGATAGGTTCAAACGTAATTGCGGCCCTCACCCGACGCGCGTCAGTTTACGACTGTCGCGCGTCGGCCTCTCCCAGAGGGAGAGGCGCCTTTTTGTCACGGGAGATGGACCGACATTCGTGGGATTGTGCCATTTGTGCAAAACCCATCGCGCCCTAAGCCAACGGCTTCGCATGGTTGCTGAATCGACATCACTTAAGGGTCAAGTACTGGTACCACGCGTGCTCTCTCAGCCGGGAGTATTCAGGAAACAGGAGGGATTTATGTCCAAAACAATCCAACGATTCTCGGTCGCTGTATTGTTCATCGTGGCGATGATCCTTGTTTCCGGGTGCGCCACCAGAAAATACGTGCGACAGGAAATCGGAACCATCGAGCCTCGGATCACAGAGGTTCGTAATACTCAGGCCGAGCAGGCTGAGCGTATCGATGCCGTAGATCGGCGAGCCCAGGAAGGGCTAACTGCGGCCAATAACGCCACAATGGCGGCGGAAACAGCCAACGAAAGAGCGGTGGCTGTGACTGGGCTGCGGTTCGCGGAGGCGTCGATGGGATCGAGCACCTTGTCAACGTGCCACACCCCCTGTCGGATGAACTCATTAACGACATTGTGCGACGCGGCATCGTCGTCTGTCCGACCCTCGCCGGATCATCCTATAGCGTCGTCAAATTCTTACGCTCTCCGGAACTGCTATACGAAGACGAGGATCTTGTGCGGAATGTCGATGTCTCCGTTCGAAAGCGACTCTATTTCGTCCTAAAGCTTCTCAGAGTGCCGGGTGTAACGCGTCTACTGATGGGTCAGAATCGTGCGATGGAACGATGGGAACTATGGCGGCGCCAGAGTCTTTCGAACACACGCAAGCTGTATGATGCCGGCGCATCGCTTATCTTCGGCACGGACACGCCATTCGCGTTCGGCAACTTTTTCCACGCCATCATGAATGAGGTTCGAGGCTTGAAAGAGGCAGGCCTGCCGAATGCAGCCATCCTGCAGATGGCAACTATGAACGCAGCCCAAGCATTGGGTATCGCTGATCGAGTCGGAACTGTGGAGCCCGGGAAACTGGCAGATGCCGTGCTTCTAAGAGGAAATCCTTGGAAGACATCGAAGCCATCGACGACGTGCAATTGGTCCTTAAGGAAGGACGGATTGTTTACATGGACGGCACCCATTGAAGAGACTCTTGCCCGCTTCGCCCAGCGCATTTCAATCGCGATTAGACAGCAAGGACAGGCGAAGCCGCTGCGTGATTTCTTCTCGCACGCGACGGAACATTTCGGGGCCCGCCGGTTGGGTTGAGCCTCCGAAGGGTCGTCAAAACCCCAATGAATAGCTCTTCCCGAGCTGTCTGCATTTCTTCGTTCATACTCTGGAGTTCTTCACACACACATCGGCGAGTTGGGGATCCATAACGGGGCACCCAATCCGGCTGACGAGTAAGCAGTGCGCGTCCGTGATGCCTTCGATTTTCGAAGCGATTGTGCCGGCGATCCGGCCCGCCAGGAGTATCAGGCGATTACGCGACCTGCAAATAGAACCAAAGTTACGGAGGTTTGCTAAAACGACACGCGAATCGTTCGATGGAGTCTCGTTTTGTGCAGAAATGTCAAAACGAGATGCTCCACAAGGAGTCGCCCGTGTTTTGAATTCGCCTTTACGTCGCGTGGTAACCCGCTTGCACTGACGGCTGCGGAGAGATAAACGTGCCTTCCGCCACATGTCGAGCGACGGTCTTACGGGTTGAGCAATTGGCCAAGGTCTACAAGATGGGCCAGGTCGAAGTCTATGCGCTCCGATCCGTAGATCTGGAGATGTATCAAGGCGAGTTCGTAGTGATCCTGGGACCGTCCGGCAGTGGGAAATCCACGTTACTGAATATTCTTGGCGGACTGGATGTTCCAACGAGCGGACATATTCATTTTTTCGATCATGATTTGACATCCGCCAGAGACAGTGAACTTACCAGGTTCCGGCGCGAACACATTGGTTTTGTGTTCCAGTTTTACAACCTGATCCCAAGCCTGACGGCTTTGGAGAACGTCCAGCTCGTGGCGGAAATTTCGGCCAATCCGGTGCAACCGGAAGAATGCCTTCGAGTCGTTGGCCTCTCGGAGCGGATGAACCACTTTCCGTCGCAGCTCTCTGGCGGAGAGCAACAGCGAGTATCGATTGCGCGCGCCATCGCCAAACGGCCGGATGTGTTGTTGTGCGATGAGCCGACGGGCCGCCCTGGATGTACAGACCGGCAAACTGGTGCTTGAATTCTTGGCTCGCGTGAACCGCGAATTAGGAACAACAACGGCGATCATCACTCATAACGCCGCAATCGCTGCTATGGGCGACCGCGTCATCCGGATGCACAGCGGAAAGATCGTGGACATACGATCGAATGCGGTCAAAGCGTCACCATCGGAAATCGAATGGTGAAAGGACATGAACCGTGGAATGGCTGTCCTGTCTGGACCGGAAATTAGTTCGGGACGTGATTCGATTGCGGAGCCAGGTTCTGGCAATCGCGTTGGTTATTGCGTGCGGAGTCGGACAATTCATCACGAACCGCATGAGCTATGACGCACTAAGAATAACTCAATCGGTTTACTACGATCAGTCCCGCTTTGCCGATGTTTTTGTTTCCCTGAAGCGCGCCCCATTGTCTGGCGTGTTTTGGATGGGAAACGACGCCTTAGCCGCAGCTTTTGATCTCGAAGGAGCATTCAATAACGCATCGATAAAGCTCACCCACGGGCAGTCCGAATCTCCAGTCCTTTCTGAGATTGATCGCATTCTCCAGCCGTATGGCGGACTTGGAGCATATGGCCGAAGTGAGCAAGTATCGAACCGCTTCCTCTCCGACGAAATCAATCAGAATCGAATCTTTGGAACAGTCATACCTGGAATTTTTATGGCGGTAGCGGCGTTTTTGATCAGCACGATTTCAACCAGGCTCGTTCGCCTGGAACGTGAACAAATCGCGATCCTGAAGGCGTTCGGATTTACGAACTATTCCATCGCCGCCCACTACATGAAGTTTTGCACACTAGTCGTCTCTTTCGGCTCGGCGATCGGCGGTGTTTTCGGAGTGTGGTGGGCAAGTTACATCGCCGGAATTTACGGCCAGTTCTATCGATTCCCTGCGCTTGATTTCCGCATGCGGGGAGACACTCTCGTACTAGTCGTTCTGGTCAGCCTGGCAACCGCTCTGTTCGGATCGGTCACTGCTGCCCGCCGCGCCGCGCGTTTACCCCCGGCTGAGGCGATGCGCCCGGAGGCTCCTGCCACGTTCCGCTCCGGCTTTATCGAGAAGAGTGGCTTGGCGCATTTGTTTCCGATCACGTTTCGAATCGTGGTGCGCAACATGACACGTCAACCGATAAGAGCCTGCTTTTCGGCACTCGGCATAGCTTTGGCCACGGCGATTCTGCTTGTTGGGCATTATTCGCGTGATGCTGTAATTTATATGGCGGAAACGCAGTTTCAGCATGTCCAACGAGACGACACGACGCTTGTGTTTAATAACCCCCGTCCCGCGCGCGTTAACCTGGATATTTCCGGGCTGCCGCGTGTTTTAAAGTCCGAACCCTTTCGTTTAGTCTCGATTCGTATCCGGCATGCCCAGCATTCGCGCCGCCTGGCGCTCACTGGCCTGATGCCGGGTAGCGAACTCCGCAGGCTTGTCGGCCGGGATTTGACCACCGTTCCAGTTCCGGACCATGGCATCGTCATTACGAAAAAGCTTGCAGAGATTCTCGAAACAAGGCCTGGAGAGGTCGTCACCATCGAAGTATTAGAGGGCCGGCGACCTGTTCGCGAGGTCGTGATCTCCGGTCTCGTCGATGAGCTATTGGGACTCTCAGCGTACATGAATATCGAGGACGTCAACGCAATGATGAATGAAGACCGGGCCGTCTCGGGCGCGTTTCTCCTGGTTGATGCGCTGCGGTCAGATGAATTGTATTCGAAACTCAAGCGGTTACCCGTCATTGCAGGTGTTCAATTGCGAAAAGCAGCCATCGCGTCTTTCAACAGCACGCTGGCGCAGAGCCTCGGAGTGGTCACGACCATTCTAGTTGTATTTTCGGGCATCATCGCGTTTGCAGCCGTTTACAACTCCGGTCGAATAGCACTATCCGAGCGCGGGCGGGAACTGGCAAGCCTTCGTGTCCTTGGATTTACGCGAGAAGAGGTGGCTCGGATGCTGATTGCTGAGCAGGCATTGCTTGTCGGTGCGGCATTACCGATCGGATTTCTGCTGGGTTGCTGGATCGCCAAGTCCTTGTCGGATCTCTATAGCTGGGAACTCTTCCGAATGCCATTCATTATTACCCGGGCTAGTTTTGGCTTTGCGTTCGTGACGATTCTGATCTCCGCGGTCATTTCGGCACTCATCGTGCGCCAACGTGTGCGGCGAATGGATCTCGTGTCTGTGATTAAAACACGGGAGTAAGCTATGAGACACTGGATCAACTGGATTCTCGGAATCTTTGCAGCCGCAGTAGTACTTGCTCTTGTCATTCTGGCATTCCGGCCGAGCCCGGTTCTTGTCGAAATTGCCAATGTTACACGCGGTCCAATGCGAATCACGGTCAATGCGGAAGGCCGGACCCGTGTCCGGCAGCGATACATTGTGTCGGCGCCTGTCATGGGCCGCCTTGGGAGGATCGGACTTTCAGAAGGTGATGCGGTAAGACCGGGCACGGTTTTGGCAGAGCTGATACCTGCTCCATTGGACACGCGTTCGATCAGCCAGAACGAAGCTGCTCTGCAAGCCGCCGAGGCAGAGAACCGGGCTGCAAACGCGCAAGTCGAACAGGCACGCGCCGCATTAGATCACGCGCAGCTCGAGCGGCGGCGGGCTGACCAACTCCTGGAAAACGGTATCGCGTCACCGCAAGCCCGAGATGACGCAGTCGTTGCTGAATCAATTGCTGCAAAAGCGTTGGAAGCGGCAAGGTTCTCTGCGAATGCCGCCCGATTTCGGGTTGAAACGATACGCTCCGCCCTCCTGTCCGCGACCGCAGAGTCCGGTTCGCGTACTCAAGCAATCCCATTACGTTCTCCTGCACGTGGGAGAGTCTTGCGGGTCCTTCAGGAGAGCGAGCGGGTTGTTCAGGCCGGCACGCCGCTCATCGAGATTGGGGATCCGGCTGCGATTGAACTCGTTTTTGATGTTCTCTCATCGGATGCAGTGAAAGTCGTTCCGGGCGCGTCCATTCTGGTCGAGAACTGGGGCGCTGAAACGGTATTACAAGGGCACGTTCGAACTGTCGAACCGTCGGCCTTCACGAAAATATCGGCCTTGGGCATCGAAGAACAACGTGTCAATGTCATTGGGGAACTCGACCAGCCATCCGATGTTTTAGGAGACGGATACCGGATTGACGGCCGCATTGTTACTTGGAGCGCAGCCAATGTCCTGAAGGTCCCGATCAGCGCGCTGTTCCGAACGGGAGATTCCTGGACTGTATTCTTGGTGCGTCAGGAATACGCTGCTTTGCAAAATGTTCAAATCGGGCATCGAAATGAAAACGAGGCCGAAGTGCTGAGCGGGATCGCAGAGGGTGACGTTGTTGTTCGTTATCCCAACGACAGCTTGCGGGATCGAGCACGAGTAAGGATCCAGAATTGATTCCATGTTGCATGTGTCCAGAGGACCGACCTTTTTTTGACATAAAGACAAAGCCGGCCAGGGCGAATGGGGCATTTATGCCTTCGTGTCATATTCGACCGTTCAGATCACCGGCAAATCAACGGTTTCCTCACGGTATGCCGCGTGCAACCCATGTTTTCTTTGAGAAAGGAGACGTTGATGAGAGGACTAATGGTATCGATCGTTTTAATGGCAGTTCTGTTATACGTGAATCCAGTGCTCGCGGCAGACGCGGGCGCCGGTAAGGATGTCTTTGCGAAAAAGTGCGCGTCGTGTCACGGCGCTGCAGGCGAGGGCAAAGAGGCGATTGCGAAGATGTTCCAGGTGGAGATGAAGCCCCTTAGCGGAAAGGAAGTTCAAGCTAAGAGCGATGCGGATCTCAAAAAGACTATCCTCGAGGGCACCGGGAAGATGAAGCCCGTAAAGGATGT
>WNGJ01014096.1_pt1 | contig 12745 bp, 11 predicted proteins | sample 5400611 | NCBI WGS metagenome assembly WNGJ01 (sample SAMN13153375, study PRJNA577476) | soil metagenome | isolation source: 40 cm soil or saprolite under Garry oak tree replicate 1 | place: USA:California | collected 2016-06-15
GAGGTCGACGATGATCCAGTCGAACCCTGACTGGGCCATGATCTGCACAGTCTGAATGCTGGGAATTGTCGCAATCGCGCCGAAAGTAGGACGGCCTTCCCGCCATTGCTGCCGGAGACGGTTGAGGGGTGCAGACGTCGCGGCCAATTTTCGGAGCTCCGTTAGGGGCGGGCGAGGAAAAGCGGTTCGCTGGAAAGCTATCAGCGCGCCATGACGTCGAAAAGATCAATCGATTTAGGCGGGAACACGGCCGCCGAAGAACGGCATCAGGGCCGCGATCAGCGTGTGCGGCCGCTTTGAGGTGAAAATCATTTCGGCCCCGGCATGATCGGCTTCGCCGCTCGGAGCCTTAAGCAAATCCACCACCCGCCGGGCGATTGCGGGCGCGGGATCGATCCAGTCCACCGGCCATGGCGCAAGCCTGACCAGCCGGTCCATCAGCAGCGGATAATGGGTGCAGGCCAGCACAACGGTGTCGGTGCGAACGGAGTGGCTATCGCCGGCCCCGATAAAACATGGCGCGATTTCAGCCGATATCTCGGCGTCGCTGACGTTGCCGCCGCTCAGCGCGGTTTCGGCCAGCGAGGCGAGATCCGCTGAGCCCACCAGCGTCACCTCGCAGCCTTGCGCGAAATCGCGGATCAGCGCCCTTGTGTATTCGCGCTGGACGGTTCCCTTGGTGCCGAGCACCGACACGCGCTTTGTCCTGGAGCTCGCGCAGGCCGGCTTGATCGCCGGCACCGTTCCGACAAAAGGGACGCTATATTGCTCACGAAGATGCGACATCACCAGTGTCGAGATGGTGTTGCAGGCGATCACGATCAGATCGGGGCTATACGCCGCGATCAATTCCCCGATCATCGGCACCACCCGCGCGATGATCTGCTCCTCGCCATGATGGCCGTAGGGAAAGAATGCGTCGTCCGCGACATAGATATAGTGCGCATCGGGCCGCGCCTTGACGACCTCACGCAACACCGTGAGGCCGCCGAGGCCGGAATCGAACAGAAGAATCGTCGGAGGCGCTGCCACGACAGCAATCTTAGCCGATCCGAGGTTACCTTTCAGTTGTTATTGTGGGCGGCCAACGGCCGGCCATTGCGGAGACGGCCCCGCCGCGCCCAGCGGTTGTCTGCGACAGCGCTGGCGCACGCGGCAGGATTTTAGAATCTTTCCAAATTAGAGGCGGTCTTTTTGCCTCAAAGCGGCTTAGCCGCTAACAGCGGGTTGCACCATCAGATGCCGTCACACCCGTTGAAAGAATAAATCATGTTTGTCTCGCAAATGCTTTCGAAAGCGACGATTTTCGCCATTGCCTGCGCCGTGTCGGTCTCTGCCGTCACCGTCGCCGGCGCGCAGAACGCCACCGAGATTCAGCTGGGCTACAAGGACAAGAAGTTCGATCCGGCCGAGATCAATGCCCCGGCCAACACGCCGATCGTGATCAAGCTGAAAAATCTCGATGCCAAGGCGATGGAATTCGAGAGCAAGACGCTGCGTGTTGAAAAAGTGGTCGCCGGCAGCAGCGATGCAACCATCAACGTGCGTGCGCAAAAACCCGGCCGTTACGAGTTTTTCGACGAATACAACGAGAAGGTCGCGCGCGGCGCGCTGATCGTGAAGTAAGGGCGGATCGTGCTTGCCGCGCTGATCATCGTTTTCCGCGAGGTTTTCGAGGCCGGTCTGATCATCGGCATCGTGCTCGCGGTGACGCGTTCGGTTCCGCATCGCAATCGGTGGATCGGCGGCGGCGTGCTGGCGGGCGTTGTTGCGGCCTGCGTGGTCGCGGTGTTCGCCGGCGCATTGTCCAATCTGTTCGCAGGCATGGGGCAGGAGCTGTTCAACGCGGCGATCCTCTGCGTCGCCGTGGTCATGCTGACCTGGCACAATGTCTGGATGGCCCGTCATGGCAGCGAACTCGCCGGCGAACTGCGCGCCGCGGGACAGGCGGTGGTCGAGGGTTCGAAGTCGCTACTGGCGCTTGCGGTCGTGGTCGGCGTCGCCGTACTGCGCGAGGGCAGCGAGGTGGTGCTGTTCCTGTATGGCGTCATTGCGGCCAAGGGCGACACCGGCTGGGACGTGGCGCTGGGCGGCTTTGCCGGACTGACGCTCGGGGTCGCGATTTGCCTGCTGACCTATTTCGGCCTGCTGCGAATTCCGGCGCGCGCGCTGTTCACCACCACCACGGTATTGATCGCGCTCCTGGCCGCCGGCATGGCGGCGCAGGCGGCGGCTTTTCTCGAAAAGGCCAACTGGCTGACCGCGATGGACACCATCGTCTGGGACTCCGGCTGGATCCTGTCGGATTCGAGTTTTACCGGCCGCGCGCTGCACACCCTGATCGGCTACACCGATCAACCCACCGCGATGCAGCTCACGGTCTATATTGCGATCCTGCTTGTGACCTTCGTGCTGATGCGGCTCTACGGCTCGCCGGCGAAAGCGACGCCGGCGCCGGCGCATAGCTGACGGCAGGGCTTCGGTTCCGCGCGCGGTTTCGGCCGACCTTGTTCCTTCCATTTTTTGCGTTGCCGCAATCAAGCCTGTTCGCGCTTTGATTGTGCCTTGCGTTGTCCACAATTTCGGCTCAGCCTATATTGAGCGGCAGCAGGGCGCGGGGGCATCCATGTCGAAGAACATCGTCTTGCTGTCGGACGGCACCGGCAACAGCTCCGCAAAAATCTTCAAGACCAACGTCTGGCGGCTCTATCAGACGCTCGATCTCACCCGTCCCGAAAAACAGATCGCCTATTATGACGACGGCGTCGGTACGTCGTCGTTCAAACCGCTCGCTATTCTCGGCGGCGTTTTCGGCGTCGGGCTGAAGCGCAACGTCATCGACATCTATTCCTTCTGCTGCCGCAACTACCAGGCCGGCGACAAGATCTACGGCTTCGGGTTCAGCCGGGGCGCGTTCACGATCCGCGTGGTCGCGGGATTCATCGCGCGGGTCGGGCTGCTCCGTTACAATGGCAACGAGGCTGATCTGGCGCGCGACGCCGAGATTGCCTACCGCGAATATCGCAAGGTCAGGAACTTCCGGTCGGGCGGCAATCTCCTGATCGGGCCGCTGCGTGCGCTACGCGATTGGGTCAGCCATTTTGTGTTTCGCAAGCCCGCCTTCAGCCAACTCGATCTGATCAGCCTGGAGAAATTTGATTTCCTGGGCGTCTGGGACACGGTCGACGCCTATGGCGGTCCGATCGAGGAGATCACGCGCGCCGTCGACTACTGGTATTGGCCGTTGTCGATGCCTGACCAGTTCATGAATCACAAGATCGTCCGGGCGTGCCATGCGCTGGCGCTTGAGGAGGAGCGCGACGCATTCCGCCCGGTGCTATGGGACGATCGTTATGTGCGCGAAAGCGACGACAAGCTCTATGCCGTCGATCATGACTGGAAACCCGCGCCCTCCGATCAGACCACGCCGCTGGCCGAAATCGACCGTGAGCGCATCAGCCAGGTGTGGTTTGTCGGGGTCCACTCCGATATCGGCGGCGGATATTCGCGGGACGGGCTCGCCCATCATGCGCTGGCATGGATGATGGCGCGTGCCAAAGTCTACGGTCTGGAATGCCTGCTGGTGCAGGAGGATTGGTTCGAGAGCTTCGTCGATCCCTACGACAAACTCAACGATTCACGGCACGGCCTTTCCGGTTACTATCGCTATCGGCCGCGCAAGCTCGCCGAGATCTACAGCCAGCCCCCCTATAAACTCTCGATCGGTGAGGACATCAGGCACATCCTCAACCTATTGAGGGGTCAGCCGGACCCCGAACACGAGGTAAAGGCCGACCTCGCGGCGTCCCAAGCCTATGTGGAGCGTCCGGCGGCGAAAGTCCATCAAAGCGTGATGGACCGAATACGAATGGGAAACGACGGCTACGGCCCGATCGTACTGCCGACGAAATATCGTATCGTCGGCCATGACGGCACGATTGTCCCAAATACCAGCGTGGAACCCGAGGCTGCCTCGCGCGCCATCCGGCAGGAGACGGTGTGGGACTGGGTTTGGGGACGCCGCGTCATCTACTTCCTGACCGTCTTCGCTTCGCTGTTTCTCGCAAGTTTTCCGGTCCTGGAAAAATGGCGGCCATCACGCGGGCCGACGAGCCCGGCCGAGATCGTTGTGCCGATCATCGACCTGGTCGGGGCATTTTTGCCGAGCTTCGTAAAGCCCTGGCTCGATGCATTCAGGAATGCGCCCGGACGATTCCTGTTCGGGGTCGTGCTCGTCGGCGTGTTGATGTATGCGGGCGGCTGGATACAGGGCCATATCCGCGACCTCATGCGCGGCATCTTTTCCTCTTCCTGGTCGCGGCCGTGGTCACGCTGGTCAATCGGGCGTCGTTCGCGGTGTTCGACCACATAGGGCAAGTGTGCACGCCGGGCGAAAATCCGCCGGCACGGCCCGTCACCGGCATCGCCACGGCAAAGTTCGAAACCAATGCGCTATGCGCGCCGACCGGGCTCGCGGTTGAAAAAAACAAGTCGTATCGAATCTCGCTCGTCGTCACCGACCCCTGGGAAGACGGTCACAAGTTCAACGAGACCGATCCGGAAAGGGCGAAGGGCATCGAGACCGGGCCGCAGGGTTTCGGGTTTGAAAAGATGCGGCCTGTCATGGTGCTGGGCCTGCCGATCCGGCGGCTGCTTTCGTCCAACTGGTTCGCGCAGATCATCCGGATCGGAAACAAGGGCTTCGGCGAAATCGTATTGTCCTACGAGCGCAAGGAAGGCCCGCCTCCGGCCGCGACAAGCTATACCGCGACCTTCAGGGCGCGAAGGTCCGGCGAGCTCTTCGCCTATGTGAATGACACCGTGATCGGCATCCCCGGCTATTTCGATTATTTCTACCGGCTGAACAACAAGGGCAAGGCCGACCTGACGCTGGAGCTCCTGCCAGACAAATAGCGCCCGCGCGCGTGCCTTGTCGTTCCCGCACGATCTTGAGGCGCTATCGGCTGTTGCCTAGACCGGCTGCAGCGGCCGATGCGGCGCTGCCGGCATCTCGACGCGGATCGCGTCGCCCGGCCGCACGTCGCCCTCGGCGACTACGATGCTCATCACGCCAGCCTTGCGAACCAGATTGCCGTCCGCATCCTTGTCCAGAGTCGCGGCCATCAGGCCTTGCTGGAAATTGTCGATCTGGATGCAGGGATTGCGCAGGCCGGTGATTTCGACAACAGCGCTCAAGCCAACATGCAGCCGTGTGCCCGTCGGCAAGGCCAGCAGGTCGACGCCGGATGTGGTGATGTTCTCGCCGAGATCGGCGGGCTGAACGACAAAACCCTTCAATCGCAGTTCGTCGAACAGCTCGGCGTGCATCAGATGCACTTGGCGAAAATTGGGCTGCGTCGGGTCCTTGCGCACGCGCGAACGGTGCTTGACGGTCTCGCCCATATGGGCGTCGCCGAAGACGCCGAGACCCTTCAGCAGGCGAATGCTCGGGCTCGGCGTCTTGCTGAAGTGATGTCCGGCACGAGAACTGACGGCAATAACGCTGCCCATCTGCTTCGCTTCAAGCCTCTCCAAACACGCGCTTGAAGATCGTATCGACGTGCTTGAGGTGATAGCCGAGATCGAACTGTTCTTCGATTTCGGCGTCGGTGAGATACTTCTTCACCTCGGCATCTTTCTTCAAGAGCGTCTGGAATTCGCCTTCGCCGCGCCATACCGGCATCGCGTTGCGCTGCACCAGTCTGTAGGCATCCTCGCGGCTGCAGCCTCTCTGCGTCAGCGCGATCAGCAGCCGCTGCGAATGCACGAGGCCGCCGAGGCGGTCGAGATTCTTCTGCATGTTCTCGGGATAAACCAGCAGCTTTTCGATCAGGCCGGCGAGGCGGTTAAGGGCAAAATCCAGCGTCACGGTGGCGTCGGGCGCCATCATGCGCTCGGCAGAGGAGTGCGAAATATCGCGCTCATGCCACAACACGACATTCTCCATGGCCGGCGTCGCATAGGCACGCACCATGCGGGAGAGGCCGGTGAGGTTCTCCGACAGCACGGGGTTGCGCTTGTGCGGCATCGCCGAAGAACCCTTCTGGCCCTCGGAGAAGAATTCCTCGGCTTCCAGCACCTCGGTGCGCTGCAAATGCCGGATCTCGGTGGCGAGGCGCTCGACCGACGCGGCGATCACGCCGAGGGTGGCAAAATACATCGCGTGGCGGTCGCGCGGGATCACTTGCGTCGAGATCGGCTCCGGGGCAAGCCCCATGGCTTTGGCGACGTGGGCTTCCACGCGCGGATCGATCTGCGCGAAGGTGCCGACGGCGCCGGAAATGGCGCAGGTCGCGACTTCCTTGCGGGCGGTGACCAGCCGCTCGCGGGCGCGGGTGAATTCCGCATAGGCGTAGGCAAGCTTGAGCCCAAAGGTCACGGGTTCGGCATGGATGCCGTGGGAGCGGCCGATGGTCGGGGTCATCTTGTGCTCGAAGGCGCGCTTCTTCAGCGCTGCCAGGACCTTGTCGACGTCTGATATCAGGAGATCGGCGGCGCGGGTCAGTTGCACATTGAGGCAGGTGTCGAGCACGTCTGAGGAGGTCATGCCCTGGTGCACGAAGCGGGCCTCGGGGCCGACGATTTCGGCCAGATGGGTGAGGAAGGCGATGACGTCGTGCTTGGTTTCGCGCTCGATCTCGTCGATCCGCGCGACATCGAAGGTGGCGTTCTTGGCCTTGGCCCAGATCGTCTTGGCGGCTTCCTTGGGAATCACGCCGAGTTCCGCCAGCGCATCAGCCGCATGCGCCTCGATCTCGAACCAGATCTTGAAGCGCGTCTGGGCCTCCCAGATGGAAGCCATTTCCGGGCGGGTATAGCGGGGGATCATCGGCGACTCTGACGGTTGGGGGTCACGCCGCGCTTTAGCAGAGCCGTCCCGGTGAGACAAACCTCAGGCGGAGGCCGGACGGCGGCAGGCCACTGTCGCCTAACATTACCGCCTTGATCACACAAAATTGAATAACAGATATTGAAATCTGTCAGTGGGACATGCTATATCCAATCCTGACGCCAAGGATGGGCGTCATCCCGGTTCGCCGGCCGTTGGAACGGCGAACCGGGAACTTGCAGAGGACTTTCCCATGACTATCGAAATCTTTTATTTTACCGCCCAAATACAACGCTGGGTCAATCTTCGGGTTGCCCGGCATCTTGAAGCCCAGGCCGCGAAGTTTACCCACTAAGTGGGGCGCAACAGCCGGAAGCAAAGGGTGTACGCATGAACGAAGTCGTCGTTTTGACCCCGGAGCGAATTCTCGAGGCAACCGAGGACGTGCTGCGCCGTTTCGGCTTGGCGAAGGCTACCGTTGTGGATGTTGCCCGTGCGCTCGATGTGAGCCACGGCAGCGTCTACCGGCATTTCCCGAGCAAGGCTTCGTTGCGCCAGGCCGTGGCGAAGCGCTGGCTCGACCGCGCCAATGCGCCGCTTGCGGAGATCGCGGAAGCATCCGGTCCGGCGCCGGCCCGCCTGGAACGCTGGCTGCGCACGATGTTCGAGATCAAGCACAAGAAGGTGTGCGACGACCCCGAGATGTTTGCGACCTATCTGGCGCTGGCCCAAGAGGCCTGCGCGGTGGTGAAGGCGCACAAGGAACGTCTGGTCGGGCAGATCGCGCATATTCTGGCCGACGGCGTCAAGCAGGGTGCTTTCGACGTCGCCGACGTCAAGGCGTCGGCGCGCGCGGTTTTCGACGCCACCATCCGTTTCCATCATCCGGCGCATTCCGACGAATGGAACGATCCGCAACTCGCCGCCCGGATCGACGCCTTGCTGGCGCTGTTGCTCAAGGGCCTGGAAACGCCGCGCAAGCGCTAGGCCATCTCTCCCCCTGCGTGAAATCCGCGGCGCTGTTCCAATCGCCGCCTCTGGCACGGTTGCGCCCCTCCGGCGCCCACGGTGTTTGACATCCATCAAATCTGGCACAAGCTTCGCCGCTAACATCAGCGTGGAGGAAAATTGTGCTGTTCGCCGTCTTTGCGGATATCCATGCCAACCGGCAGGCGTTCAGCGCCTGCCTTGATTTTGCGCGCGCGCGTGGCGCGGAGCGGGTGATTTGCCTCGGCGACTATGTCGGCTATGGCGCCGATCCCGAATGGACCGTCGAGACAGTGATGGGCCTGGTCGATAGCGGGGCGATGGCGGTGCGCGGCAATCATGACAACGCCATCGGCAGCACCGCGGAATCGATGAATGCCGAAGCCCAGGCCGCGATCGAGTGGACACGCGGCAGGCTGAGCGCGCCGCAGCGGCGTTTTCTGGCGGAGCTGCCGCTGACATTGCAGCAGGAGGACCGACTCTACGTCCATTCCGAGGCCAGCAGTCCGGCAAATTGGCGCTACGTCCGCGGCGCGCCGGACGCCGCGCGCAGCCTGCAGGCGACGACAGCCCACGTCACGTTCTGCGGCCACATCCATCAGCCTGCGCTCTATTCGATGTCTTCAACCGCGAAGATGACGAGCTTCGTCCCGACTTCGGGCGTCTCCGTGCAGTTGCTCGGGGGCAGGCAATGGCTGGCGGTTCTGGGCTCGGTCGGTCAACCGCGCGACGGCAATCCGGCAGCCTCGTTTGCGATGCTCGATACCGAGACTGCAGAGATCACCTATTGCCGTGTGCCCTACGATTTCGAGACGGCGGCGGCGCGAATTCGCGAAAATGGTCTGCCGCTGTGGTTGGCCGATCGCCTGTCGGTCGGGAGGTGAGCGGTGCCCAAGCCTTTGGTTCAGCCCGGCGCGGTCATCGATGGGTTCACGGTCGGGGAGTGTGTCCACAGCGGCGGCATGGCGACGCTGTGGAGCGTGACCTGGCCCGACATCGACGTGCCGCTGCTGATGAAAATCCCGCGCGTGTCCGAGGGCGAAGATCCTGCCGCCATTGTCAGTTTCGAAATGGAGCAGATGATCATGCCGCGGCTGTCGGGACCTCACGTCCCGGCCTGTTTTGGCGCCGGCGATTTCGCGCGGCAGGCTTATGTCGTGATGGAGCGCATTCCCGGAACGACGCTGTATGGTCGGCTCGGCGAGCTGCCTTTGAGTTACCAGGAGGCCAGGGTGATGGTGGGCAAGGTCGCTGTCGCCCTTGCCGACCTGCATCGGCAAAACGTCATTCATCACGATATCAAGCCGAGCAGCATCATGTTTCGCCCGACTGGCGAAGCCGTCCTGATCGATTTTGGATTGTCACATCACAATCAATTGCCTGATCTGTTGCAGGAAGAATTCCGCTTGCCCTATGGCACGGCGCCGTACATGGCGCCCGAGCGCTTGCTCGGAGCGCGCGACGATCCGCGCAGCGATCTGTTTTCGCTGGGCGTGCTGCTCTATTTTTTTACCACGGGCGTGCGGCCGTTCGGCGAGAGCGAAACCCTGCGCGGCATGCGGCGGCGGCTGTGGCGCGATCCGCATCCTCCGCGCAAGCTTCGGCCGGACTACCCACTCTGGCTGCAGGAGGTCGTGCTGCGCTGCCTGGAGATCGATCCGGTGTGGCGTTACCCCACCGCGTCGCAACTGGCGTTCGATCTCGGCAATCCTGATCAGGTCAGGCTGACCGCGCGATCGGAGCGGGTAAAACGCGATCCGATCAGCACGGTCTGGCGCCGCCGCTTCAACCGCGGCCTGACCCAGCCGAAGCCGAAATCCGATCTGGCGGCGCAACTCGCGTCATGTCCGATTCTGGCGGTCGCGCTCGATATCGCCGAGGGATCCGAGGCGTTGAACGAGGCCCTGCGTGTGACGGCTGAACGAATCCTGGCGACACTGCCGTCCGCAAGGCTGGCGTGCCTGAACATCCTGAAGCTCGGCCGCGTCACCATTGACAGGACGCTCGACGAGCAGGGCAACAACAAGCATATCGATCGGCTGGTCACACTCAGGCATTGGGCTTCGCCACTCAAGCTCGATGAAAACAGGCTCACCGTCCACGTGCTGGAGGCCATCGATCCCGCGGCGGCAATCCTGGAGTTTGCCGAAGTCAATCATGTCGACCACATCGTGATCGGCGCCCGGCAGAACTCGTTTGTGCGCGCGCTGCTTGGCAGCGTGTCGTCCAAGGTGGCGGCGGAGGCAGGCTGCACCGTTACCGTGGTGCGGCCGCCGAGGGCGGCTGCGATGGCCGAGCAGGACATGACGGACGGCGAAAAGCCAAAGCAGGTGAGTGTCTAGGAGTACGCTCATAAATCCAAATTCATCGGCAAGCGCTTGGTCGATGTCCGCTTTGGAGCGCATTCCGGACTCAAGTCGGACATCGCGCCATGTCCGAAAAGTGCCCCAGAAGCGGGAGTAGCTGCAGGTCACGCGAGTCTTGTGCTAAACAGGACCATGCTGGGAAGGAGCACGGGGTGCGGCAGAATCTGCGAAGAGAGATTCAGCATGAGCCGTCCGCCGGCATCGACCTGACGCGGTGGGGTGGCTCGATTGGCCTCGCTGTCGCGGTCGGCATCGTATATTTCGTAGCAGCGCGGCTTAGCCTTGCTCTGCTGACCAAACCTGAGGGTGTTGCCGTTTTCTGGCCTGCCGCTGGTGTGTCCGCCGGCGTCCTGATCGCTCTCGGGTCCCGGGCGCGATGGCCCGTTGTCGTCGGCACTATGGCTGCAACCATCGCGGCGAATCTCCTTGGCGACCGGAATTTCTGGAGCGCTGTTCTCTTTGCCTTGTGCAATGCAGGGGAAGCCGTGCTCACGGCATGGCTCATCGGGCAATGCTTCGGTTCGGATTTCAGACTGAACAAGCTACGCAATGTGCTGGGACTGGCAGCGGCAGCGATCGTAGGGGGCGCTGTCTCGGGGATCGGCGGGGCTATGGCATACAAATTGTTTCACAGCACGACGACGCCAATATTGACGACTTGGCAGCACTGGTTCGCATCGGACGGACTAGGAATAATCACGGTTGCACCGTTGCTGATAGAGCTTGCCTCAGCCTCGCGCGACCGGCCGCCGCTGAGCGAGCTCGTCGAAGGTGCTTTGGCGGTCGCGGCGCTAGCCCTGGTGAGTGGATTTGCCATTTTCCTACGGTCGGACCTTTTGGCGACCGTTGGGCCGGTCGCCGTGTTGTTCGCGCCGCTGCTGTGGCTTGCGGCGCGTTGCCGGCCGGTTTTCGCCGCGGCAGCCGCGTTCATCGTTAGCCTTTCCATCGTTTGGACGACCACCTTTGGCATTGGCTATTTCGGTAATCCGGGTCTCTCAATTGTCGAGCGCGTCCGCGCGGCCCAAGTCAGCATTCTACTTGTGACAATCGGCGCATCGGTTCTTGCTGCGCTGTTTGCCGAAATCCGGGACAAGAGGAGGTTGGCCGAAGCAGCTCTGCACGCCAGCGAAACGCAACGCTATCTCATCGAAACCGAGAGACTCGCCGCGCTCGGCGGTCTCGTCGCGGGGGTTGCACACGAGATCAATAGCCCGGTCGGCATCAGCCTTACGGTGGCCTCGACGCTCGCGCACCGCTGCGCGAACTTCGCCGACCAGATCGTCTCAGGCCCAGTGCGCCGTTCCCTGCTCGCCGAGTTCGCTGACGGTTGTCGCGACGCTGCAAACCAACTCGTCGTGAATCTCCAGCGAGCCGGAGAACTGATTCAATCGTTCAAGCAAGTCGCCGTCGATCGCAGCCTTGCTGATCGGCGCAGCTTTGACCTCAAACTTGCGACCGAGCAGATCGTGGCCAGTGTGCGGCCGGGCCTGCCGAAATATCGAGATTCATTTGTGCTCGAGATGCCCTCCGACATCGCCCTGGACAGCTACCCGGGCGCTTACGGGCAGGTGCTGACCAACCTCATCTTCAACGCCGTCACTCACGGCTTCACCGATGGGCCTGGCGGACACATGCTGATCAAGGCGCGTCACCTCGGCATGGAACAGGTCGAGATCACTTTCTCGGATGACGGTAGCGGCATTCCGGAGGAAGTTCAGCGTCACGTTTTCGATCCGTTCTTCACCACCAGACGTGCGCAGGGCAGTACCGGGCTCGGCCTGTACATCGTGCATAATCTCGTGACGCAACAGCTCGGCGGTAGAATCACGCTCGTCTCCGCGCTAGGAAAGGGCACGACCATTTGCATGACACTTCCCCTGCTCGCCCCTGGCCAGGCGGAGCCGACTAGCACGGCCGGGCGCTTCAAAACATAGTCGATGCCGCTGCCGTCGCGCGTGGCGCGGTATGAGGTTTGGCTCAGCCCGTCGGTTGTGAAACGCCGCACGGTCGCCGTCCGTGGTCGAAACCGTAGGCGTGCAGGCGAGGTCGGCTTTGGTCAGAAGCAGTAGTGCCATCCTTGAAATGGGATGTCTGTGTTACCGCTGAAAGCAGACATCGGTCAGCTACTCTTGGCGGGCTCGCTGAAGATAACTTCTGGACCCCCACGCTAAATCGCTTCGCCGCGCGCCAGTGCCGCCGCATTGCGGATCGCGGAAATGTTGGCTTTGTAGGCCTCCATGGTGCCGCCCTTGAACACCGCGGAGCCGGCGACAAAGGCATTGGCGCCGGCGGCGGCAAGCTCACCCGAAACATTCGCCCCGACGCCGCCGTCGACCTCGATGTCGATCGGGCGGCCAGCGGTCATGGCGCGAAGGTCGCGAATTTTGCCGAGTGCCGACGGAATAAACGCCTGGCCGCCAAAGCCGGGGTTGACCGACATCACCAGCACGAGATCGATCAGGTCGATGACATATTCGATCGCGCTCACCGGCGTGCCCGGGTTGAGCGAGACGCCGGCCTTCTTGCCGAGCGCGCGGATCGCCTGCAGCGAGCGATGCAGATG
>WNGJ01027324.1_pt1 | contig 12744 bp, 17 predicted proteins | sample 5400611 | NCBI WGS metagenome assembly WNGJ01 (sample SAMN13153375, study PRJNA577476) | soil metagenome | isolation source: 40 cm soil or saprolite under Garry oak tree replicate 1 | place: USA:California | collected 2016-06-15
CTGGTTAGCCATGTTTTCCAGAAACGATCCTGCACCCGAACTCTTCCATCCAGGGACCGCGTCGATCTTGTTGCAACAAATCAGAAACGGGGTCTTCCGAGCCTTCAGAATCGTCAGCGACTCGACCGTCTGTGGTTCAATTCCCTTCGTGACATCAATGACCAGTATGGCGACGTCCGCGGCTGATCCTCCTCTCTTGCGAAGGTTGCTGAAAGTCTCATGACCTGGAGTATCGATGAATAGGATTCCCGGAACCTCTATCGTAAGCTTGAACCGTGCAAGTAAGGGCCCGATAATCTCTGTCAGTGTCTTGGCAGGGATAAGGCTGGCGCCAATCCACTGCGTTATCTGGCCCGGCTCACGAGCCGCAACAGAAGTCCCCCTAAGCCGATCTAGAAGTGTAGTCTTGCCATGGTCTACATGGCCCAGAACCACTGCGATCGGTTGACGAATCGGCATATCTAGGAGACTCCATTTGAGTCCCTCTAGTCACGCTGGGGAATATTAACCCTAAACCTCTCTAGAGATTCTGGTCTCGTTACGTGACCTAATCAGAAACACCATTCGAGAAGTACACTAGAAGGCCCCCGACGAGAATCATTGTGGCAAGTGATAGAACAAAGCTCAGGGGCAGAAAGGTTCCTCCACTAATGAGAGGGACGTACCCAATCCAGACTGCGACAAACACTCCGCCAAGTCCAAGGAGAATTACTCCCTGAATCTTGCCACTGATTCTCGGGATAAGGGTACCAATTATGGGTGCCAACGAAGCAGAATTTAGAGCCAACGCAACAATAGTTTCCTGAAACGTGCGCTGTCCAGAAAACGCCCCAATGCGATGAGAGAGACCAGGAACGCGAGGGTTCCGCCCGTCGCAGTAAGTGTCCTCCCCCACACATTTGCAGATCGTCTCAAATGAAATTGCCGCCTCGACACGACGCCCCCAGTACAGCCTAGAATTCGACTAGAATCCAACTTAAGTCATACGCTGCTCTAGCTTTGCACCGAAACTTAGGCACAATGTTTATCCCATTGAGGGGCTACAGTCCTATTGAGAAAAAAAAAGCAATGTACGTGAGGGTCAAGAAGATCGGCTCGAAACGATACGCCTACCTTGCCGAAGGCGTCTCAAAGAACGGTAAGGTCAGACAGAAGACTCTAGCCTATCTCGGCCCACTAGTGAAGATAGCGACAGGCGTTTCGGACGAGATCAGCAGAAAAGTTGACGGTAAGGTCAGGAACGTTGATTGGAACAAGATAAACATGGACATACGAAGGATTCCACTAGATTTCGACGAGTTGCAAGAGATCAAGCGAGACATGCTGCCGAGAGTTCTCATTGGGAGACAGAATCGTTCGCAAGACATCGGTCGCGGGAACAGGCCTAGGGTGGAAGGGGAACTAGCTGCTATTACAATAATAGCACGAAGAGGTTTCAACGAAATGTTTCGGACCCTGAAAGATGGAACGCTAGTCATGCGATGAGTGTCAAGCGATCCCTTTCGAAAACCTACGCTGGGGATCTCACCTCAAAATCCTTCATTTCCATGCTTCGCAGAGAGCCTAACGATCTGAGAAAGAAGATGCTCCTGCTAGGCTACGTCACCAGCCAGCTTGAAAAGAAGAAGCAGTCCATATTCCTCGTAGGTGGACAGGCGGTCGAGACCTACACAGCTGGACAGTTTCCGACGGGTGACATTGATGTTACAACAAGCGATTCAGCTACAACTCAGAAGGTCTTGAAGAGTCTCGGATTCGAAGAAATCGGAATGATATGGCTCAACAAACCGCTCGGCATAGCATTCCATATCGTCGGATACTCTGCCCCTGAAAGATCCCGTACAATCCGCATCGGTCCGTACAAAGCAAGAATAGTCGGAGTCGAAGAGTTGATACTGGATAGGTTGTCCGCAGCAAAGTTCTGGAACATTCCAGCCGACTATGAAAAGGCCAAGGTTCTCTATGACAATTTCGAGAAACAGATCGACAAGGAATATCTACGAGAGATCGCGAAGAAAAAGAAAGTCGTTGATTTACTTCTCAGAATCACCGAAACGCCGTCGCCCAAACTCGGAAGATAGGCGTTCAGCTTATTCTAAGAATGGATTCAGTTTACTGGATCGAACGTAGAATCACGACGTGTCGAGGTTGAAGATTGAGGATTCCATCTTCGCATTCTCCACACTGTCAGAAGCATGAATCACGTTCGCAGTAATAGAGACAGATAGGTCGCCACGTATCGTCCCTGGCTCGGCGGCCAAAGGATTTGTTGCTCCAATGAACTTCCGAAGAGTCTCGACAACGTTGGGCCCCTGAAGAACCATCAGAACAACGGGCCCCGAGGTCACGTGGTCCACCAGCTCCTGAAAGAACGGCTTTCCCTTGTGGACGCTGTAGAGAGATTCTGCCTCCTTGTGCGTGATTTGGTGCAGCTTCAGTTGTTTGAATGTGAACCCTTTCTTTTCCAGTCTGCGTAGGACCTCGCCTACAAGGCGGTTCTTGACGGTGTCAGGTTTGAGGAATGCGAAAGTTCTCTGGCTGGTCTCGGTCAGCGTCCTTTCTCTCTCTTTCCGTAGTACGCTGTCCACTTTAGTTTCCTAGAGTCGCGGTCGAAAGACAGGTTGCTGACGCGGCATCTTCTTGAACAGAAGTAGAGGATTGTTCCGTCGTTTTTGATGTGCATTAATCCTGTAGAGTTTGGAAAGTTCTTTCCACAGAATGAGCATTTGAATGTCTTTGGCGTGGCAGTCGACTCCCTACCTGATCTTCTTGGCTTCTCGCTCCGTCTCTCGGAGCATCAGAATATCGTTTAGGCGGATCGGTCCTTTAATGTTTCGAGTAATAATTCGGCCCTTGTCCCGTCCTTCGAGGACACGGACTCTGACTTGAATGACTTCGCCCGTGACGCCTGTGCGGCCGATTACCTGAGTTACTTCAGCTGGGATTAGCGGCTCTTCGGCACTGTCTCTCGATCTACTCACTTAGCGGCACCGGTCTTTCTCAGAGTCTCCACAATCTTCAAGACTTCCTTTAGAGACTGTGCGGCATCACCGGGTTCGACGACGGAGATCGCTGCGGACCCGACGTCTAGGCCAGCGGATTTTCCGAGCTCAAGCTTGCTCGGGACGTACAAGTAAGGAATCTTTCTCTCCTCACACAGAATCGGTAGATGAGCAACGACTTGCGGAGGCTCAACATCCTCAGCAATAACAACAAGTTTGGCGATCCCTCGTTCGATCGCTTTGGTCGATTCGTTTGTGCCCTTTCTCAGCTTGCCAGTGTCTTTGGCAACTTGTAGTATTTGGTAGGTTTTGTCAACCGCTTCTTTCGGAACCTGGAATCTCACATACACGGATTTTTGAGCCATTTAGCCTCATCTCATCAGCTTGAAGAAGCCAAGGCGGCTGCGGGGTTCTAATAAAGTTTCGATGAACCACGCGAGAAGCTTCTGATAATCACTTCTTCCGGTTCTTCTTCCCAATCGGCTTGGCCTTGACGGTTGCTCTTTCTGATTGGGCTGTCCTTTACCCCTAGTGATCAGGTTTCGCAGACTGCTGTTAACATAGCCGCCCCATGCGTTTGAACAGGCATCGTAACACTCGACTTCTGGAGTTAGGCCAAGGTGATCAAAGCGAACTTCGGTCTTGTCACCCTTCTTACCGATTTCAAACGTGATTTTTGTGCCATTCCACTCGGTTTTGTCCTCAATAAAATTGAGGTAGCTGTCCAGAACAAGCCAAACGACTTTTTTGCCAGGAATGAACTCTGTTATCTTCTGTTTGGAATAATGGATGTCTTTGTAACGGTACGTCCACTCATCGCCGAGTTTGTTGGTACTGCCTTCAATGTTTCCTGACCACCAATCACGAACATTATTGATGGCAGCGAAGGCTTCTTCCGGAGTTTCGTCCACGATAAAGGTAGTGGAGTAGTTTTGGGACTTCATGATAGTTGCCTCGGAAGCTACATGACTGCTTCGCTGTTTTTTTAGGTTTCTCAACCCGCGGGCCCCGGAACGACCCGAACAATAGTTTGTGGCTGACGGCCGCTAACAGCCGGGTCGTCTTTCTGGTGCTAAGTTACCAGAACCCGGGAGAATCAACACTAAATACGCGCGTAGACGGAAAGACCACATTCCATGTCGCAAGCAGCAACGACCCAACAACAGAAGCAAGCGGCAAAGGAGCCGCAGAAACCAAAAGCGAAGAAGCATCGTATGAGGGGCGACCTCTACGATCTTTCAGGAGCCGTGGCTAAGTTGAAGAATCGGAAATGCCCACGCTGTGGTTCCGTCATGGCCTTCCATGGTGGAAATGCGCAGAGATGGGTCTGCGGCTCGTGCAGTTTTACTGATTACGGACAGAAGTAGACCGGGACTCTCCGGTCAGCAGTCTCGTCCTATCTGACTCTGACGGCGAACCGGCCGGGCACCTTTATTCCCATCAAGCGTGCCACCTCAGAGTTTGCGGGATCTATCACGACGACCAACCCGGTCCAGTCATCGCTGAAAATGGTCTGCTTACAGTTTGGGCAGACAGGACCTGCACTTATCATCCGGCAGGTCTTACAGGCCTTGTCGGTCAGCTTTTCTTCTCCGCCTTTTCAGCCCTTGCCGGTTTGGTCTCTGCCTTCTCTGCCTTTGACGGCTTTACTTTCAGGTCCTCTTGAATCCACTCGATTCTGCCTAGGAATGGCTGTCTGAGGGTTATGCCGATCTTACCGCCGGAGCCTCCTCTTGGGAAGCTGACTGCGATTATCCTCCCTCTCACAAGGTTCCCTTTTCCGAGATTTCTATGACTCTCCCGGCCTGCTAAGACTCCATGTTTCTCGTCATATGTGATAAAGTCGTCCATGATCTGTGACACGTGAAGTAGAGCGTCCTCAGGACCTATCCGGACAAAGGCACCAAAGTCTGTTACCTCGACGATCTCTCCCTCCACTACCTCGTGCAATTCGGGGAAGAAGGTTAACAGTTTGAAAACTGCTCGGTGGTGAGTTGAGCCGTCTCCTGGTAGAATCTTGCCGGTATTCTCAACATCTACTGCGGTTACGAGGATGACGTATCCTAGCGTTTCGTCGACGTAGTTTTCGTACTTTAGTTTGATCTGCTCTTTGGCAACATCATCGATAGGGTCGCCAAATTTCTGTGGAGGAATACGAACGACGTCTTCCACAGTTACTATTCTGAACATATGATCTAGAGGATTTGGGCGTTATTTTAGGGCTCTCTTGTAGGTTCTAGCGCGTTGTCGGCCGGTCCGGGACCGATTATACCAATTTGCGAATTTTAGGAAAGCCCTAGCTCGATGAGAGGTCTTGTTCTTCAGGTCCGGATTGGTCTGGCCGAATGTCTCTCTGAAACCTTCCGGAATGAATATCGGATCATAGCCGAAGCCGGCCGTGCCTCTGATCTCTCTCGCCACGGACCCTCTGACTGTCCCCGTGAAGACCCTAGGAGAAACGTTGGCGGAAGCAACGGCTATCGAGGTTTGAAAGTAGGCGTTCCTTTTCCGCTGATCATGCATTAGACTAAGGATGCCTTTCAACCCTATCGTCTTGTAGACGTATGAGGAGAAGGGACCAGGGAATCCTTTCAAGGCCTCGATGAATAATCCCGAATCCTCTACCACCAATAACCCTGTCCGATTGACCGAGGCCGCTTTGACCGCGAATCTCGCTATCTTTTCTAGGCTTGAGTCTTGAACCTCGACCTTTGCTCGTCTGAGCTGTCGAATCTGGATCCCTTGACCATCAAGGATGGATCTTGCCTCCCGAAATTTGTCGGGATTCTCGGTCATGAACCAGACAGTGTTCCTATCGGATCGCAAAATATCGTCCTCTCCTAGCTATCTCACGGGCTTTTCGCCAAGTCGAACTGGCAATCTTCTTACCTGTGATCTCTTCGTATCCACGAATCATTGAATTCATCATGGATGAAGGATTCTGACGATGGCTTGCAATTATCGACCGCTGGAGAAGATGGAGGTCGACCCCACGATCTTCAGGCTCGACTGAGCGACGTGACATTCCAAAATCGACGATGAAGGGTGCGCCGGATGGGGACACAATTACGTTTGAGGTTGTGAGATCCCCGTGAACAATTCCTGTCGTGTGCAGGAGTCCAATTTGTTCCCCAATGGATCGGAGAAGTTTCCGAGCCTCACTCTTGCCCATCTCATCCAAACATTCCCGAGCGACTGTACCGGCCAGGTGAGTCATTACGATGGCATTGTTCTCGATATCTACTCCGACAATGCTGGGAACTCTTGCCCCCGCCGTTTTGGCTTCATGGATTACGGATGCCTCCGAGATTGTCCTGTCGTGTCTAATCCGTTCGTCAAGAATTGGGTTCCTGTATTTTTTCCTCACACGGCGTTTGACGACGACTTTCCAGGGTCCAATTGTTGCGAGAGATAGATCTGCCTCCGCTCCTCTGTGGAGGGGTGTAGAGGTTAGGCTCGCGGTATCCATGGGACGTCAACCTCGTCCATGCGCCACCTTGGAGTGACAAAGCTGTCTGATGTGCTAACTGTGATACCGGAATTGAATGCGAGGCGACCGGAGCATGCGATCTGGGCTCCGCAGTCGCCAGAATATTCTATTGGAACAGGGTGAAATGACGCGCTGTGATCTTCTGCGACCGAACCTATCATCTCTCTCAGTCTCGGGCTGGCCGCAACGCCCCCGGCGAGCAATACTTCGCTTCGTCGTGTCTGGACCAGACTTCGCTCTACTGCTTCGCTAAGCATCGAGAACGCTGTCTCTTGGAGCGAGAAGCAGAGATCGGCAAGGTTTCCCTGTCGGCGCAATGACATAGCCGCGGCCGTCAGCAGGCCAGAATATGCCACATCGAACATATCCAGAAGGTTTCCTAGCGTAATATCTTGGGTCTCGCCATAAACCCTCCACTTCCTACCCACGTGAACAAGAATTGAGGTGTGGCCTCCTGAGACGAGGACTGCGAGTGGGTCGCGGGCTTTGGCTATCGACATGGCAATGTCGAGATGAGCGACACCATGATGGACTGGGACAAGCGGTTTCTTGAGAAATGCTGAGAGAGCACGTCCGACAGTTGCACCTACGCGGAGACATGGTCCCAGTCCTGGACCCGCGGCATATGCGATCACATCTGGATAAATTGCACTACCATCCGTTGTCGAAAGCGCGGTCCTGACTACATCGTCTGCAACAGTAGCGTGATGTTCAGAGGCTTTTCTCGGATGAATACCAACCCCTACGGGTGGACGGTATGTGGAGTTGACATTGGTAACAATTCTATCGTCGCTATCGACGAGACTAGCACCAAATGTATGGGCGGTAGACTCGATGCCAAGGCACATCACCGATGATCACGTTTAGATGGACTGGGCATCTCTCGAAAGGTTAAACTTTCCCCGATAGCCCCAATCTGAGTCTACGAGTTGGAAGTGTCAACAGATCCAGCCTGAAATTAACATCGGCACCTTGGGACACGTGGACAATGGCAAAAGCACCATCGTCCAGTCCCTGACCGGAGTATGGACTTCTAGACACTCTGAGGAATTACGCAGAGGAATCACTATTCGAATCGGTTACGCAGACGCGTCATTCTACGAGTGCCCCACCTGCGAGCCACCCTCGAACTATTCGACGAGCAAGACGTGTCCAAACGGTCACGGTCCCACCAAGTTTCTGCGATCTGTGAGTTTCGTTGATTGTCCCGGGCATCACAGTCTGATGGTCACAATGCTCTCGGGCGCCGCCATAATGGACGGCTCCATGTTCGTCGTCTCTGCCAACGTCAAGACTCCGCAGGCTCAAGACCGGGAACATATGCTCGCCGCCCAGATGATAGGACTTCGCAACATGATCTTGGTTCAAAACAAAATAGACGTCGTGGACAGGCAAAGAGCGAAAGGGAACTACGACGAGATCAAGAATTTCACCAAAGGAACCGTAGCGGAGAATTCTCCAGTAATACCCGTCTCTGCCCAGCACAAGCTCAACATGGACGCGCTCATTTGGGCGATTCAAGAGAAGATTCCAACCCCGGAGAGAGACCATTCCGTCAATTCGAGAATGTCCATCCTTCGCTCATTCGACGTTAACAAGCCGGGAACAGAGGCTGAACAACTAGTCGGAGGCGTCGTAGGGGGCTCGATAGTTCAAGGAGTATTCAAGAGAGGCGACGAGATCGAAATCAAACCGGGCATAAAGACCGAGTCGACAAACAAGACCATCTACGAGACGCTCACCGCAAAGGTCGGAGCACTACAAGCCGGAGGAGGGGAAGTAAAAACCGCCAGCCCAGGAGGATTGGTCGCGGTAGGAACAGACCTAGACCCATCGGTTACTAAATCCGACGGACTAGTAGGAAATGTTCTTGGTCTAGCAGGAACGCTTCCTCCAATTCTGGAAAAAGTCAGCTTGAGTGTAGACCTTTTCGAGAAAGCCGTTGGAACAGAACAGCTCATGCCGGTTCAAAAAATCAAGACCAACGAACCGCTCGTTCTCAACGCCGGAACAGCGGTGACATCTGGCATCGTGGTTTCCGCACGGGAAGATCTTGCTGACGTTTCGTTGAAGAAGCCAATCTGCGCGGAGGCTGGTTCTAAGGTGGCTCTCAGTCGTCGGATCGGGGATAGCTGGAGGCTCATCGGGTTCGGAACAATCCGGGGGTAAAAACTAGATCCTCCGTCCAGATCCTACTAGACACCAGTTTTCTACTTACAATGCTCAAGCAGCATCGAGATCCCGAGGAAGAGATTAGGACTGCTGTGCCGGGGAATGTGAAAATTCTGGTCTTCGACATAGTCGTCTTTGAACTGGAACGTCTTGCCAGAAAGGCCTCCGCATCAACTCATGCCTTTGCGAGTGCCAGCCTCGATTTTCTCGAAAAGAGGAGGATTCCAGTCATAGAGCATAAGGCGAGTCCCACTGACGTAGATGCAGCCCTAATTGCATGCGCGTTGACCGAGAAGACACCGACAGGAATCGCAACCGTCGACAGAGCACTCCGCTCGGCGCTCGCTTCCCAAGATGTTCCAGTTATCTACCCGAGAACGCGACGAGGCCTCGTTGCCGAAAGGTTTCACTTCTAGTTCGACTTAAATAAAGCGGGACATCGTCCCACCTTCAGCAACGGCGGAAAGGACAAGTCAGACACCATGGCTCGCATGTACTCTGGAAAGAGAGGAAGCTCAGGCTCAACCCGACCGGTCAGTAGACGTCCGCCCGCTTGGTTCAAGTATCAACCCGAAGAGGTTGAGGATTTGGTTCTGAAGCTCTCCAAAGAAGGAAATCCGCCCAGCATCATAGGTCAAATCCTCCGCGACAGATACGGCATCCCACTGGTGTCCCAGGTTGCTGGGAAACGCCTTGAGCATCTAATCCCCCAAGAGAACAAGCCAAAGATCCCTGACGACTTGGAGCTCTTGGTAAGGAGAGCAACTAATGTGACAAGGCATCTAGAGAGGAACCGGAAGGACTATCCCAACAAACGGGATCTTGCTCTCTTAGAGTCGAAAATTCACAGGTTGGCCAGCTACTACCGAAGCGTAGGGAGAATCCCCAAGGAATGGGAGCACAAGCCGGTTGCAGCCTCGCTCAAGTAGCGATGGAGACAAGCTCGCCCGCCTGCACAAACAAGCATCTGAAACAGCCTCTCTGATTCGGGAAAAAGCCTCAGACGACACCATTCTACTTGCCAGCCACTTCGACGCCGACGGGATCAGCGCCGGCAGCATCATGCTGAGCGCAGTCAATCGGCTAGAATCCTTTCCACACTTGCGAATCATCGACAGTGTCAACGAGAGAATACTAGACCAGATCGAAGGAATAGAGTCTGACCTGGTAATTTTCACGGACATAGGTAGCGGCTATCTCGATATCATCTCAAAAATTCTACGAAATCGGGACATTGTCGTTGCCGATCATCATCAGCCACTCGGTGAACCCGGCTCCAACTTACACCACTTCAACACTCACATCATGGGGTTCGACGGATCCGAGGAGATCAGCGGTGCGGGGACCGCCTACCTTCTGGCGAAGGCGTTGGATTCTCGAAATACTGACCTGTCCGCAATGGCTATCGTGGGGGCCCTGGGAGATCAGCAGGACAAGGGACCCGAACGCCGATTCAAGGGTCTAAACGCGGACATTCTGAAAGACGCGGTGGGGTCAAAGATGATCGAGGTAACAAAGGACCTCATCTTCTTCGGACGACAGACTCGACCTATCCATCGCGCAATCGCCTCGACCACAGACCCGTTTCTTCCTGGCCTCAGCGGCGAAGAAGATCGATGCCTCGCCCTTCTAGATGCAGCTGGCATTCCAACAAAGGTGGATGATAGATGGCGGACCATCTCCGATCTATCTCTAGAAGAAAAGAGTAGAATCGTCGACAAAATCATAGAACATACTGTTTCCTCCACATTCCCGGGAGAGAGTGTGCTGAATCTCATCGGATCAGTCTACACGTTGACTAGAGAGGAACCTGGCACGTCTCTCCGAGACGCGAGAGAATTCGCAACGCTGCTGAACTCGTGCGGCAGAATGAACCGTGCAGGCCTAGGAATCGCAATTGGGATAGGCGACCGTGGAGAATCATACCAGCAAGCTCAGCAACTCTACTCCGAGTACAAGACCCAACTCTCGAAATACATGAACTGGGTCGCAACAGCACCCAACGCAACTAGAACAGGAAAGAATGTCGTGCTTGTCAACGGACAAGGAGTAGTTGACGAAAGCATGACCGGGGCCGTCTCTTCTCTAATCTCCTCATCGAAACTGTTCGGCGAATCAAAAGTGACCATAGTAACAACCTTGACGCGATCCGCGGAAGCAAAAATCTCGACCAGAGCGACAGAGCCGCTCGTCCAGAAAGGAGTAAACCTCGGAAAGATTCTCCAAGACCTATCACCAAAATATGGTGGAATCGGAGGAGGCCACGCTATCGCTGCAGGAGCAACAATTCCTGCCGGTGTACTGGACAAATTTCTGGCAGATCTTGAAAAGTCCGTAGATGATGTGCTGGCTTGATCAGGGCGAGAATCCGAATACGTGTCACCGGCAAAGACATGGCAGAATCCATCGTTCAATCCATAGAGCCGGACAATATTGGGATGGAAGGCCTGAAAATTGAGCCCCGAGTTTCCGCGGAAAATGCGTATTTCACAATCACGCACTCAGGAAAGATTGAAACCTTCATATCCACCTTGGACGACGTTTTGCGCTGTATCCAAGCCGCGAGATCAACATTACATGGAATTGTGAAGGATAAGACGAGCTAACACTCATGTCAAAAGCCACAAAGAAGGTACGAGACAAGTGGAGAGCCAAGGAATGGTATTCCGTATTCACTCCATCCTATTTCGGAGAGATGAGCGTCGCCAGTATTCCCGTTGAAGACCCTAAGAAACTCATAGGAAGAGTGGTTGAAACAACACTTTACGAGATTACGAACGATTTTGCTCACCAATCAACCAAACTCTACTTCCTAGTCGTCGCAAATACGGGCGACCGATGTGATACGATCCTCAAGAGCCATGAATACTCAACTGACTATCTCAGAAGCCTCGTTAGAAGGGGCAGCACAAGAATGGACGGCATTTTCGCCGCCAGCACGATCGACAAGTACCTGACCAGAGTATACATCATCGCATTCAGCCACGGACGCATCAAAGGCTCCCAAGAACACGCAGTAAGACAGGTGATGGGGAAGATTGTCGCGCAGAAAGCATCGCAGCTCACCTACTCCCAGATCTGCCATGAAATGGTTTTGGGAAAAATGGGTTCGGACGTGTACAACGAGGCGAAGAAGGTCTGTCCCCTCCGACACGTGGGCGTGAGGAAATCAAAACTACTCTCAATGCCTCTAGAAGCAATGCAAAAGGCACCTGAAGTAAAGCCCGCCGAAGAAGAAATTGTAGCACCAATTGCCGAGACGCCCGCAGAATAGTCGAACCGATTGACGCTTCAATTCGGAAGCTCTGGAATCCGGGGCAAATATGGGGAAACCATCGACCCGGGCACAGCTTTCGAACTCGCTAAGATACTGACGCGCGACCTTGGTCTCAAGCTAGCACTCGCAAGAGATCCAAGACTCTCAAGCTCAGTTCTAAGATCCGCGTTCCTTTCCGCAGCACTCGAGCAAGGCGCGCGGATCACGGACTACGACATGATTCCAACACCCGCCTTAGCCTACCAGTCTGGCCATACCCACGAATCCGGAGGGGTCATGATAACGGCGAGCCACAACCCTCCAGAATATAACGGGTTCAAGATATTCAATTCGAAAGGCGAGACGTTTGACGACGAGACCATTCGATCTTGGATCAACCCAAAGAGTAACGCGAAAAACACAAAAGTCAAACTGCACGAAATTGAGACAGCGAAACCAACTGAGTACAAAGAGCGTCTTAGTCACATACAATTTGAAAAAGAATGGCGCATTGTCCTGGACCCCGGGAATGGCGCGACGTGCCAGCTAGCTCCGGAAATATACCGTCAATCTTCCACGAAAGCCACAGCGATGAACTCTTTCCCGGACGGGAATTTTCCGAGTCGCGGTTCTGAACCTACCAGAGATACCGAAGCCTCATTGTGCAGAGTAGTAGCTGCGGCAGAGGCTGACGCGGGGGTTGCGTTCGATGGGGATGGAGACAGAGTCTACATAATCGACGAGAAAGGTAATTGTCCGCTTCAAGATAGAGTGCTCGGCTCCTACATCACCTGCCTTGCAAGGAAGTCGAAAGGACCATTTCT
>WNGJ01006073.1_pt1 | contig 12743 bp, 13 predicted proteins | sample 5400611 | NCBI WGS metagenome assembly WNGJ01 (sample SAMN13153375, study PRJNA577476) | soil metagenome | isolation source: 40 cm soil or saprolite under Garry oak tree replicate 1 | place: USA:California | collected 2016-06-15
GACCTGCGCGATTGCCTCGATCTCGACCGGGCTGCCCAGGGGCAGTGCGGCGACCCCGACGGCCGAGCGGGCATGGGCCCCGGCCGCGCCTAGGACGTCGAGCATCAGCTTCGAGGCGCCGTCAGCGACCTGCGGCTGCTGGGCGAACTCGCCGGTGCAGGCGATGTAGACAGTGAGCTTGACCAGCCGCGTCACCGCGTCAAGGCTGCCAGCGGCGGCCTGCAGCTGGGCCAGTACATTCACCGCGCACGCCCGGGCGGCCTCCTGCCCGGCCATCAGGTCCACCTCGGCACCGAGCCGGCCTTTTGCGACGAGCTGTCCGTCCCGGGTGGCGATCTGCCCGGAGGTGTAGATGGTGCTGCCGTGCCGGACATAGGGCTCGAACGCGGCAACCGGGACCGGGGGCGGCGGAAGTTGCAGTCCGAGGCGGGCGAGACGGTCTGCGGCGGTGCCGGTTCCTTCGTTCATCTGGGCTCCAAGTCCCGGGCCCGGATACGGGCCCGTTAACGGCCGTGACCAGGCAGGCGGGGTCAGGTGGCGATGATGCGGGCAATGCGCGGGCCAGCCAGGCGCAGGTAGTCCTCGCTGGCCAGCGCGACCGAGCGGTCGAGCCGCCCGGCGTTGAAGTACAGCTCGCCGCAGTCCAGCAGCGCCGGGTCCGCGATTAGCTCCAGCCGCTCGTCATAGCTGAACGGCAGCACCGTGCCGGTGACGCTGCCCGCGAGCTGCTCGGCCTTGCCAGTGTCGGCGAACGCGACGTAGCTGGCCCCGAGCAGCGCCCTGACCGCCGCCAGATCCACCCGGGCGTCGCCGGGCACCACGGCCAGCACATAGCGGGTCTGCTTCTTCCCGATCTTGACCAGGAGGATGAGACACTTCGCGGCGCTGGCCAGAACGTGCCCCCGCAGCGCGCTGACCACCTCGGTGCGCCCTTCGGGCGCATGCTCAATCAACCGGTACCGGCATCCGGATGCGTCCAGCTCCGCGATCAGGCGGGCATAGACATCCCGGTCCGCGGCGGCCGGCCCGAGGTCACCAGTCACCGCTCAGCAGCTCCTTCGCCGCGGCGATACGGGCCTCGTCACGCTGGTAAAACACCCACTGCTTGATCTTCGTGCCGCGGATCAGCCCGGCGCGGCTGAGGACCTTCAGGTGCTCCCCGCACGTCGGCTGGCTCACCCCGAGCTTGTCCGCGATGAACAGCGAGCACACTCCGTCCCGCACCAGGTCACCATCACGCTGGGCCGGGAAATGCGCCTGCGGATCATGCAGCCACTCCAGGATCAGCAGCCGCTTGCCGCTGGCCAGCGCCTTGACCAGTTCCACGTCCAGACGCGGGTGAGCGTTCGGCATGTAGCTAGTATGGCAACTAGCTAACTGCCTGTCTATAGAGGAGGAACGCCTATGCCCGCCCCAGCCTACGCGGCGCGGGGCGGTGCCTGCGTGGAGCGCGCCGAAACCCCGCCGCCAGGCGGAGACCCAGCCCGGCTCAACGGCAAGCCGATGGGGCTGAGATATGCGTGGCTGGAACCGTCGAAACTCCTTCCGTGCCGCCTCTAGCGGCCGTGTGCGGCTGACGGTCCCGGCGGCCTGCCCCCATGATCATCGTCTTGACCGCCTCAGAACGCCCGCCAGCCCTCGGGGTCCGGGCGGGCGGCCAGGGGCGCATCCGGGCCGTAAGGCTTCCGGGTGAAGACAAAGGAGCCCAGGTCGAGGTGGTTCACCGTGCCGTCGGGCCCGCGGACCAGGCGGAGGGTCTCGCCGCTGTAGTAGCCATCGAGGCCGATCCAGGTGCCGTCGGGCTCGGCGCGGAACCGGGAGGCCCGGCCCCGGCCCGTGGCCGGGCCGAGCTCGAGGCCCCGGTCGGCGACCAGCCGCAGCACATAGGCCCGGGGTCCCCAGTACCACGGGCCGGTCAGCGCGAGCAGCGCCTGGTCGACCTCGGCCAGCGGTTGCCAGCGCTCCGGCAGGCGCGGCTCGTTGTCGGCCACGATCCGCACCAGGTCGATGGCGATCCCGGCGATGTCGGGGCCAGACGTGGCGTTGGCCAAGGCGATGCCGCCGACGCCGTCGGCGGGACTCACGCACAGCGTGGCGAGGAAGCCCGGCATCGAGCCGGAATGGCCATACAGCATCCGCCCGTCCTGGCGGAACAGCTGCAGGCCGAGCCCGTAGCCGCCGGCCCAGGCCTCGTCGCCCGGCGGCGAGGCCGGCGCGCGCATCTCGGTCAGCGTCGCCGCGGGCAGCACCCGGTCGTCACCGTCCAGCAGGAACACGGCGAACCGGCACAGATCCTCCGCGGTCGACCAGAGTTCCCCCGCCGGGGCCATCAGCCCGCCGGGATCGGCCGGCTCGAGCTGCATGACGTCGGCCCACGGGTGTACCGCGAAGCCGCGCGCGTGCGGCTCCTCCGGCGCCAGGGTGGTGCGGGTCATGCCGAGCGGGTCCAGGATCTCCTGCCGCAGCGCCTCTTCCCACCCATGCCCGCGCAGCTGGCCGACCAGCGCGCCGAGCAGCCCGTAGCCGGGATTGGAGTAGTGGAACAGCCGCCCGGCCGGATGCGGCGCCGGGCTCAGGATGTCGGCCAGCCCGGGCCGGAGCTCACCGGGGCTCCGCTCCCACCACGGCCCGGGGGTCTCTGAGGCCAGGCCGGCGGTGTGCGACAGCAGCTGGGCGATCGTCGCGCCGGCCGCCCCGCCGGCGTCCATGTGCTTGCCTAGCGGGTCGGCGAGGTCCAAACGGCCCTCGTCGCGCAGCCGCATGACCAGCACCGCGATGAACGTCTTGGTCAGCGAGCCGATGCGGTACTGGGTATCGCTGTCCGGCTCGTGGCCGTCGATCATGCTCCGGGCCCCGAACCAGGCGTGGCCGCCGTCTCGTACCACCGCGGCGGCCAGCGACGGTGTCCGGCCCTCGGCCTGGCCGACGGCGACCCGGTGCGTCAGCGCTCGCCGCGTGGCCGGCAGCAGCCCCGCGGCCGATGATGAAGATGTGGTCACCGTTGCACCCTAGCGGTGACCAGCCACGGATCTACAGATGAATCCGCCGGGTCACCACGCCCCGCCCGAGATCGTGCCCCGACCAGAGGCTGAAGTGACTGCCGATTTCGAAATAGTCGGAGACGTCGTCGCCGATGACCCGCAGCGTGACCATAATCTGAGGGCTGCCGACCCGGAACGGCCCGCCCTCCTCGCCATCGACCAGGGCCTGGAAGACCTGGCTGCGGTGGGTCTCGCTGTTCTCGGCACGCAGCACCATCCGGTGCGACCCGGAGCTGAGCTTCGAGCGCGCGTCGCCGTCGTCATCCGCGAAGGGCGTCACCAGGGCCTGGTATTTGAACCTCTGCATGCCCGCCACCACCTTCGGAGCGCTTCTATCGTAACCCGATACGCTCCGGCGCTGAAGGGTCACCCAGCGGGCGGCGGCACCACCACCGTCCCGGTCGCGGTGACTACGATGATCGGCTCGGCGAGCACCGTCGCCGCCGAGTCGCCCCGCGCCGGATCGGCCCGGCATACCACCTGGGCCTCGAACCGTAGCTCGCGGCTGCGGCGCCCGACCGCGGTGACCGTGGCCGTGACCTCGATGACGTCACCGGCCCGCACCGGAGCGCGGAACTGCACGTCGGAATACGACGCCAGCAAACCTTCGTCACCGTCCATCCGGATAGACGCCTCAGTCCCCACATCGCCGAACAGGTCCAGCACGTATGCCCCGTTGACCAGGTTCCCGCCGTAGTGGGCGTCCGCGTATGTCACGTACCGCCGGTGCGTCACGGACAGGCCGACCTCAGCACTCATGCCGCCTCCTCTGACCTAGCCAGCGCATGCACCAGGTAGCTGGCCACCTCGCCGGGGGTGGTGCCACGGCCGAAGATCTTGTCCACGCCGAGGTCGTGCGCGGCGCTGGGATCGAACCGCGGGCCGCCCACCACCAGCAGCGGGCTCTCCTGGCCGAACCCAGCGTGAAACGCCGCGGACATCTCCCGGGTGTTCGACAGGTGCGCGTCGCGCTGGGTGACCACCTGGCTGACCAGCACCGCGTCGGCGTGCTCGGCCATCGCCCTGGCCACCAGGTCCGGCACGGCGACCTGAGCGCCCATGTTCACCACCCGGATCTCCCGGTAGTACTCTAGGCCCTTCTCCCCCGCGTGCCCCTTGACGTTGAGGATCGCGTCGATGCCGACCGTGTGCGCGTCGGTACCGATGCAGGCGCCGACCACGACGAGCTTGCGGCCGAGCGCCGAACGGATCCGCAGGTTCACCTCGGCGGCGGGCAGGACCGGGAACTCCCGTTCGGCCACGGTAATAGCCGACAAATCGACAAGGTGGCTGACCCGGCCGTAGACGATGAAGAAGGTGAAGTCGGGCCCCATCCCCTTGGCGTGCACCACCATCGCCGGGTCCAAGCCCATCTTGCCCGCGAGCTGAAGGGCGGCGCCTTCGGCCCGGGCCCGTTCGGCCTCATCGCCGAACGGCACCGGCAGCGTGAACGACACCTGTACCCGGCCGTCCCCGGTCGTGTCACCGTACGGCCGCACGACCCCTTGAGCTCCCGTCTGGCTCATGACCGCACCACCAGCGTCTCGGTCGCGGGGTTGAAGTAGCCCTCGGCCCGCTCAACCACCCCGTCCAGCCCGCGGCCGCCGTCGGCCGGCCGCCTGGTCACGCCGAACGTCCCCTCGCCGATCGCGGTCAGCAGCCCCTGCGAGCCGATCGTGCGCAGCAGCTCGATGGCCTCGCCGAGCACCTGCCGGGCGCGCTGGGCGACGAACCCGTCCGGTTCCGGCCGGAACGACTCGCCGAGCCGCCCGGCCGCGCGCCGCACGTACCGGACGTTCTCCAGGGCCAGGTCGCGGTCGGACAGGAACGGGGTGTGGATGCCCTCGGTCATCATGCCGATAAGCAGGATGGACTGATCGGTCATCACCCCGGCCAGGTTGAAGAACGCGTCCAGCAGGTAGCCGGCGAACACGTTGCCGGTCATGTGCTTGGTCGGCGGCATGTACTTCAGCGGCGCATCAGGGAACAGCTCCCTGACCAGCTGGGCGTGCGCCAGCTCGAGCAGGAACGAGTCGGGCACCTCGGGATTGATCTCGAACGCGTGCCCGAGCCCGAGCTGGCCGTCGGCCAGGCCCGCCTCGCGGCCGAAGTACTCGTTCAGCAGCTGCGACACCACCACGGTGTGCGCCGCGTCCACCGCGTCGGCGGTGGTCAGGTAGTTGTCCTCGCCGGTGTTGATGACGATGCCCGCCCGCGCGTGCACCTGCCGGGAGAACCGCTGGTCGATGAACGTCCGGACCGGGTTGATGTCGCGGAAGATGATCCCGTACATGCAGTCGTTCAGCATCATGTCGAGGCGCTCGAGCCCGGCCAGCGAGGCGATCTCCGGCATGCATAGGCCGGAGGCGTAGTTGGTCAGCCGGACGTACCGGCCGAGCTCGCGGGACACGTCGTCGAGCGCGCCGCGCATCAGCCGGAAGTTCTCCCGGGTGGCGTACGTTCCGGCGTAGCCCTCCCGGGTCGCGCCCTCGGGCACGTAATCGAGCAGCGACTGCCCGGTGGACCTGATCACCGCGATGACGTCGGCGCCCTCCCGCGCCGCCGCCTGCGCCTGCGGGATGTCCTCGTAGATGTCCCCGGTCGCCACGATCAGGTAGATCCACGGCATCGGCGGGTCGGAGGTGGCGGCAACCATCCGGTCCCGTTCGGCGCGCTGGGCATCGATCCGGTCGAGGCCTTTTTGTACCGAACGGGCGGCCGATTCGCGGGCCGCGTCGGCGTCTGCCCCCATGGGCAGGCGGAACTTGACCAGGCCGCTGCCCGCGTCGACGGCCAGGGTGCGCAGGTCGGGATACCCCCCGGTGATCATCGCGTCCCAGGCCGGCAGCGCGACCCCGTGCTCGAGCCCGACCGACTCGCGGACCGCGTCGGTGAGCCGGTTCACCCACGGCATCCCGTCCTCGTCCGCCCCGTCCAGGCCGGCCAGCCGCAGCACGGCCCGTTCCACCGACACCGTGGTGTGCGTCCGGGCCAGGTCGGTGACGGGCTGCCCGGCCAGCCGGGCCAGCTCGCGGGCCTGGGCCACGAGCGCCGGATCGAGGTTCAGCTTGCCGGTCATGACGTCACCCGCCGTTCGAACAGTTGCCGGACCGATGGAGTGGTCCGGATCAGGTCCAGCGCGAAGGCCGCGTGGCCCGGAACATACCCGTTGCCGACGAGCATCGTCACGTCCGCGGCCATGCCCTCAGCGCCGAGCGCAGCAGCACTGAATGATGTCGCCATCGAGAAGAAGATGATTGTCCCGCCCTGCTTTGTCGACAAGATCGCCCCTCCCTCGCAGCCTGCCACGTCGACACACACGACGGTGACGTCGGCTGGTCCGCCGGCGGCCGCTACCTTCTCTGCCAGTCCGACCGGGTCTCTGGCGTCGGCGATCACTATCTCGTCTGCGAGAGGGGACTGCGTGGTCGCGAAGGGGTCGCGGAGCAGGGCGGCTTCTTCCTCTGAAGGCACTACGCCGATGACCTTGGCGGCGCCCGCTTGGCGGGCCGCTGCCGCTGACAGGGAGCCGCTCTTTCCTGCCGCGCCCACAACCAGCACCACAGCCTCCTCCGTCACCACGCGGCTCGTTAGGGCGGGGGCGCCGCAGACGTCCATTACGGCTAGGGCCAGCGGCGTGGGGAGGTCGTCTGGCAGGACCGCCGCGATGGATCTTGCGAAGAGGATGGCGTGCCCCTCGCACGGCACCTGCTCGGACTGGCCGTCCCAGCGGGCTAGGCCGTCGGTGATGGCCAAGGGGGTAAGCGTCAGCGAGACCAAGGTCGCAATGCGCTGGCCGGGTTTGAGGCCGAGCGGGGATTGGGGGCCTGCTTCTTCTACGGTGCCGGTTAGCATTCCGCCGGAGCCGGTGATGGGGTTTTGCATTTTGCCGCGGGTGGTGATGATGTCGAGGACGGCCTGGCGGATCTTGTCGGGGTCGGCGGAGTAGGTGTCGCGGAGCTGGCGGTAGGAGGCGGCGTCCAGGTTCAGGCGGTCGACCCGGATGCGGACTTCGTCGGGGGCGATGGCCGGGCTGGCGTCGAGGCGCCAGGCGGCCTGGGGCAGGACGCCCGGCGGCTCGATCACCCGGTGCAGCCCGAGGGGTGAGGACGACGTGTTCATGTGGCTGGTCCCTCCCGCCAGTGAAGCCGACACCCAGGCCCGTTCGGGATAATTTCCTGTCTCTAGCCGCTCGATCGGCAAGTTCTTTGTATAGTAGCCAGTCTGTACGGAGATATTTCGGACGCGCCAGGATCCTCGCATCGATACCGGTCAGGAAAATCTACGGTTCACTCCGTTTTGTACCGCAGGTTCTTCGGTATCATGCAAGAACTGGGGAGGAGGCTTTCATGGTCTCGCAGCCGTATGTATACCAGCGACATGAGCTAGCCGAACCCGACTGGCGCCGGTTCCCCGGCTGGGCCGGGGTGTCCGAAGCCGACTGGGAATCCGCGCAATGGCAGCGCGCCCACTGCGTCAAGAACGTGCGGCAGCTGCGGCAGGTCACCGGTCCGGGACTGGCCGACTCCTTCTTCGACGACCTCGAGCGCGACCAGCGCGAGCGCGCCACCATGTCCATGCTGGTGCCGCCGCAGATGCTGAACACCATGGCACCGGCCGCCGCGCCGGGCGACCCGGGGTTCACGGAGGCATTCTGTGCCGACCCGGTGCGGCGGTACATGATCCCGGTGTTCAGCGACCGGCGGACCGACTGGCCCTCCCACCCGTACGCCCAGCGCGACTCGCTGCACGAGGCGGAGATGTGGGCGGTCGAGGGCCTCACCCACCGCTATCCCACCAAGGTGCTCGCCGAACTGCTGCCCACCTGCCCGCAGTACTGCGGTCACTGCACCCGGATGGACCTGGTCGGCAACCCCACCCCGGTGACCGGCAAGCACAAGTTCGCGCTGGCCCGTGAGGACCGGCTCGACGCGATGCTTGCCTACCTGCGGCGCAGCCCGGGCGTGCGCGACGTCGTGGTCTCCGGCGGGGACGTCGCCAACCTGCCCTGGCCGCGGCTGGAGTCGTTCGTGTCCGCGCTGCTCGAGATCGACTCGATCAGGGACATCAGGCTGGCCAGCAAGGCGCTGATGGGCCTGCCCCAGCACTGGCTGTCCGACGAGGTGCGGGCGGGCATGGCCCGGCTGGCCGGGGTGGCCCGCGAGCGCGGGGTGAGCATCGCCATCCACACCCACGTGAACTCCGCCCAGTCGGTGACCCCGCTGGTCGCCCGGGCCACCGCCGCCATGCTCGAGGCCGGCGTCCGCGACGTGCGGAACCAGGGCGTGCTGCTGCGCGGCACCAACGACAGCGCCGCGGCCCTGCTCGACCTGTGCTTCGCGCTGCTCGACGGGGCCGGCATCATGCCCTACTACTTCTACATGTGCGACATGATCCCGGGCAGCGAGCACTGGCGGCTGACGCTGGCCGAGGGCCGGGCCCTGCAAGAGGAGATCATGGGCTACCTGCCCGGGTTCGCCACCCCGCGGATGGTCTGCGACGTGCCCTATGTCGGCAAGCGCTGGGTGCACCAGGTCGCCAGGTACGACACGGACCATGGCATCTCGTACTGGACCAAGAACTACCGCACCGCCATCGAGGCCGATGACGACCTGGCGCTGAGCCGCGAGTACCCCTACTACGACCCGATCTACATGCTGCCCGAGGCGGGCCAGGCCTGGTGGCGCGCCCAGCGCTCGCGGCCGCAGGCCGGCCGCGCGAAGGTCGTCAGCCTCGCCGACGCCACCGGCTAGCCGACGCGGGCGCGTGCTCGCGCGCGCGCCCGGGTGCGAATTTGTCACTTTCTGCTCGCTCAGTGAGCCGTTGCCGCCCGCCGTCCGTGTTTAAGGGTGTCGGCAGTTTCAGCGCATGTGCCGTCCGGCGCCCAGGAGGGAGTTCGCGGTGTGCGCGGGGACCTGAACAAGGCACGGGCGCCGGTCACGACCTTTACGGGAGCGAGAGGAAGTGCCCATGTCGTCAACCCTGTCCAGATTCCGATCATTCGCCACCGGCGTGCTCGCCGTCGCGGTCCCGGCCGCGCTGGCCGTGGCCGCCGCGGCGCCGGCCGCGTCCGCGCGGCCCCACGGCCACGGCCCGGAAAACGAGTTCCGGCAGACCAACCTGGTCTCCAACCTCAACACGGTGGGGGCGCAGGTGGTCGACCCCAACCTGAAGAACCCCTGGGGCCTGGCCTTCGGCCCGACCACCCCGCTGTGGGTGGCGGACAACGGCACCAGCGTGGCCACCGTGTACAACGTGAGCCCCGGCGGCGCCACGGCGTCGAACGCGGGCCTCACGGTCACCCTGCCCCCGGCGGACTCGGCCCCGACCGGCCAGGTGTTCAACCCGACCGGCGACTTCGTGGTCAAGTCCAAGGCGGGCATGGGTCCCGCACTATTCATCTTCTCCTCGGAGGGAGGGCAGATCATCGCGTGGAACCCGAAGGCCGATCCGATCGTGAACGGCGCCTCCACCGCGCAGACGGAGTTCAGCTCGAAGACCGCCGTCTACAAGGGGCTCGCCCTCGCCAGCACCCGCTTCGGCACGTTCCTGTACGCGTCGAACTTCCACGATGGCCGGGTGGACGTCTTCAACACCAGGTTCCACCGCGTGCACCTGTTCGGGGACTTCAGGGACCGGCGCCTGCCGCCGGGCTACGCGCCGTTCGGGATCCGGGAGATCAACGGGTTCCTCTACGTCAGCTACGCGCTGCAGAATGCGGAAAAGCACGATGACGTGGCCGGGCCCGGTCACGGGTTCATCGACGTCTACACCAACAGCGGGTTCCTGGTGGAGCGCCTGGTTTCCCGCGGTGACCTCAACTCCCCCTGGGGTCTGGAGGTGGCGCCGGCCGGCTTCGGGCCGTTCGGCGGCAAGCTGCTGGTGGGCAACTTCGGGGACGGCCTGATCCACGCGTACGGGCTGTTCTCCGGCAGGCCGCACGGCGCGCTGCTCGACGAGCAGCGTAAGCCCATCCAGATCGACGACCTGTGGGCGCTGCAGTTCGGCACCGCCACCACCGGCGGCACCGGCACGCTGCTGTTCAGCGCCGGCATCAACGACGAGGCGGACGGCCTGGTAGGCGCCGTCAACCCCACTCCGTAACCGCTGCTGAGGATGCTGCCCGGCGGCCTGGCGCCGGGCAGCACCGGCTTCGTGGCGCGCCGCCAGGTCCGCCAGGTGCTGCCGGACAGCGGGCCATTCGGCCGCGGTGATGCTGAACCGGGCCGAGTCGCGGGGGCTCTGGTCAATCGTGGGACGGTGGGCGCGCAAGATGCCCTCGAACGTGCCCCCGATCCGCCGGATCGCGTCCTGTGACCGCTGGTTCCGCACGTCGGTGTGCAGGCACACCGAGCGCACCCGCCATACCTCGAAGGCGTGGGTGAGCATCAGCCGCTTCATCTCGGTGTTAGCGCCGGTGCGCAGCGCCTCGCGGGCCAGCCAGGTGTAGCCGATCTCGCAGGTGTCCGGCACGTCTTTCGGCTCGGGCCTGGCCCAGTAGTCGAGCTGGTGAAACCGGGTGGAGCCGATGACGGTCTCGTCGGCCCGCCGGACTACCGCGAAAGGCGCCGCGAGCCCCTTGGCCCGCGCCGCGAGGGCGTCTTCCACGTGACGGCGCATCGCGGGCTCGTCCTGCGGCACCAGGACCCACTGGTACAGCGAGGGATCCTGGGCCGCCGCCTCGAGCAGCCCGGGCACGTGGCGCACGCCGAGCGGCTCCAGCCGGACGTGATCTCCTTCGAGCGACTGTGTTGATCCGGGGGGACGACCCCCCGGAACCCCCCGATCCTGGGGGGATCCCATCCCCCCAGACCCCCCTGGCCCCCGGGGGGGCCGCTCCATGTAGTTGTCCGGCGGCGGCTTGAAGCCGAACTGGCGATACAGGCCGTACGCGTCCGAGGTGTGCAGCATCCAGCGGAATCCCGCGCCCGGGCCGTCCTCGATCATCATCGCGACGATGGCCTGGCCCAGGCCCCGGCCGCGGTGCGCGGGCAGCACGTACACGTCGGCCAGGTAGGCCGACCCGCCGTCGCTGATCGCGCGGGCCAAGCCGACCATCGCGCCGGCCGCGTCGTAAGCCCCGATGAGCCGCCAGGCCCCGGCGATCTGGCGCCCTATGTCCTGTTCGGTGCGCCACCGGCCCCAGTAGGCCTGCGTGGTCAGGAACGCCGCGGCGGCCGCGGGGTCGATCCGGGCCGGGTCGTCGTCGAGCTCGTAGTTCCCGACGGCATGTCGCGTCACAGCACCTCCAGGGCGTGGTCGATATCGGTGATCAGGTCCGCGGCGGGCTCCACGCCGACCGACAGCCGGATCAGGCCGGCCGGGGCGGTCTCGGCCGGCCAGCGGGCGCGCCGTTCCCAGGTCGACTCGACCCCGCCGAAGCTAGTAGCCGGCAGGATCAGCCGGGAGCTCGCCACCACCTTGTCCGCGGCGTCCGCGCTGTCCGGCCTGACCTCGAACGACAGCAACGGGCCGAAGCCGTCCGGCATCTGCCGCCTGGCCAGCTCCAATATCGCTTTGTCGACACCGGGTCCGTCGACGCCGGGATAGTGCACCGTGCTCACCCGGGGATGGCTCGCCAGGTACCCGGCGATGGCCAGCGCGCTGGCCGACTGGCGCGCGATCCGCAGCGGCAGCGTCTTCAGGCCGCGCAGCGCCAGCCAGGCCTCGAACGGCCCCGGGATGCCGCCGCCGCTGGACCGCCAGGCCCTGACGTCCGCCAGCAGTCCGGCGTCGCGGCTGACCACGGCGCCGAGGATCACGTCGGAGTGCCCGGAGATCGCCTTGGTCAGCGAGTACAGCGAGGCCGTCGCGCCGACGTCGAGCGGCCGCTGGAGCAGTCCGGTGGCCACGGTGTTGTCGACCACCATGGGCGCGCTCGCCGCGGCCGCGAGCCCGGCTAGCCGGGTCAGGTCGGCCACGCGGAGCATCGGGTTCGTCGGTGTCTCGGCCCACAGCAGGGCCGGAGCGGCCGTCAGTTCGCGCTCGACCGCCGCCAGGTCCTGCAGGTTCACCGGGACCGGGCGGGTGCTGAGCGGCCGCAGCCGGTCCGCCAGCACCCGGCCCCCGTAGTAGCCGTCCTCCGGCAGCACGATGCGCTCACGCCCGGGGGCCAGCGCCAGCATCAGCGCCATCGAGGCCGCCTGGCCGGAGGCGAAGGCCACCGCCTCCGCGTCCTCCAGGCCGCCGAGCGCCTGCTCGAGCGCCTCCCAGCCGGGGTTGCCGTCCCGGCCGTAGCCACGTCCCGGGCGCGGGGTCCCCTGCGAGACGTAAATGCTCGCCGGGACCAGGGGCGGCGTGGCGGGCACGCCGACCGCCCGTTCGGTGCCCGCGTGGATCAGCCGGGATTCGGCGGAGAACACGTCAGCCATGGACGCCGAAAAATGTTACAGTACAATCTGTGAACATACTGGTACGATATCGCCTGGACGGGCGGACCGCCAAGGAGATTTCGGCCAGCGTGGAGGCGGGCGTCCGCGGCGGGCAGCTCGCTCCCGGGGACCAGCTGCCCGCGGTCCGCGAGCTGGCCGCGCAGCTAGGCGTCAGCCCGACCACGGTAGCGGCCGCCTACGGCGACCTGCGCCGCCGGGGCCTCACCGCCGGGGCCGGCCGGGCGGGCACCCGCATCCGCGGCGCTCCCCCGGTCAGCTCGCGGGTGTACCTCAGCGCCCCGGCCGGCACCAGGGACCTGATCACCGGCGG
>WNGJ01010929.1_pt1 | contig 12743 bp, 12 predicted proteins | sample 5400611 | NCBI WGS metagenome assembly WNGJ01 (sample SAMN13153375, study PRJNA577476) | soil metagenome | isolation source: 40 cm soil or saprolite under Garry oak tree replicate 1 | place: USA:California | collected 2016-06-15
CCACCAGGGTGCAAATGATTCCAGCGATTCGCACGGCGCTCAGCCGCTCGCCGGTCATCCAGGAGAGCAGCAGAGTCAACGCCGGATAACTGGCCGAGAGCGGGGCCACCACGGCCATTTTTCCAATCTCAAACGCGCGATACAGTGCCAGTCCTGCCATGGCATTGAGGCAGCCCGCCAGGAATCCCCAGGCCCACGGTTGCCATCCCGAACCATCCGCGAGATGCCCCCAACCGCCGAGAGCCGGAAGAAGAAAAGAAAGCAGAAGAAAACCTGTCAGTTGCATGTACAACATCGAACGAAGAGCGCCGATGCGATGCGTGGAAAAACGTGCGATGAAATCCGCGCCGCCCCAGGTCAGCGCCGTCAGCAAGCCCAGCAGAATTCCCATGATGAATTAGGCGGACTTGCCTTTCTTCACTTCGAGGCCCAGCACGGCCATGACTTTTTGGAGGTCTTTCCAGACTTCGCTCTTCGCAGGCGGATTGCGCAGCAAATAGGCGGGATGGTACGTCGCCAGCAATTTTCTTCCGCGAAAGTCCAGCCACTCTCCGCGAAACTGGGAAATTCCCCGATTCGTCTGTAGCAATGTTTTTGCGGCGACGGCGCCGAGGCAGACAATTACCTTTGGCGCGATGGCGTCGATCTGGCGCAAAAGAAATGGCGAGCAGGTGCTGACTTCGTCTTCTTCCGGCTGGCGATTTCCTGGTGGACGGCACTTCACCACGTTGCAGATGTACACGTCTTTTCGCTGTAGTCCCATCGCTTCGATCATCTGCGTCAGCAGTTTTCCCGCGCGCCCGACGAAAGGCAATCCTTGCACGTCTTCATCGGCCCCCGGGCCTTCGCCCACGAAAACCAGTTCAGCCTTGGGATTTCCGTCTCCGAAAACAATTTTGTGCCGCGTGCTGTGTAGCCTGCAGCGGGTGCATTCGCCAAGATCCTCGCGAACCTTGAGCAGCGTGTCGTCCGCAATCTTGTCCATGGATTCGAAAAGTGACGGCCCCGAAACCACCGGCAGCGATGCCATCTTCGGACTCACCGGCGGCATAACCGGCGCGGTCTTTTGCAATACGGGTTTTCCTGCGGGCTTCGGCAAGGTCTCTTCCTTTTGCATGTTTGAAACTGCGAAGTGGGCAGTCGAAGGCGGTTCCAACCGGCGTTCGCTATGCGGTGCAGCGGCGGCTCTGCGGTCCCGGTAGAACAATCGGATTCCCAGATCCTCGTAGAAACCCAGCCGGTCGGATAGTTTTTTGTGGAGAGTTTCGGGAACACGCTCGGCCATGGCAGGATCAAACGCCGGAGCGCTTCGATGCAACCGTTCCGTGCAATACGCTTCGCAGGCGTACCACTTCGTCCAAAATCCGCTGCGCCACTTCGCTCTTGCTCATTTTGGGAAGCGCGAGGTCGCGTCCATCGCGGGAGAAGAGCGTCACAATATTTGTATCGTGATCGAATCCCGCGCCTTCGGCTGTAACGTCGTTGGCAACGATCAGGTCGGCGTTCTTCGCAGAAAGCTTCTTTCGCGCGTTTTCCGCGACGTGGTCGGTCTCTGCCGCAAAGCCTACCACGATTTTCTGGCCCTTGTTTCTCGCCACTTCGGCCAGAATGTCCGTGGTTGGCTCGAAAGAAATCGTCAGCGGCGCGTGGCCTTTCTTGATTTTTTCCGCGTGCTGTTCCACCGGTCGGTAATCCGCCACGGCAGCCGCAAGAATCGCGATGGAACTATTTGCAATCCGCTCCACGACGGCTTGGTGCATTTCTTTCGCCGTGCGCACATCAATGCGTTCCACGCCAGCGGGAACTTCCAAATTCACGGGACCGCTTACAAGAATGACCTTCGCACCGCGCAACGCTGCTGCTTCCGCTACGGCGTAACCCATCTTCCCGGATGAGCGATTCGTGATATAGCGAACCGGATCGAGGTCTTCGCAAGTCGGGCCGGCGGTAATCAGGACCGTCGCTCCGTCCAAATCCCGCTGCGTTTTCAGCACCTCACACACGGCGGCGACAATATCTTCCTGTCCCGCCAGCCGTCCCGCGCCGATCATGCCGCAGGCCAGATAGCCTTCATCCGGATGGACAATCTTCACACCGCGCGCGCGCAGCATCTCGACGTTTTCTTGCGTGGCCGCGTGGTTCCACATGTTCACGTTCATCGCCGGCGCCACTACCACGGGCGCCGTCGACGCCAGGTACAGAGTCGTCAGAAAGTCGTCCGCGATCCCACGCGCAAATTTTGCAATGATGTCCGCGGTGGCGGGCGCAACAAGCAGCAGGTCCGTGCGCTGTGCCACTGCGATGTGTTCGATGGCGCTTTCAAGGTTTGCTTCGCCGCCAGAAGAATCGCCGAAAAGATCGGTGATAACTTTCTGCCCGCTCAGCGCCGCAAACGTCAGCGGCGCGATGAACTCCCGCGCCCCGCGCGTCATCACCACCTGCACGCTGAACCCCTCCTGCTGCAAGCGGCGCACGAGTTCCGCGGCTTTGTAAGCCGCCACTCCGCCGGTCACACCAAGCGTGATTCGCATCGCTGCCTTTCGCGGCCCGCTACTTCCGCCGCTTATTCCCGTCCTTGTCCATGTCGATCGAAGCCGGCTCCGTGAAGTCGTACTCGATCAGGCTGTGCTCCAGCTCTTCGCACGCGATGCGCGTAGCCTTCTGTGTTCTCGGGTTCTCGATCAGCGGCGGCGCGCCTGCCATAATCTGCCGCGCCCGCCTCGCCGCGAGCACCACGTACGCAAACTGGCTCTCCGGAGCTTTTGTCTGCACAGTCATCTCAGTCATTCCCTCCCAAACGATGCCAGAAGTTGTTCCACTCTCGCCCTCCGCCGCGCGCTCGTGCAGCGCAAGGCGATCACAATCGCCTGCGCTTCGCGTCCCGCGCGTTCCACGTTCTCATTCACCACGCAAAAATCGTAATACTTGCCAAACTGCGCGATTTCTTCGCGCGCCCTGGCCAGACGCCGCGCGATCTCCTCGCCCGAATCCTGCCCGCGCTCGCGCAGCCTCCGTTCCAGCTCCGCGCGCGATGGCGGCAAGATGAAAATCGCCACCGATTCCGGAAGCTTTTCCTTTACCTGCGCCGCGCCTTGAACGTCGATCTCCAGCACGAGATCGAGTCCCCTCTTCCGCGATTCCTCCAGCCACTTCCTCGGCGTGCCGTAAGAATGCTTGCCAAAAACCCGCGCGTACTCCAGAAATTCGCCGCGCGCGGCCATGGCGTCGAATTCCGCTTCCGTCACGAAATCATAGCATTTCCCGCTGGCCTCGGTCGCGCGGCGCGACCGTGTAGTACATGAGACCGAAGGCATCGTGCCGGGCAGCTCCAGGATTCGCTGCACTAAAGTGGATTTTCCCGATCCCGATGGCCCCGACACGATCAACACCAGCGGCGCGATCTCAGTCTGCGTGCTCATTCGATGTTCTGCACCTGCTCCCGCAGTTTTTCGATCTCCGCCTTGATTTCCAGCGCTACTCCGGTGATCGCCAGCGCTTCGCTTTCCACGCCGGGCGTCTTGGAGAGCATGGTGTTGGCTTCGCGATGCATCTCCTGCAAAAGAAAATCCAGCTTCTTCCCCAACTCCCCGGCCCCATCCAACAGCTTGGTGAACTGCTGCAAATGGCTCTTCAGGCGGTCTAATTCTTCGCTGATATCGCTGCGTTCCGCAAGCAGCGCCGCCTCCTGCGCGAGGCGCCCCGGATCGATGCCAATCCCGCCGAGCAATTCCTTCAGCCTGGTCTCCAAGCGCCGCGCGAAAGCCGGGCGCAGCGTCGCCGCGAGTCCGCGCACCTGCTCCACATGACCGACAATGCGCGCCAAGCGATCGCGCAACTCTTCGACCAGATGACGGCCTTCCGCGCGCCGCATATCATCCAGCTTTGCCAGCGCATCCCGCAAGCCGCTCTCCAGCACTCGTCCAAGCCGTTCTTGCTCTTCTTCCGTCTCCGGCGCCGCGGCCATGACACCGGTGATCACGCCGGGCAGCCTCAGGAGTGCGACAACGTCCATATCCGTCGCCGCTCTCGTCTCCTGCCGCAAGGCTTCGGCGGCTTTCAGATACGATTGCACCAATTCCTTGTTTACCTGTACCGGCGCCGCTTTCCCGGGTTCCACGCCTACGGTCACTTCCACGTGCCCACGGTGAATCTTTTCGCGCACGATCTGTCTTAATCGAAGATCGTACAGATCGAATCCCTCGGGCATCCGAAGCTTGAGGTCCAGGAACCGGTGGTTGACGCTTTTCACGCTGACGCGCACCGCCCAGCCATCCTGCTCGGCACGTGCTTGCGCGTAGCCGGTCATCGAGAAACATTCGATTTTCTTCGTGGCTGCTGGCATTGTTTGGCTCATAAAGAATTCGATGCGTCATTCAACTTTCCCGGTGCCGACTGGGCCGGCGCCAGCATGTCGTCGTCTGCAAACTGCAGATCGTGAAGCCGGGCGTACGTGCCGCCACGGGCCATCAGTTCCGTGTGCGTTCCGCTTTCGCGGATTTGTCCGTCTTCCAGAACGAGAATTTTGTCCGCGCGGCGAATCGTAGCGAGGCGATGCGCGATGACGAAAGTGGTTCGCCCAACCATCAAGTTGGCCAGCGCCTTCTGCACGAACATCTCGGACTCGGCATCCAGCTCCGAGGTAGCCTCATCCAGAATAAGAATGGGCGAATCTTTCAAGATGGCGCGCGCGATGGCGATGCGCTGTCTCTGTCCGCCGCTCAGGCGCGTGCCCCGCTCGCCAATCACGGTGTCGTAACCTTGCGGAAGCTCCATGATGAAATCGTGCGCCAGCGCGGCTTGCGCCGCTGCGATGACTTTTTCCCTGGGAATATTGGTTAAGCCGTAGCAAATATTGTTCCACACCGTGTCGTGAAACAGGATGTTCTCCTGCGTCACCATGGCAATCTGCTCGCGCAGCGACTTGATGGTCACTTCCCGGATGTTCCGGTCGTCGATTCGAATGGCGCCGGAGGTAGCCTCATAAAATCGCGGCAGCAAATTCACCAGCGTGGTTTTTCCTGCCCCGCTCGATCCCACGAGGGCAATCACTTCCCCGCGGAGCGCGCGGAAATAAATTTGTTCCAGCACCTGAGTCGAGTCGGTATCATACGCAAAGCCCACGTTTTCAAAAACGATTTCCCGCGAAAACGGCGGCAGAGACTTTGCGCCGGGCTGTTCGCTCTGCTCCTCTTCCCGGTCGAGATAGGCAAATACTTGCATGCTCGCTCCCTGCGCGAGCTGAAATTGCTGGTACACCTGGCCGATGCGCTTCAGCGGCATATACGCATTAAACATGGCAAAAAGAAAGGCAATAAAAATTCCGGGGGTCATCAGGCCATGCTTGATCTGATCGCGGGCATACAAAATGAGCAGCGGGATAACCAGGGCGCCCAGCAAATCCATGATTGGCCCAGTGGCGACCGCCGCGCGAACCCAGCGCATATTTTCGCGCAGCAGCCGTTGCGCCGTGTGTTTGAACTTGAAGATTTCGAAGTCCTCCATGCCGAAGGCCTTCACGACGCGGTTGCCGCTCACGGTCTCTTGCAGGATCTGGCTGAGGTCCCCAAGCCTGCTCTGGCTGTTTTCCGAAGAGCGCCGAATCTTCTTCCCCAGTTTTCCGACCGGCACAACGACCAGCGGTACCAGAATGGCTGTTCCAAGCGCCATCTTCCAATTGAGCACGACGATGACCGCCACAAACACGAGCAGCGTGAAACCTTTTTGGAAGAGGTCAGCCAGGTATTCCGAAAGAGCGATGCGCGTGCGCTCCACGTCGTTGATCGTGGTGGAGAGCAAACGGCCCGTAGGATTGGTCTGAAAGAAACCAATCGGCTGGCGAATGATCTTGGCGTATACCTGGTTCCGCAGCCCGGTGACCGCAGCCTGTCCTACGTACTGAATCTGCGTGACGCCCAGATACTCGGCGATACCTTTCGCGACATAAAGAAAAACCACGGTTAGGGCGAAAATAGTCCACACGTTGTGGATCGTGGGCGGAAAAAACCGGTTGAGATAGATCGTATGACCGTTCGGAAAAGTCACCAGCGGCAGCGTCGAACCAACAACGGAGGGGTTCAGGACGTAGTCAAATCCCGGCCGGAGCATCAGCGCCACAATGCCGTCCGCCAGCGCCGTGAATGCCACCAACACCACACCTACGGCCAGCCGAAAAGAGTACGGCCGCACGTAACTCAGCAATCGCTTCCATTGTGGTGATAACAACGAGGCCACGCCGCAGGCTCCCTGACTTGTCCACTTGGTACGCTATTCGCCGCGTTGCGGCGTGTCAAGTTTCCGGGCCCGCCGATAGCGGGCGGCGGCGCCATTCGATGTTCACCTACTTGTCGATGTCGCGGTGAATGACTTTGGCGGAAAATCCGCGTTTCGCGAGCGCCTTTTTTACCGACTCCGCGAGCATTACGGAGCGGTGCCTTCCTCCCGTGCAGCCGAACGCAATGGTCAGATAACTTTTCCCCTCACGGATGTAGTGCGGGATCAAATACGTAAGCAAGCCTTCGATGCGCCGCAGGAATTCGCCGGTCTGGGGAAATGACCGGATATACTTCCGCACTTTCGGATCTTTGCCCGTGAAGGGCCGCAAACGCGGCACAAAATGCGGGTTGGGCAGAAATCGCACGTCGAGAACTAGGTCCGCATCCGACGGCACTCCGTAGCGGTACCCGAAACTCACGACCGAAACCAGCATCGGGCGCTTGTCCGGATTCTTGAATCGCTCCGTGACAAAGTGGCGCAACTCATGCACGTTGAATTGCGTCGTATCAATGACCACGTCCGCAAGCTTGCGGATCGGCGCCATCAGCGCGCGTTCATGCGACAGGCTTTCCCTTACCGAAAAATTCTTTCCCAGAGGATGGGGACGCCGCGTTTCGCTGTACCGCCGCAGGAGGGCATCCTCGTTCGCTTCGATGAAAACAAGCGTGATGGGATGATTTTTTTTCAGGTGTTTCAGGAGTGGCGGCAATTTTTCCAGTTGCAGCCCCTCGCGCGCGTCTACCAGCAGCGCCGCGCGCGCAAAGTCTCCTTCGCCCGCCGCGTGCAATTCCGCAAAAATGGGAATGATCTCCACGGGAAGATTGTCCACGCAGTAGAAGCCCATGTCTTCGAAAGCGTGAAGGACGGTGCTTTTCCCGGAACCGGAGAGCCCCGTGAGGATGACGAGTTGCCTGGCATCGTGTCGCGTCTGCGGCTTCACAGGCGACGCCGCTCAGTTCTTTTCCCGTCGTTGGTGGGTGCTGGGAATTCTCATGTCTTCGCGGTACTTCGCGACCGTGCGCCGGGTGACGTGAATGCCCGCGTCATCCAGCTTCTTGGCAATCTGTTCGTCGGTCAGCGGATGTGTGGCGTCTTCCTCTTCGATCATTTTCTTGACCAGCCGCTTGAGCGTCAGCAGCGACATCCCGCCGCCCTCCGGCCCGTTCACGGATTCGCTGAAGAACGAGCGCAGCTCCAGCACGCCCTGCGAGGTGTGCGCGTACTTGCTGGCTACCGCGCGGCTCACCGTCGAAGGATGCACACCGACCTCTTCGGCTACTTCCTTGATCATCATGGGCTTCAGCGCATCCTGGCCGTGGTCGAGGAATTCGCCCTGGCGCGCGATGATGGACTGGCAGACGCGCAAGATGGTGTGCTTGCGCTGTTCGATGTTCTTCATCAACTGCACGGCGGCCGTAAACCGTTCCTTCACGTAGTTGCGCACGTCGCGGTCGGCGGCATCTTTGACCAGCAGGCGGCGGTACGTGGGGCTCAGCCGCAGTTGCGGCATGTCGTCTTCATTCAGGAACGCCTGCCACTGGTCATCCACCTTGCGGAAGTAGACGTCCGGCTCGACGAGGCGGGGTTCTGTTTTGTTGTAGCGCAGCCCGGGCCGGGGATCGAGCTTCTTGATCATGTCCAGCGCGCGCTTCAGCACTTCGAGCGGCCGGTTCAGCGCCCGCGCGATTTCTTTCAACTGGTTCGATTGCACTTGCTTCAGATGTTCGGAGACGATCTGCTGGGCCAAGGTGTTCTGCGGATCGAAAGCCTTCAACTGCAGCAGCAGGCATTCACGCAAATCCCGCGCGCCTACTCCGATCGGGTCGAAGTCCTGCACCACGGCCAGCGCGTCATCCAAGTCGTCCTGCGAATACTTTCCGTTCTGCGCCAGCTCTTCCGGGGAAGCCGTCAGATAGCCGTTCTCGTCCAGATTGCCGATGATGCTGTCCGCGATCTCTTTCACCGCGTCCGAGCAGATGGTGACGCTCAATTGCCACTGGAGATGGTCGGACAACCCACTCGGCGAGGAAAGGAACTTTTCAAACGACGGCCGTTCGGAAACTTCACGCTCCTGCGACTGCCCGCCGTCCCCGCCGGTATCCAGGTACTGGTTGAAAAAGGTTCCGACATCGAATTCGTCAAATGGATTTGCTTCCGGTTTCTCCGGAACTTTTTCGGTTTCCGCTTTCAGGAAGGTCTCATCGCTGTAGTTGTCGGTTTGCGTGGGTTCTTCGCTCTGCTCTTCGAGGATCGGGTTAGCGATCATTTCCTGGTTGATCATTTCGCGCAATTCGAGACGGTTCAGCGCCAGGACGCTCACCATCTGCACAAGGCCGGGCGTCAGAATCTGCTTCTGCGACACTCGGAGATTGAGTTTGAGTCCCTGCCAGGCCATGGATCGTCCCGTGTTCCCTTTTCTAACCCTAGTTCAGGCGGAAGTGATCGCCAAGATAAACACGCCGGACTTCGGCATCGTTGCTTAACTCATCCGGGCGGCCCTTCCGGAATATCTTGCCACTTTTCAGGATGTACGCGCGATCTGTCACGCTGAGAGTTTCCCGGACGTTATGATCCGTAATCAGCACGCCAATTCCCGATTTAGCTAGTTCGCGGATGATTTCCTGGAGATCCTTGACCGTTAGAGGGTCGATTCCCGAAAAAGGTTCGTCGAGAAGGATAAAGGAAGGTTGCAAAGTAAGAGAGCGCGCAATCTCCAACCGGCGGCGCTCTCCGCCGGAGAGCGTGTACGCCTTGCTGGTCCTCACGGTTTCCAGCCCCATTTGCACCAGGAGTTCCTCCAAGCGGTCGCGCTGCTGTTCCGGGGTCAGCGGGAGTGTTTCCAGCACGGCGAGGAGATTCTCTTCGCTGGTCAATTGGCGAAAAACCGAGGGTTCCTGAGGAAGGTAACTGATACCGCTGCGGGCCCGGAGGTACATGGGGAGGTCCGTGATTTCATCGTCGTTCAGGAGTACACGGCCTGCGTCGGGCCGGGTGAGACCTACCAGAATATAAAATGTCGTCGTCTTGCCTGCGCCATTTGGGCCGAGCAGCCCGACAACTTCACCCTGTCCAATCTCCAGTTCAACGTCGTCAACGACCTTGCGGCCACGGTACGACTTGCTTAAATCGACGGCCTGGAGCTTCAGCATACCTCTTCACGGGCGGCCGCGGAGCAGTGGCGCCACTAATCGACTCGGTGCTTCGTCAATGTCCGCGAACCAGTTTCTGAGTCGACGATGATCGTATCATCCGCTAAAAAGAAGGTCAATTGATGCCCCGTTGTGGTCCCTTCCGTGGCGTCGTAAATCGTGGGATGTCCACCGCTCATCACGAATTTTCCGTCCGTTGCGCTGTACTCGCCGCGCTCGGCCGTGGCTTTTCTCGTCCCCTGTTCCACGATCACGCCTCCCGTGCCAACTGCCTGCGGCGCGCATCTTTTGCTCCGCCGATTGCGCCAGCACATTTTTTTCCAGGTGTGCGCGGCTGTCTGAGTCGCGATACGTCAACGTGCCTGCCGTTACATGCCACAATCTCCCCTTCTTCGGCCCGGCTTGCACGGCAACGGTTTGCGGCGTCGATTGCCCCGCGGCTTGGGGAAACACGGCGCGAACATTTCCATTGGCGTTCATGACCCGCGCCTCGCGCAGCAGCTCGATCCAATCGGCTTCCATAACCGAATCGCCCTGCCACAAACGCGCATGTCCTGTATACAAAGCTCTGCCCGTCTTCGAGTTTGCCTGCATCGTGTCCGCGGAAATGTTCGCCGGCACCGCCGCCAGTTGCGCTCCGCTCCCTTTTGTCGAAAAATCCGTCGACCGAACGCCCCCGTCGGCACGAATCTCTCCAGTGGTTTGCGCAAAGGTGATCCGCGGCGCCTGTGTCTCCGTGGCTGCGTCGCGCGCCAGCGCTTTTCCCGTCAGCAGAGCCGTCTGCGTTGCCCGCACAAACGTCGCGTGGTCCGCTTGCCCGCTCCGGTCGCCTTCTTTCAGTCTTACCCAGCAGTTGCGCCACTCCGCTCTGCGCTGTCGCTGTCTGCGTGGGTTTGCCGCTCACCTCCCGTTCCGTCAATAAGTTGCCGGTCGCAACCAACTGTCTGGCCTTGCCCTCCTTCCCGAATTCCATTTCAAGTTTATCCGCCTGCAGTTTTGTCCGCGCAGGCTCGCCGTTCGCTGGAGCTCCCGATGTTCCGCTTAGCAGCGCGGCATCCGTCCATTCGATGCTTCCCGCTCCCAGAGTCTCCGCCCGCTTGATCCTGCTGCCCTCCCCTTTTTTCCCATCTGCGAATTCCACGAGCAATTCGCTCGTCTGCAGCATTGCAGTTCTCGCGGCTCGTTGGCCTTTGGCCACAGATCCAGCGCGCCGCGGTCCGCGCGGAAGTCATCTGCCTCTTTTCCATTCCGCCGCAAACCGCGCACATCTCCTGCTCCCTCGATTTTCGTGAGCCAGCCCTCGGGTGCGAATTGTGCCGTGATTGTTTCCGCGCTCAGATTTGTCGGGCCCTCCGTCCCCTGAGATTCCAACTCGGCGTTTTTCCCATTTGGGCCCGCCACGGCCACAAGTCTCTCCGCGCGAAATGCTGCGTCCAGCGTGAGGAACAGCCTTCCTGCGCGCAACCGCGTCGTGCGTGTTTCCGCCTCCACCGGCCCGTATAACTGCATCGTCCGGGACTCCCGCTCAAATTCGAGGCTCTTCCCCGTCACACGAACAGGATCCTTCGCACCCTCGCTTGCCGTCCTTCTCCCCGCGGTGGTTTTTTGCGGCGCCATCAGGGAAAACTGCACATTTCTTAGCAGCCGCACCGTTCCTTCTTCAGAGTGATACTCGACTCCTACGGCTTCCCCTTCACCATTCGGAAAAATGAACTTCACCGGCTGGTCCGTCCGCGCCATACCATTGGCGCGGTTAAAAATCACCCCGCGGGTTTCCACGCGTACTTTCTGCTCCGCTTTTTTCCCCGGATTTCTTGCTGCCCGTTCGGCTTCCGTCCGGCTCTCCAGGTCGAGCTGCATTTCGCCGCTGCAAGTGATGCTTCCGCCCACTTTTTCGTACTGGCAGCTTTGCGTGTGAATCGTGTCGTGCCGCTCTCCCTTCTTTCCAAAGACGGTGATTTTCACGTCTTCCAGCAAACTAGCGTCTTTATCCTTGAAATCCGTGGCCTTCGAAGCCTCCACGGTGAAAATTTTTTGGTTCCCATCCATTTTAGAAAAGGTAAGCCCGTTCGAGCTGCGCGTCACATCTTTCGGAGCCGGCGGCGGTGCCTTTTGCTGCTCTCGATAAGCGACCCACTTGCGCTCCAGATATACTCCTAGCGTCAGACTTGCCAGCAGCATCGCTGCCGCCGCCGACCAGCGCGCGTATTTCGCCGCTTCGCTTCTCTTCATGTCTTCAGTTAAGCAAAATTTCGAAGGAGTGTATAGAAGTGGAACCGTTCAGAAGAAGGCGCCGATTAACCAGCCGACTCCGCGTTCGCCACCGGATTCGGCAAAATACCGATATTCGCCGCGGCGACGCTGTCGCGCTTCGTATTCTTCACCAGGTACATGGCTTCATCCGCGAGGTGCAGCAATCCTTCCTTGGTTCGCGAATCCACCGGGTAAGACGCTACGCCCACGCTGGGCGTCAGCTTTATGTTCAACCCTTCCGGCACCAGCCAGACGCCCTCGCGCACCAATTTGTGCAAACGCCGCGCCACGTTCAACGCGTTTTCCTTCGAAGTCTGCGGCAGCAGGATGACAAACTCATCTCCGCCATAGCGGAACGCAAAATCGATCAGCCGGCAATGCTCCTTCAGCGCACTTCCGATCTCCGCCAGCAGCCGCGACCCCACCAGGTGCCCGTGGGTATCGTTCACTTGCTTGAAATGGTCCAGGTCGATGAAAACGATCGAGAATTCGTAGTTGTAGCGCTGCGAGCGATAGATTTCCGTCTCCAGGATGAAACCCATGTGCCGCGCATTATAAAGCGTCGTGCAATCGTCGGTGATGGTCAGCTCGTGAATTTTCTTCACGTGCCGCGCATTCTCCAGCGCAATCGCCGCGAAGTCCGAAAGCGCCTCCAGCAGCTTCAGGTCCCGGGGATCGAATCCCTCCGGCCCGATGCAATTGATCAGCTCGATGACCCCCAGGCAAGTGTCGCGGAATCTGACCGGTACCGCGACGATCGATTGCGTCTCGGTCTTGGTCTTCTCGTCCACCTTCGAGAAAAAGCGCGTGTCCTTGGTCGTGTCCGGCACCACCACGGTCTCGCCGTGCTGCGCGACCCAGCCGGCAATTCCCTGACCCATCTTGATGCGTACGTCCTTCAGCGCCTGCGAAGCTTTTCCCACCGCCAGCTCAAAGTACAGTTCCTGCTTGGCCTCATCCAGCAGTAGCAGCGACCAGTTGTCCGGCCGAAGAAATTCATCGATCTTCTCCATAATCGTGCGGAGAACTTGATCGAGTTGCAGCGAGGACGTCAGCGCCTTCCCCAAC
>WNGJ01006076.1_pt1 | contig 12741 bp, 14 predicted proteins | sample 5400611 | NCBI WGS metagenome assembly WNGJ01 (sample SAMN13153375, study PRJNA577476) | soil metagenome | isolation source: 40 cm soil or saprolite under Garry oak tree replicate 1 | place: USA:California | collected 2016-06-15
TCGGCAGAATGAAGCCGCCGGCGCCGGTCTCCGGCGTGATTTCGGTCGAGATCGCGCGCATGCCGGTCGGCAGAATGGCCGCCATGAAGCCGGAGCCGTCGGCCTTCACCAGCTTCTGTTCACGGATCGGCTCGCCGGCGATGAAAGGCGCGCGCGCGATCGAGCCCGCGATCTGGCTGGCCGCGTCGGGACGGTCGCTGCGGCGAATGAACGTGTTGCTTGCGGTCGCCGCCGGCCAGGTCTGCCACTGCATGTCCTCAGGCTTGACCGCCTGGCCAAGCCCGATATCGGACTTCGCAACGAGAACGTCGATCGTCGGCAGTTGGGCAACGGGCGCAACCGGGGCCGGCTTGTTGTCGGACCCACTCGCAAGGTAGGCAGCGATACCGCCGGCGCCCAGGGCGACGGCAAGGACCACAATGCGTGCGGTATTCATACGCTTCACTTCCCACAATTACGCCGCGACACTTCCGCCGCCGTGCTGGCAGTTGAGCAGCTATTCGTCAAAGCATGGTTAATGAGGCGTATCTAAATCGCCTTAACGGCGGGTTATCCGGTGTACTTAGGGAATGGAGAAGTGCGCGAGATCAATCGCCTTCACCCATTCGGTCTCCGGATAGATCATCAGCGCGCCAATCGCGAGCGCGATGCCGTAGGGAATACCGCTTTCCTTGGCGTGCAGTCTGAGAAGCCAGGCCTGGCCGGTCAACGCATAGGGTAGCGGCCATTGCCGAAGCTGCAATAGCAGCAGCGTCAGGACACCGCCGAATACCGAGGCGTAGAGCAGATAGTTCATCAGGTGAGCGAAGCCGAACCAAAGTGCCGCGGTCGCAGCCACTTTCGCATCGCCGCCACCAACCCAGCCCATCGCGAAACAGCCAAAGGCCACGGCCAGCACGGTCGCACCTGCGCCGACATGGGAGAGAATCTCCGACGAGCCCATGCCGCTTGCCAAGGCCAGGATCAGGAAGCCCGCGGCCAGCGCCAGCGATACCCGGTTCGAAATCGTCATGGTGAAAAGATCGCTAGCGGCCGCGAACGCCATCAAGGCGGGAAACAGCAGCAGGCGCGCGATGTCGAGGATCATGGGGGCTACACAGGCTGTTCTGCCGCGGCAGAAATCGGATCGCGGGAGCCTAACGGCGATAGGTGAACAATCTGAAAACGCAGGACGGGCGTGTCACCAGATGCTGGCGATGCGGCTTGCGAGCACGAGCAGCGCCAAAGCCAACGCCAGGCACACTGTTTCCGTTGCCACGTCCGTGGTCGTCAAGCCCTTGCTGGTCAGGCCCTTGGTCGTCAAGCCCTTGGTCGAGTCGCGCGGGATGCCGAACCGCATCTTCTTTCCGTCGGCAGGCGCGGAAGCAGGTTTACGCATGAGCATACTCAATTGAACGCTACAGGAGGCGGGTCGGGGGAACGAGGGAACGGGCCGGCATCGACGTCTCATTGGCCGCGCGCCGACGTCGAACACTCTTGACCGAAACGTCTAATGCCCGATTAACCGAGGCGCATTCCGGCCGGGCCAATTCCGCCGGCCGAAGCAAAAAGGGCCCCGGTGATCCGAGGCCCTTTTATCCTTTCAGGATCCAGTCGCTTACTTGAGCGAGCTGTTGATCGAAGTGAACTTGGCGTTCAACTGGGTGCCGAGGCCGTTGACGGCAGCAATGATCGCGAGCGAAATGCCGGCTGCGATCAGGCCGTATTCGATGGCGGTGGCGCCGGACTCGTCCTTCACGAAACGAGCAATCAGGTTCTTCATGAGCTAACTCCATGTACACGTGGCTGTCGAACTAAGGTCTGGTCTTGCCGGCGTTCTCAGCACCGTGACCATGGCGTCACCCTAAGATTGGAGAATTGCGGCGCGGTTAATTCGACCGCGTAAACATCGGAGCAATTCGCTGTTGTTCGGAAGAGTAAATTTGGAGTGAAGCTGATCGTTAGAATGCGACTCCGGGGTCGACGGAATGGACATGGTGTGGTGACAGGCAGATAGGCAAGTTGATACCGTAACGTCCACTGGTTACCGAGGACTTGCTTCACAACTCCTTAAGCGGCGAGGAGTACGCCTGATCGTCTGATTGACGAGGCGGCAATGAACAGTCTCTCCATGGAAATCGTCGTGATGCTGGGCCAGACCATCGAAAAGGTGGTGCCGGTCACGATCGTGCTGGCTCTGGCGTTTACGGTGCTCACCCATTTTTGGGCCTGCAATCCCGCGGCGCCCTGGTGGCGCAAGCGCGAGCTTGTGACTGATATCGTCTACTGGTTCTTCGTGCCGGTGTTCGCGCGGGTGTTTCGGATCGGGCTGATGGTGCTGGGCGCAGGCGTCGTCTTCAACATTCATGATGCCGACGACCTGATCGCGTTCTACGACAATGGTCACGGGCCGCTTGCGCAGCTGCCGCTGTGGGTGCAGGCGATGCTGTTTCTGTTGCTGTCGGACTTCATGCTGTATTGGCTGCACCGGATGTTTCACGGCGGCGGGTTCTGGAAATATCACGCGATCCATCATTCGTCCGAGGATTTGGAGTGGATATCCGCGGCGCGCTTCCATCCCGTGAACCTCCTCATCGGCACGATCTCGGTCGACGTCATTCTGCTGATGGCCGGGATCTCGCCGAACATCATGCTCTGGGTCGGGCCTTTCACGACATTCCATTCGGCCTTCGTTCACGCCAACCTCAACTGGACGTTGGGTCCGCTCAAATATGTCCTGGCGACGCCGGTCTTCCACCGCTGGCATCACACCGGACTCAAAGAGGGCGGCAACACCAACTTTGCCGGCACGTTTCCGATCTGGGACATTCTGTTCGGGACCTTCCGGATGCCGGAGCGCGGGCTTCCCGGCAATTACGGCAAGGACGAAGCGGCAATGCCCTCCGAGATCGCCGGACAGCTCGCCTATCCGTTCCGGCAATGAGCGGGAGAGAATTCTCCGTTTCGTTTGCGGTTCATTCACCAATTGACGCCAGAATCGCCGCGTCGGGCGCCGGCTCCGCTCGTATCGCTTTAGCCGGCTCGTCAACGTCCCGGGGTCAAGTATGCCGTTCAAGTTCCTGCGTAATCGTGCACACCGATCGTTCGCAATGGCGATCGGTCTCCTGTTGTGGCCGGTGGTCGTCCTGGCGGAGCCAGGTGACGCGATCGCGGTCAGCGTCGATCAGGCCAAGCTGGTCAAGCTTCCCGCCCGCGCCGCCACCATCGTGGTCGGCAATCCGCTGATCGCCGACGTCACCTTGCAGAACGGCGGCATTCTCGTGGTGACGGGCAAGGGTTACGGCGCGACCAACTTCATCGCGATGGACCGCAGCGGCGAGGTCCTGGTGGATCGCCTCATTCAGGTCGAAGGACCTACCGATCAACTCGTCACCGTATATAGAGGAGTCGATCGCGAAACCTATAGTTGCATGCCGATTTGCCAGCGGCGCGTCACGCTCGGCGACGGCGACAACTATTTCAAGTCGGTGATGGACCAGGCCGGCACGCTCAGCAATCAGGCGAGCGGCAGCGCCGCCGCGGCCGCGGCGAACAAAGTCAACTGAGGCGTTTCCCGCGGTCAAGAAGTCCCGCGGCACGCGCCGGTCGGTGACCGGGTCGCGGCCGTTCGGCCCCGATCGCCAAAGATGGTTGATGTGCGCTTAACGAAGCGGCTCATTCTGTGCCGGTTGCGCGAAACACTTCAACAATCAGTTTCGGCTATCTCTGGCGCTGATGATCGCTGACTGGGGATTGCCGATGTCGCCGCCCGCTGCTCCAACCAATTCGTGCCGGAAGGTGTTGCGCCGGTTCGGGCGCAGCCGCCGCGGCTCCGCCGCGGTGGAGTTCGCGCTGGTCGCGCCGGTGTTTTTCGCGCTGTTGTTTGCGATCCTCGAGACGGCGCTGATGTTCTTCGCGAGCCAGGTGCTGGAGACGATCACGCAGGACTCCGCGCGCATGATCGTGACCGGACAGGCGCAGAGCAGCAGCTTTACCCAGACCCAGTTCAAGACCTATGTCTGTGGCCGGATCCCCGCGCTGTTCAATTGCAACAGCCTCTATGTCGACGTCGAGAGTTATTCTTCGTTCTCGAGCATCACCCTGAACAGCCAGATCGACGTCAACGGCAACTTCGTCAACAACAACATGCAATACAGTCCCGGCGGCCCCGGCGACATCGTGGTCGTCAGACTGTTCTATCCATGGCAGCTCTTTGTCACCGGACTCGGGTACAACATCTCGAATCTGTCGGGCAACCAGCGCCTGTTGGTGGCGACCGCCGCGTTCCAGAACGAGCCTTATTAGAGCATGATCTGGGAAAGTGGGTACCGGTTTTCCGAAAAGATCATGCTCAAACAAAAAGATAGAGCGAGATGACGATTCGAAGAAAAGTTATCACGCTCTAGCAAGCCGGGATTGGTGCGATGAAATCGATTATCAGCATTTGGCTTGCCGCACGCAGATCGGCGCGCGATCTGGCGCGGGATCGCAATGGCATCGCGGCGACCGAATTCGCTGTGATCGTGCCGATCATGCTGGTGATGTTTTTCGGCACGGTGGAGTTTTCCTCGGCCGTTGCCGTCGATCGCAAGGTCACGCTGGTGGCCAGAACGCTGTCCGACCTGACCTCGCAAGCGCTGACGAGCGTGAGCGACAGCTATCTGCAGAATATCTTCACCGCCAGCATCGCGATCATGACGCCCTATCCGCCGACGCCGATCAAGGCCCAGATTTCGGAGGTCTACGTCGACTCCTCGAAGGTCGCGAAGATTCAGTGGAGCAAGGCCGCGACCATCGGAAGCGCCGCAACACAGGCGACGCTGGCGACGTCGACCCACAATGCAGGCGATATCGTCACCATTCCCGCGGCGCTGCAGGTTGCACAAACCTACCTGATCCTCAGCGAGGTCAGCTATCTCTACACGCCCACGATCGGCTATGTGATGGCGAAGGCCGGCGTGACGTTGAGCGATGTCGCCTATACGCGGCCGCGTCAGGCCACCTGCATCACCTATAACAACGTCCCCGCCGCCAGTTGTCCGACGCCGTGAGAGCTGATCGGTTCTGAGCACATCAGAACCGCGCTCCTTGGCTTTCGCGCGAGCATGCCCATCTCACGCGCGCACGTGCCGATGTCACGCACGAACATGCCGATGTCAGGAGGCTGCGTTCCAGGCAAGCGGAAAAAGGCCGCGTAGCGAGCGCGGCCTTCTTGATTTCTGGTCAGGCAGGATTTCTGAGGTGTTGGCCTTCAGGAAATCACTTAGTTCGCGGCGCGTAGATTGTCGGCCGACGACTTGCCCGAGCGGCGGTCCGCCACGATCTCGTAGGAGATCTTCTGGCCTTCACGCAACGTTCCAAGTCCGGCGCGCTCAACGGCGCTGATATGCACGAACACATCGTTGCCGCCGTCATCCGGTTGAATGAAGCCGTAGCCCTTGGTTGCGTTAAACCATTTCACGGTTCCCATGCTCACGGGATAGTCCCTTCTCAGGTATAAATATGTCGAAACCCACTTTCGGTGGGCTGGTGAGATCGAGTTTTTGGAAGGGTCGTCAGCGTCTAAACCGGCTGTACCGGTGGATAGCTAATGTCGTCCGGCCGAAAATCGATTGCCGAATATATTATGAGAAGCAGCCTTGCAAAACAATCCTGGGCTGCACTTTTTTTGGTTGCTTGTTTTCGTCACGATCCGCGACCGCGCGATGACATGATGCTGTCATGCGCGGTTTCGGCCGGCCCTCATGGCGGCGCCTTTTACCGGCGGCGGAACTGGCCGCCCCGCGGCGGCGCACCGCGCGGGCCGGCGCTGGCTGGACGCTCGTCCTTGTGACGGAAAATCAGCCGGCCCTTCTCGAGGTCGTAGGGCGACATCTCGATCGTCACCCGGTCCCCGGCCAATGTCTTGATCCGGTTCTTCTTCATTTTTCCCGCGGTGTAGGCAACGATCTCGTGCCCGGCATCGAGTTGCACGCGATAGCGGGCGTCGGGGAGGATTTCGGTGACCAGTCCTTCGAACTGGATCAGCTCTTCTTTAGCCATGGGGTTCTCCAGATCGATCGGCGGCTAGTTTGGCTGCTGTTTGCGGTTAGGTTGATGGTTCGGACGGCTTTCGCGATGCAAAAAGGCAACGCCTTGTATTCCTTCCGCCTTGCCGCTGCCATGCGGCGAACGGCGTGGCTCCTGACGATGGGTTGGTGAAGCGCCGTTCTTACCACCATTGCGGTGGCGACGGCGAGGACCTTTCGCGGCACCCGCCGATTCATTGGCCCTGTCATTGGCCCTCTCGTTGGCTCTGGCGGCGTGCGGGCGCGGGGCGGGCCGGCCGCTCCGATGTTGGGCGGCTGCGGGCGCTGCCTCGCGATGGCCGGGGGTGCGAAGGTCTTCGCGCGGCAACGCGATGCGGATCAACCGCTCGATGTCGCGCAGATAACCCATTTCCTCGCCGCCGGCGATCAGCGAGATCGCGATGCCGTCGGCGCCGGCGCGTGCGGTGCGGCCGATGCGATGGACGTAGGTCTCGGGCACATTGGGCAGATCGAAGTTCACCACATGGCTGATGCCGTCGACGTCGATGCCGCGCGCGGCGATGTCGGTGGCCACCAGCGTACGGATCTCGCCGGTGCGGAAGGCCGCCAGCACCCGCTCGCGGTGATTCTGCGACTTGTTGCCGTGAATGGCGTTGGCGTTGATGCCAGCCTTCGCCAGGCTCTTCACAACCTTGTCCGCGCCATGCTTGGTCCGGGTAAACACCAGCGCGCGATTGACCGGTTCCTGTTTCAGGAGCTGGGCGAGGATGGCCGGTTTGGCCGAGAAATCGACCTGAATGATGCGCTGGGTGATGCGCTCCACCGTCGAGGAGACCGGCGTCACGGCGACGCGCGCCGGATTGCGCAGCATCTGTTCGGCAAGATCGGCGATATCCTTGGGCATGGTCGCGGAAAACAACAGCGTCTGCCGCTTGATCGGCAACTTGCCGACGATTTTGCGGATATCGTTGATGAAGCCCATGTCGAGCATGCGGTCGGCCTCGTCGAGCACGAGGAATTCGACCTGGTTGAGCTTGAGGCCGTTGCTTTGCACGAGGTCGAGCAGGCGGCCGGGCGTGGCCACCATGACTTCGACGCCCTGCATGATCGAACGGACCTGGCGTCCCATCGGCACACCGCCGATCGCCAGCGCCGAGGTCAGCCGCATGTGGCGGCCATAGGCGTTGAAGCTGTCGAGGATCTGTCCCGACAATTCGCGGGTGGGCGAGAGCACCAGCACGCGGCAGGCCTTTGGCTGCGGTCGAACGCGGTTTTCCAGGATGCGATGGAGGATGGGGAGCGCGAAGGCCGCGGTCTTGCCGGTGCCGGTCTGGGCGATGCCGACGACGTCGCGGCCAGTCAGCGCCAGTGGAACGGTTTGAGCCTGAATCGGTGTCGGGGTGAGGTAGTTTTCTTCCTTGAGCGCACGGGAGATGGGATCGGCGAGGCCGAAATCCTGAAAGGAGGTCAAAAGATGGGTTCTTTCCATGTAAAAACGGCGGGCGCTCCGGCATGGATTGCCAGGAGCGGGGCGAAATCTCTCTAGACACCCGCGTGTTTGGGGCATCGTGTGTGGTTGGATGAAAGGGGCAAGCCAGAAGCCCGCTGAAGGGCTTAAGAACACGCGGCTCGCGATGACCCGACAATTCCCTCAGGAATTCCCTCTAGGTCCTTGCCGTCATATGGAGCACGAACGCGGCGCTTTCAAGATAAATCGCGAAGGGCTGTGCCTGGGCAGTTAACAAATCTCCGGAAATTTCGCTGGTGGACATGGTTCCACGCCTCCGGCATGTTGTATTGCGGGAAAAGATAGTGCCGTAAAATTAGACATTTTGTCATAATTGCTCACAAAACATACATTTTGCCGTAAAAGCATACATTTTATTCGTGCAAAAAATAGGCAAAAAATTGCCGGATGGCGGGCGTTCCGGCAAAATTCGGCATTCAAATCATATGCTTAGCGTGCCTGCCTAGCGTGGCATGGTTCTTGCGATTCCCTTAACGCAGGCGCCGTTTGGGCCGTTTCGGCAGCGTTTTACCGTCTGCGTCAGGGAGATCACCGTTCATGCTTACTCTTTCCACTCACGATATAGCGACGCCCATGAGCCGCCGTCGTTGGCTGGCGGCCACCGCCGGACTTTTTTTCGGCTTGGCCACGTTTGCGCCCGCGAAAGCGGCCGACGACACCATTAAGGTCGGCGTCCTTCATTCGCTCTCCGGCACGATGGCCATCAGCGAAACCACGCTGAAAGACACTGTCCTGTTCCTGATCGACGAGCAGAACAAGAAGGGTGGCCTGCTCGGCAAGAAGCTCGAGGCCGTGGTCGTCGACCCGGCGTCGAACTGGCCGCTGTTCGCCGAGAAGGCCCGTGAGCTGATCACCAAGGACAAGGTCGCCGTCGTGTTCGGCTGCTGGACCTCGGTGTCGCGCAAATCCGTGCTGCCGGTGTTCAAGGAATTGAACAGCATCCTGTTCTATCCGGTGCAGTACGAAGGCGAGGAGAGCGAGCGCAACGTGTTCTACACCGGCGCAGCCCCGAACCAGCAGGCGATCCCGGCGGTCGATTACCTGATGAAGCAGGAGAAGGTGAAGCGCTGGGTGCTGGCGGGAACCGACTACGTCTATCCGCGCACCACCAACAAGATCCTGGAGGCCTATCTGAAGTCGAAGGGTGTCGCCCAGGACGACATCATGATCAACTACACGCCGTTCGGTCACAGCGACTGGCAGACGATCGTGGCCGACATCAAGAAGTTCGGCTCGGCCGGCAAGAAGACCGCGGTGGTCTCGACCATCAACGGCGACGCCAACGTTCCCTTCTACAAGGAACTGGGCAACCAGGGCATCAAGGCGACCGACATTCCGGTGGTCGCGTTCTCGGTCGGCGAGGAAGAACTCGCCGGCATCGACACCAAGCCGCTGCTCGGCCACCTCGCCGCCTGGAACTACTTCGAGTCGATCAAGACTCCGGCGAACGAGAAGTTCATCAAGGAGTGGCAGGCCTACACCAAGAATCCGAAGCGCACCACCAACGACCCGATGGAAGCGCACGTGATCGGCTTCAACATGTGGGTGAAGGCGGTCGAGAAGGTGAAGTCGACCGATCCCGACAAGGTGATCGACGCACTGCCCGGCACCGAAGCGCCGAACCTGACCGGCGGAATCTCGAAGATGCTGCCGAACCATCACATCACCAAGCCGGTGTTCATTGGCGAAATCAAAGGCAACGGCCAGTTCGATGTGGTGTTCAAGACCAAGGACCTCGTCCCCGGCGATGCATGGTCGAAGGAGCTCGAAGGCTCCAAGGACCTGGTCGGCGACTGGGTCGGCAAGAAGTGCGGCAACTACAACACCAAGACCAACAAGTGCCTCGGTTCGGGCTCCTGATGCTGGTCTGATTTGACGACCGGAGAAGGCGGCGGTCGCGCCGCCTTCTCTTACCTCTCTGCCGGGGTGATCCAGTGCTTGCCAATGTCATTGATCGTGTTCGCACGCTCGCGCTTGCATTTGTCCTGATCGTCATCGCGCTGCCGGCCTTCGCCGGTCCGTTCGAGGATGCGGTCGGCAAGTTCGCCAACGACGATTTTTCCGACACCGAAGAGGCGATCGGCACGGTTGCGACGTCGGGCAATCCGCTGGCCTATCCCATCATCAGCGCGCTCCAGGAAGAGCGTCTGATGGCCGATCCGGACACCAAGAAAGTCTATGTCAAGCAGGCCGACGGCAAGGCGATCGACGCGGCAACCGGCGCGCCGGTCGATAGCATCCCCGATAGCGCCAGCGCGGTCCGCCTCAACAACCGCCTGCGCCGCACTGTGGAGGCAGCTCTCGGCGGCCTGACGCTGTTATCGCCGGATCCCGGCGCACGGATCAGCGCCGCGCAATCGGTCTTCAAGTCTCACGAGGAGGCGGTTCTGCCGGTGGTGGAAAGCGCGCTGGCGAAGGAAACCAACAAGACCGCGAAGGTTGCCTTCCAGGAGGCGCGCGCGGCCATCCTGCTGTTCAAATCCGACGCCAGCGAGGTCGACAAGCTCGAGGCGGTTGCCACCATCAAGGCGCGCGGCGACCAGGAGGCGCTGGCGCTGTTGAGCGACATCGGCACCGACCAGCCGCCCGCGGTGGCGAAGGCCGCGGCCGCGGCTATCGCCGCGATCCAGAGCAGGCTTGCGATGTGGTCGTCCGTGCAGAACGCGTGGTATGGCCTGTCGCTCGGTTCGGTGCTGCTGCTCGCGGCGATCGGGCTTGCCATCACCTTCGGGGTGATGGGCGTCATCAACATGGCGCATGGCGAGATGGTGATGCTCGGGGCCTACACCACCTTCGTGGTGCAGGAGGTCATCCGCACCAGCTATCCGGCCTTGTTCGACTATTCGCTTTTGATCGCCGTCCCGCTCGCCTTTCTCGTCGCCGGCGCGATCGGCGTCCTGATCGAGCGCAGCATCATCCGTTTCCTCTATGGCCGCCCGCTGGAGACGTTGCTTGCGACCTGGGGCCTGTCGCTGGTGCTGCAGCAGGCGGTGCGCACCATGTTCGGCCCGACCAACCGCGAGGTCGGCAATCCCTCCTGGATGAGCGGCGCGTTCGAGCTGGGCCAGATCACCATCACCTATAACCGGCTGTGGATCCTCTGTTTCACGCTGGCCGTATTCGCGATCCTGCTCGCGATGCTGCGCTTCACGGCGCTGGGACTTGAGATGCGCGCGGTGACGCAGAACCGCCGGATGGCGGCTTCGATGGGGATCGCCACCTCGCGGGTCGATGCGCTGACCTTCGGCCTTGGCTCGGGGATCGCCGGGATCGCCGGCGTCGCGCTGTCGCAGATCGACAATGTCAGCCCCAATCTCGGCCAGAGCTACATCATCGACTCCTTCATGGTGGTGGTGTTCGGCGGGGTGGGCAATTTGTGGGGCACGCTGGTCGGCGCCTTCACGCTCGGCATCGCCAACAAGTTCCTGGAGCCGGTGGCCGGCGCCGTGCTCGGCAAGATCGCCATTCTCGTGCTGATCATCCTGTTCATCCAGAAGCGCCCGCGCGGCCTGTTCGCGCTGAAGGGGCGGGCGGTGGAAGCATGACCCCGCATCTGCTCACGCGATCGCTGGATCGCGCCGCGATCATCTTCATCCTCGTGGTCGCGGCCTGCGGCGTCCTGATTCCGCTGTCGAACCTTTTGTTGCCGGCCGGCTCGTTCTTCAAGGTGCCGACCTATCTGGTGGCGCTGTGGGGCAAGTATGTCTGCTACGCGATCCTCGCGCTCGCGATCGACCTGATCTGGGGCTATTGCGGCATTCTCTCGCTCGGCCACGGCGCCTTTTTCGCGCTCGGCGGCTACGCGATGGGCATGTACCTGATGCGCCAGATCGGCACCCGCGGCGTCTACGGCAACCCGATCCTGCCGGACTTCATGGTGTTCCTGAACTACCCGAAACTGCCCTGGTACTGGAACGGCTTCGACATGTTCTGGTTCGCAGGCCTGATGATTCTCCTGGTGCCGGGCCTGCTCGCCTTCTGCTTCGGCTGGCTGGCGTTCCGCTCCCGCGTCACCGGCGTCTATCTCTCGATCATCACGCAGGCGATGACCTACGCGCTGCTGCTGGCCTTCTTCCGCAACGATTTCGGCTTCGGCGGCAACAACGGCCTGACCGATTTCAAGGACATCCTCGGCTTCAACGTGCAGGCCGACGGCACCCGCGCGGCGCTGTTCCTCTTGAGCTGTCTTTCGCTGATCATCGCCTTCCTGATCTGTCGCGCGGTCGTCACCTCGAAGCTTGGCAAGGTCCTGATCGCGGTGCGCGATGCCGAGTCCCGCACGCGGTTTCTCGGCTACCGCGTCGAATCCTACAAGCTGTTCGTGTTCACGCTGTCGGCCTGCATGGCCGGCGTCGCCGGCGCGCTGTACGTGCCGCAGGTCGGCATCATCAATCCAAGCGAATTCGCGCCGGGCAATTCGATCGAGGCCGTGATCTGGGTCGCCGTCGGCGGCCGTGGCACGCTGGTGGGCGCGGCGCTGGGCGCGATCGTCGTGAACTACGCCAAGACGTTCTTCACCTCGGGGGTGTTGGCGCCTTACTGGCTGTTCATGCTGGGCGCGCTGTTCATCCTCGTCACGCTGCTGTTGCCGAAGGGCATCGTCGGCACCTTCAATGCCTGGTGGGAGCCGTGGCGGGCGGAGCGCAAATCGGCGGCTGCCGAGAGCGCGGCGCGCGAAGACGGCGTCAGCGAACCGAACCCGGCGGAGTGAGCGATGAATGTGATGGACACCCGCGCCACCTCCGCGCTGCTCTATCTCGACGGCGTGCACGTCTCCTTCGACGGCTTCCATGCCATCAACAACCTGTCGCTGACGCTCGCGCCGGGCGAGATGCGCGCCATCATCGGGCCGAACGGCGCCGGCAAGACCACGATGATGGACATCATCACCGGCAAGACCAAGCCGGACGAGGGCACGGTGCTGTTCGACGGCGTCACCGATCTGACCCGGCTCGACGAGACGCACATCGCAGAACTCGGGATCGGCCGCAAATTCCAGAAGCCGACGGTGTTCGAGAGCCAGACCATCGAAGACAACCTCCTGCTGGCGCTCAATGTCGATCACAGCGTCAGGGGCACGCTGTTCTGGCGCGGCAGCAGGGCGGAGGCCGAGCGCATCGACCGCGTGCTGGAGACCATCCGCCTCAAAGATGCGCGCAGCCGCCTGGCCGGCAGCCTGTCGCACGGCCAGAAGCAATGGCTCGA
>WNGJ01023522.1_pt1 | contig 12741 bp, 9 predicted proteins | sample 5400611 | NCBI WGS metagenome assembly WNGJ01 (sample SAMN13153375, study PRJNA577476) | soil metagenome | isolation source: 40 cm soil or saprolite under Garry oak tree replicate 1 | place: USA:California | collected 2016-06-15
CATGCGATACCCTCCGGGCTGGGATGCGATGGACAGGCTTGTTCATGTACCTCGCGGTCGTGGCGGTGCTGACGCTCTTTCTGCACTCGCTGGCCGATTGGGCGTGGTGGGTGACGCTGTTGCTGATCGTGCTCGTGCTTCCGGTCGCCCTGGTCATCGGGTTTATGACTCGGCACGAGGTGCGATGGTCGACCGTCCTTTCCTATCTATCTGTGGCGGCCCTGCTGGGTGCGGTCGCTGCGCAGGTTGCGGGCGCGACGGCGGCTCGTGACTGGTGTCTCCTCATCTGGTCGGCCCTGCTCCTGGCGGTCGCAATCGGGTGTTCCTCACATCCGATGCGTCGTCCGGCATGGGGGCTGTTCGTCGGATTCTGGGGCGTCGTCGGAGTGCTGTGGCTGGTCGTGATCCAGGCCTTGGCGGTCGCCGGCGTCCTTGGCGGCGCGTCGTACACCTGGTGGGCGGCGTGGCCCCTGGCTTTGATCGGCATCTGGTTTCTCGTCGCCTCGGCGACCGGTTTCGGAGCTCGGCCCTTTGGTCCGATCATCGATTCCCTCGGCCTGCTGACAGGCGCGGCGTTTATTGCCATCACGCTCATGACCTGGACGGACCTGGCCGAGCTCCGGAGGGTGGCGGGTGTGGTCGCAGCCGCGAGCTACAGCCTCTGGGTCCTGGGCTTGGGATGGGCGTTCTGGGTGCTCGAAAGTCCGGCCGAAAACCGCGACGGATTCCGGTCCCATCCCGTGCCTTCGTCGGCGAACGCATGACGCGCAGGGAAACGACTTCACCTTCGTCACTACGGTCAAGTGAAGAGTTCGTTTCGGAGAGATGTCGGTCGGGGTTCGATGGCGGCGGCCGTCGCGGCGGTGCTTTCGCTCGCCTCGGTGGTTCCTGCCCAGGCGACGGCTGACGCCCTCGACCAATCCCAAACCCTGACCCTGAGCTTTCAGCGCGGGATCGCCCTGATGGCGCAGACCTTCACCGCCGGGGCGACCGGCCAGCTCGACCGCGTGTCGCTCGCCTCCGACACCACGACCGGTTTTGCCAACATCAGCGTCAGCATCCAGAGCGTCTCTTCGATCCTCGCCCCCAGCGGGACACCGCTTGGGACGTCCGCCTTCTCGGGATCTGTGACTTGCTGCAGGCAGTTCCACAGTTTTGCATTCAACCCGGCCATCTCGATCACGGCCGGCACCCGGTACGCGATCGTGGTCCGGGTCCTGGCCGGATCCTTCACGTGGTACAACAGCTCGGTCGTCGACGGGTACGCGGGCGGCCAGCTGTACGTCGCCTGCTCCGGTTGCGCATGGCTGACCGGCGCCTCCTGGGGGCAGGACTTCGCCTTCCAGACATGGGTCGCCACCAGCGTCAACCAGGCCCCGACGGCGGCCGCCGACAACACAGCCGTCTCTATCCCTGAGGGCTCCGCGCCGGCGAACACAGGAACCTATTCCGACCCTGACGGCGACACAGTCGCCATCACGGCCTCGTCAGGCACCGTGACCAAGACGGGCACGAGCACAGGCACGTGGTCGTGGACGGCGGCCTCCTCAGACGAAGCGTCCAGCCAGGCCGTCACGATCACCGCCAACGACGGCCAGGGCCACTCGACCGCCACGTCGTTCACGAGCACGGTCACGGCGGTAGCTCCAAGCGCGCGGATCGTCACCGACCCGCCTTCGATTCCAGAAGGCGCACCCGAGACGTTCACCGGCGCGGCGTCGAGCCCGGCTGAGGCTGACAACGCGGCCGGCTTCACCTATGCCTGGACCGTGACCAAGAACGGCAGCGCGTACGCGACCGGATCGACGGCGTCATTCACCTTCACGCCAGACGATGAAGGGACCTATGTCGTCACGTTCCGGGCCACGGATGACGGAAGCATGGCGGGCACCGACTCGATGACGATCATCGGCACCAACGTGGCGCCCCAGGCGGCAATCAGCGGCTTCACCAGGACGGCGCCCCTGATCGCTGCCCAGGAGTCGCTGACCTTCTCGGGCAGCTTCTCCGACGCCGGCGCCCTCGACTCCCACATCGCGACCTGGAACTTCGGAGACGGGTCGACCGCCACGGCGAGCTTTGGCCCGAGCAAGACGGCGCAGTTTTCAGCCTCCCACGCCTACGCCGCCGCGGGGACCTACACGGTCACAGTGACAGTGACCGATGACGACGGCGGGGTGGGCAAGGCGACCACGACGGTCCAGGTGCTGACGACGGCGCAGGCGCTGAGCTGGATCGCCAACGAGGTGCAGACCCACACCTCGCTCAACGCCGGCCAGAAGAACAGCCTGACCGCGAAGCTGAACGCAGCCTCGGCGTCAGCGGCCCGGGGCGACACCAAGGCGTCCAACAACCAGCTGAACGCCTTCCTCAACGAGCTGCAGGCTTACGTCAACACCGGCCAGGTTTCAGCTGACGAGGCGAGCACGTTGCGGAACGCTGTCCATGCCATCAAGGGCTCGCTCGGAACCTACAACCGCTTTCTGGAGTGGTGGCCTCTAGGCGCTTAGACTTCGCCCCACCGTGGCGACCGCCGGCGCTGCCCTGCCCGCCGCCGACCTCCTGACCGTCAGTCCTCGCGCCAACCTTCCGTATCGCCTGGTGCGTCTGATCGGAATTCCCCTGCTTCGGCTGTGCTTCCGCTTCGATGTCCAGGGCCGCGCGAACATTCCTCGCTCGGGCAACTACGTCGTCATCGCCAACCACCTGAACTGGCTGGACGAGTTCGCCCTGCTCTTTCTGTTGCCGCTCGAGCCACGGCTCCATTTCCTCGCCGACCCGACGATTTTGGTGACGCGGAAGTTCCAGTGGTGGCTGGTCCGCACCACCGGCGGGTACGTGCCCGTGGTCCGCGAGCGGCACGGCGACCGGGCCCTGTTCCGCCACGTCGATCGCTGCCTGGAGCTGGGGGGTGCGGTGGCGATCTTTCCCGAGGCCAACTACGGTCCGAAGGAGGGCGAGCTCTTGCCCTTCCACAAAGGCTTCGCCCACTTCGCGATCAAGGCCGGTGTGCCGGTCATTCCCGTCGCCCTCTCCGGCACCAAGGACCTGTGGCTCCGCAAGCCGATCCGGGTCGTGATCGGCGAGGCCATCCCCACGTCCGGGCAAGAACCGGCGGCGCTGACCGAGCTTGCCTTTGCGAGGATGAAGGCGATGCTGCCGGAATACTCGGAGCCGCCCGGCCGCAAGCTGCTAAGGAATAAGCTGACCCACCTGTTCTGAGATGGTGCTTTCTCGCGTCCTTTGCCCCACCCTGATCGGCCGCGACTCCGAGCTGTCGACACTGGAGGATGCCCTGCTCTCCGCGCTCCGCGGCGACGGCGGAGTCGTGATCGTCGGCGGCGAGGCCGGGATGGGGAAGACGCGTCTCGTCAACACCCTTGCGAGCCGGGCGCGGACGCTCGGTTGCGTCGTGGTCGCCGGCGGCTGCAGCGAGGCGGAGCTGTCCCTGCCCTACCTGCCGTTCCTCGAGGCAATCGGCAACTACCTCACGACCGCTGACGCGGACGACCTCGGTCAGCGCCTTGGTCCAGCGGCGGGTGAGCTGGCGCAGCTGTTCCCCCAACTCGGCGCTCCGTCCGGATCGTCCACCGACTCGGTCCAGGCGAAGCTGCGGCTCTTCGAGTCGATCCTGATTCTGCTTCGTGACGCCGCCGGCCACCGGGCTCTCCTCGTCATCCTCGAAGACTTGCAGTGGGCCGACCCGGCGACGCGTGAGCTGCTGGACTACGCGACCCGCCGTCTGCGCTCGACAAACGTCTTGATCGTCGCCACCTACCGCACCGACGAGATGCACCGCAAGCACGCGCTGCTGCCGACCATTCAGGGCTGGAGGCGCAGCGGTCAGGTCGAGCTCGTCGACCTGCGTCCTTTGACCCCGCAACAGGTCGCCTCCATGGTGTGCGCGATCTTCGAGGAGCGCTCGATCAGCGACGAGTTCCGAGACTTCCTGCATGAGCGCAGCGAGGGCAATCCGTTCGTGCTCGAAGAAATGCTTCGCGACGCGATCGACCGCGGTGACGTCTTCCGCACGGAGACGGGATGGGATCGCAAGGCCGTGGCCGAGATCCGCATCCCGCCCAACGTTCGCGACACAATCCTTCAGCGCCTGGAACGGCTGAGCCGGGAAGACGTTGCCGTACTTTCTGCCGCGTCGGTGATGGGCCGGTCGTTTGATGTCGAGTCGCTCGCGGAGGTGGCACAAGTAGACGGGACCGCAGTCCTGTCGGCGCTCGAAGCCAGCGTCGCGGCTCAGTTGATAGAGGAGGAAGACCGACGTTCGGGGGGCTATCGGTTCCGGCACGCGCTCACGCGTGAGGCAATTTATGAAGACCTTGTCGCGCCCCGTCGGCAGCGATTGCACTCGCGCGTGGCCGACGTCATGGACTCGAGGCACGACCGCGAGCCGGTCGACCAGGCGAACCAACTGTTCATGGCCGGTAGGAATCAAGACGCCGTCGCGATGTCGATCGCGGCTGCAGACAGTGCCCTGCAGGGCCGCGCCTATCGCGACGCCGCCGAGCTGCTCGAGCGCGCCGCACCTTATGTCTCAGACGAGGCCGAGCGCGCGCGCATGCTGTGTCGCGCCGGCGAGGCGTATCACTACAACGCCGAGTCGCAGAGCGCCCGGCGCCTTCTCGAGGCGGCAATTCCAGGCCTTGAAAAAGCCGGTTTCGCGGTCGAAGGCGCGATTCACCGGATCACACTCGGGCGGTCGCTGTGGGAGCTGATGCGGAGCGACCTTGCCCGCGAGCAGTTCGAGCAAGCACGCGCAGTGCTCGAACCGAACGGTCCGAGCGAAGCGCTGGCCAACTTGTACATCCGCATTGCCAGCCTGTCGACGTTCAATGCGGACCACCGCACAGCGATTGAGTTCGCACGGAAAGCGGCGAAGACGGCCGAGCTCGCTGGCGCGAACTTGCCGAGCGTGTGGTCGCTGAACTTCCTGGGACTCTCCGAGGTTGGTCTGGGTGAGGTGGACGCCGGTTTCGCCCACTTGGATCAGAGCTACCAGGGCGCGCTGGCCGGGGGATATGACTTCCAGGTCGGAAACGCCGTCTACAACGCGATCTGGCTTGCCGTGCATCTCGGCCGCGGGGACGAGGTCGCGAAATGGAAGGAGCGAATCTCGGTCATGCCGCAGATCGGATTCGAACCCTGGCCGACCTACGCGAGCGCGTTCATAGCGCTGGAGCGTGGCCAGATCGGTGAGGCGATTCGGTTTGCTCAGGCAGCAGTCCAGAAGGCTCGCGAGGGCGGCCACAAAAAGATGGCCTGGCGCGCACATGTACTTCTTGCTCACGCGCTGGCAGAGAACCTTCGCGCGGACGAGGCTTCGAACCTCATGCCGCCGGTGTCGAGTCGCGTCGATCAGCAGGATGTCACCTACGACGCGATGCCGCGCGTGCGCTGCTGCCTTGCGGCAGGCGACTTTGCGGGAGCCGAGCGGGAGGTGAGGCTGGTTCGGCCGGAAGGCTGCGAGCACGGTTCGCCTCTCGACGCCGTGGCGGAAGGCACACGCGATGCCAAGTGGTTGCGCGAGTTCATCGCCAAGATTCCGGCACAGGGAGAGGTTCTGGGCTCACCACGTATCGCCGCCGCGCGAGGACGCCTGGCTCTTTACGAGGGACGGTTCGACGACGCATGTCAGGCGCTGAGCTCCGCTGTGGACGCATTCGAGACCGGTAGTTTCCAGCTGGATGCCTGGCATGTCGGATCGGCGCTCGCCGATGCCGAATTTAGGTCTGGCCAGGCGGACGTGGCCAGGAACCGGCTGCGGCGGATCGCTGCCGACGCGCAGGCTGCGTCGGCGCTCCTCGCCGCGCGCGTCGCGCGTGAGACCGCGTCCCGACTGGGTGTGGAGATAGAGGCGGCTCGCGAACGGCCGGCTGAAGGCGTGCCCTCGACCCGCGTCGCACCGGGAGAGCGCATGGTCTCGATACTCTTCGCCGACGTTCGTGGCTACTCTCGGCTTGCGGGCGAGACGGCTCCGGCGGAGCTTGCCGACAGGATCGCCTCGCTGCAGAGGTGGGCGACGCATGAGGTCGAACGCCGCCACGGCATCGTCGACAAGTTCGCCGGCGACGCCGTCATGGCGACGTTCAACGTCTCCGGGCAGAGCGTCGACCACGCACTGCAAGCGCTCCGCGCCGCGATCGCGATCATCGACAAGGCCGCCCTCGCGGAGCTGCCTGTGGGCTCGAGGCGCAGCGGATGCAGGCCGAAAGGGTGGAGCTGGCGCTGAAGGGATTTGATTCGCCGGTGACCGCTTTCAAGGTGACGACGGGGGTGTTGGCGGCCGCTCCGGGGTAGTTTTCGGATCCGGGGCGTACGGCTACTGAGGGTCGCCGACCGTGTGGTAAGGTGGCACCTTCGCGAATTCCTGAGCACGTCTCCTCCACGTCCTCGCTCCGAGCGCTCAGGCCTGACACCGCCCCAGGGGTAGGGCGAGTCCAAGGAAGGAGCGGAAAGGGGTTTGCTGCCGCTATTTCGAGCGGTACTCGTGTGGGTGGTGATCCTGGTCAGCGTGGTCCTGCCACGCCTGGCGCCGCCCGCCCAGCAGTCGGTCTCGATCGCCGTCACCCAGCTCAGCTCCTTCGACCGCAGCTCGGTCGTGCAGCAAACCAAGAACCAGCGCGTGCAGGCGGCGCACATGGCCCAGGTCCAGTCCTGGTCGAAAGAGCTGAAGCAGGGCCTCGCCGAGTACCAGGCGAAGCAGATCGCCGAGGCTGCGGCGCAGGCTCAGGCCGCCCAGATCGCGGCCCGGAGCAACCACCCGGCGCCGCCGCCCGAGATCGCCATGGACATCACTGACGCGTTCAGTCCCCTCGGGCCCGCCGCGGTGCAGTGGGCGATCAACGTCGCCTACTGCGAGTCGCGGTACCACCCGAACTCGGTCAACTCCGACAGCGGCGCGTCGGGGCTGTTCCAGTTTCTGCCGAGCACCTGGTCGGGGACGCCCTACGCCAGCCAATCGCCGTTCGACCCGCGAGCGAACGCGTTTGCCGCGGCTTGGCTGTACTCGCATTACGGGCCCGGGCGTTGGGTGTGTCAGGGATAGCGATTTCACGCCCCTCTCCCTGACCCTCTCCCCTGGGGGGAGAGGGGATCTTTCTTAGTCCGCGATGAGTGAGATTGCTAGCTCGTAGATCGGCTGGGGTCCCTTTGCGCCTTTCAGCTGCATTGGTTCGTAGGTTGCGACGTGGAAGCCGTGGGGCACACGTTCGCGCGTCGTCTCCGACATCAGGACCCGGGCCGGCCTCACCTTGGACAGGTACGCGCTGTTGTTGACCGGCACGCCGATCAGGGTGAACTCCATGCGCTCGCCCGACCCGACGTGGCCGGCGACGACCTCCCCGGTGTCGAGGCCCATGCCGACCGCGATCGCCGGCCGGCCAGATTCGATCAGCTCGCGGTTGAAGCGGTCGACCTCGCGCACCATCGCCAGCGCCGCGTTCAAGGCTCGCTCGGCGTGGTCGTGCATCGGGTTGGGGGCGCCGAAAACGACCAGCATCCCGTCGCCCTGGAACTTGTCGATGTTGCCGCCGTGGTCGAGGACGACCCGGATCATGCGCTGGAAGTAGTCGTTGAGGAACAGGACCAGCTCCTCGGCCTCCATGCTCTGGGACAGGGCCGAGAACCCGGCGATGTCGGAGTTCAGCATGGTCACCTCGCGCCGCTCGCCGGGGAGGAACCTCAGCGTCCGGCCTGAGCGGGTGAGCACGTAGTCGGTGACCTGCTTGTTGACGTGCGCCTCGAAGAGCTGGCGCAGGAACTCGGAGCGCTCGTACTGGCGGGCGTTGTCGATCGCAATGGCCGCCAGGTCGGCGATCGCCTGCAGGAACTCCTTGTCCTTCTCCTCGAAGATCGAGGCGCGGAAGGGGTTGTCGACGTAGACGGCGCCGATGACCTTACCCTTGGTCACAAGCGGCACCGCGATGATCGAGCGCAGGTTCTGAAGAATCACCGATTGCTGGCCCTTGAAGCGGTCGTCGAGGCTGGCGTCGGTCGACACGACCGCCTGGCCCGTCGTCACCACGTGCTCGATGACCGTCCGTGAGCCAAGGAACTGGCGCGTCTTTTCGGGATCGGCCTCGCCGCTCGACATCTGGACCGAGAGGCTGCTGTCGATCGGGTCGATCAGCACGATGAAGCCACGCGAGGCCTGCATCAGGGTGATCACGCGGTCCATCACCTTTTCGAGCACGACGTCCAGATCCAGGGTGGAGCTGAGATCGCGCGCGAGCTCATAGAGCAGGTGGTCACGCGTACCAAGATCGACTTGCTGCGTCAAGGGCACGACGAGCATAACGGCCGATCTCGGTTTTTCTGTCTGTCTAAGGACAGAGGGAGGAGCGGCCGCGGATTGCCGGCATCGGGCCCTGGGTAAACTCGAATCCCCGTGGTAGCCGAGTCGCCCCAACCCGAAGTCGAAGCCTTGCTCGCGCGCCTGAACCCGCCCCAGCAGGAGGCGGTCACGCACGGCGACGGGCCGCTGCTGATCTTCGCCGGCGCCGGAAGCGGCAAGACCCGGGTGCTGACCGCCCGGATCGCCTACCTGATCGCCTCGCGACGGGTCTGGCCGGACCGCCTGTTGGCCGTCACCTTCACCAACAAGGCGGCGCGCGAGATGCGCAGCCGGGTGGAATCTCTGGTCGGCGAGCGGGCGGAGAAGATGTGGGTCGGCACCTTTCATTCGACCGCCGTCAAGATCCTGCGCCGGGAGGCGCAGCGGATCGGCATTGTGCCCAGCTTTGTCATCTTCGACGACGACGACACGCGGGCGGCGCTGAGGCGAGTCCTGGACGAGCTCCGGCTCGACCCCAAGCGCTACCCCATCGGCGCCTTGAGCCACGGGATTTCGCAGGCGAAGAGCGAGCTCAGGCGGCCGGAGGACATCCCCAACCGCAGCTACCAGGACGAGATCCTGCGCCGCGTCTACGAGTCCTACCAGGAGGTGCTGCGGCGATCCGGCGGGCTCGACTTCGACGACCTGATCATGAAACTCGTCGAGCTCTACAGCACCGATGCGGAGGCGCTCGCGAAGTGGCGTGACCGCTTCCGGCACGTGCTGGTGGACGAGTACCAGGACACCAACCGGGCCCAGTACGTGCTCGTGAACCTGCTCGCGTCAGAGCACCGCAACGTGGCGGTGGTGGGGGACGACGACCAGTCGATCTACCGCTTCCGCGGCGCCGACATCCGCAACATCCTCGACTTCCGCAAGGACTATCCGGACGCGCATGTCGTGCACCTGGAGCAGAACTACCGCTCGAGCCAGGCCATCCTCGACGCCGCGTACAGCGTCATCCGCAGCAACCCGGAGCGAGCCGAGAAGCGCCTGTGGACCGATCGCGCGGGCGGCGAGAAGGTCATGGCGACGCAGGCCTACAACGAGGTCGAAGAGGCCGAGTTCGTCGCTGACGAGATCGAGCGGCTGAGGAAGACCGAGACCCGCGGCTACTCCGACTTCGCCGCGCTGTACCGAACCAACGCCCAGTCACGAGCCTTCGAGGACGTGCTCGCGCGGCGCCGAATCCCGTATCGCCTTGTGGGCGGGATCCGCTTCTGGGAGCGGCGCGAGGTCAAAGACCTGGTCGCGTACATGCGCTTCTGCTTCAACCCGCGCGACGCGCTCAGCTTCTCGCGCATCGTCTCCGTGCCGTCACGCAAGATCGGCAACGTCACGGTCGACGCGGTCAACTCATTCGCGCGGGACAGCGAAGCGGACATCATGGCGATCCTTGTCGATCCCGGCCGCGTGCCCGGCGTGCCCAAGACCGCGGTCGCCCCCCTGCAGGGATTCCGGGCCCAGATCGAGTCGGTCCGCGCGACCATGGGAGTGCTCAGGCCGAGCGAGCTGATCGACCAGGTGATCGAGGTCATGGACTTGCGCCGCCACTACCTTGACGGCACGCCACAGGGCGAGGCACGCATGGAGAACCTGAACGAGCTTCGCGGGCTCGCCGAAAGCTTCGACGACCGCGATCCTGCTCAAGGCCTGGAGGATTTCCTGGCCGAGGTTGCGCTGGTCTCGGATGTCGACGCCTACGACGAGAACGGCGAGGGCGTCACGTTGATCACGCTGCACATGGTCAAGGGCCTCGAGTTTCCCGTCGTTTTCATGGTCGGCATGGAGGAGGGGCTGCTGCCGCACCAGCGGGCCCTCGATGAGCGCGAGGAAAATCCGTCGCTGGTCGGCGCGTCGACCGAGATGGCGGAAGAGCGGCGGCTCGCATACGTAGGAATGACGCGCGCGAAGGACCGCCTCTACCTGAGCTGCGCGTTTCGTCGCCACCTTTACGGCCGCTCGCAGCCGGCCTTCCCGAGCCGGTTCCTGACCGACATCCCGCAGTCGATGCTTGCAGCGCCGCGGGGAAGCGCGCCGGTCGCGCCGCCGCGCCAGGGTTACAAGGAGCGCTACCTGGAGCGGCAGGTGGAGGCGGCGCCCGCGCCGCCGCCGGTGCAGCGGTTTGCGAGCGGCGACCGCGTCAGCCATCCTGCATTCGGCGCGGGCACGGTCGTCAAGAGCACGCTGACGCGCACCGACGAGGAGCTGGTGATCAAGTTCGACAAGGTCGGCCTGAAGATCCTGAGCGGCATGTTGGCACCGCTGACTAAATGACGAAGCGCAAGAAGGCCGCGGTCGACCCGGCGGTCCGCGTGGAGGAGTTGCGCGAGCTCATCCGGCGGCACGAGCACGCCTACTACGTACTCGACGCGCCTGAGGTCTCGGACGGCGAGTACGACGCGCTGTTCCTGGAGCTGCGCCGCATCGAGGACGAGCGGCCGGACCTGCTGACGCCGGACTCCCCGACCCAGCGCGTGAGCGGCGAGGCCTCCGACCAGTTCGCCAAGGTCCGCCACCGGTCGCCGATGCTCAGCTTGCAGAACGCTTTCGACGAGGCCGAGATCCGAGGCTTCGACAAGCGCGTCCGCGCCGCGGTCGGCGACAAGATCGTGTACTGCGCCGAGCTCAAGATCGATGGCCTGGCCATCAGCCTCTCCTACGCGAAGGGGCGCCTCCAGCGCGCGGCCACGCGTGGCGATGGCACCATCGGCGAAGACGTCACCGCCAACGTGCGCACGATCCGCAGCGTGCCGCTGGCGGTGACCCCGGCCAAAGGCCTGCCCGACCTGTTCGAGGTGCGGGGCGAGGTCTACTTCCCGATCGCCGGCTTCGAGAAATTGAATCGCGAGATGGAGGGGGCCGGCAAGGCTCGCTTCGTCAATCCGCGCAACACCGCGGCGGGCAGCGTGCGCCAGATCGATCCCAACGTCACCGCCAGCCGCGACCTGCAGACCTTCATGTACACGCTCGACCCGGCGGGCCCGGCCAAGTCGCAGTGGGACGTGCTCAACGCCCTCGAATCGATGGGCTTTCGCGTGAACAAGAACCGGCGCCGGCTCAACTCCATCGACGAGGTCATCGAGTACCACGCCGAGTGGCAGCGGCGCCGGCACGACCTCCCGTACGAGATCGACGGGATGGTGGTCAAGGTCGACGGCTTCCCGCAGCAGCTCGAGCTGGGGTTTGTGGCCCGCTCGCCGCGCTGGGCGATCGCGTTCAAATACGCGCCGGAGCAGGCCGAGACGGAGGTGGAGGAGATCGCCTGCTACGTCGGCCGCACCGGCGTGCTCACGCCCGTCGCCCACGTGAAGCCGGTGGTGGTCGGCGGCGTGACCATCCGCAACGTCACCATGCACAACGAGGCGCAGGTCAACGAGAAAGGCGTGTACGTCGGCGCGCGCGTCACCATCCATCGCGCCGGCGATGTGATCCCCGAGATCGTCAGCGTCAAGAAGCCCAAGCCAGGCTGGAAGATGCCGGCGAACTGCCCGGTGTGCGGGGGCGACGTCGTGCGTGAGGAGCCCTACATCGCGCACCGCTGCATCAATCCGTTCTGCGCCGCGCAGCGCCTCGAGCGGCTGCGGCATTTTGCCAGCCGCGGCGCGATGAACATCGAGGGGCTCGGCTACGCCACGCTGGGGCAGGTCATCGAGCGCGGCATCGTCGAGGATCCCAGCGACCTCTTTCGGATGAGCAAGGAGCAGGCCATCGAGCTCGAGGGCTTCGCCGACAAGTCGGCTCAGAACCTTGTCGACCGCATCGCAGAGAGCAGGCGGCCGTCCCTGGGCCGCTTTCTCTACTCGCTCGGCATTCCGCAGGTTGGCGAAGCCACCGCCGAGCTGCTCGCCGCTGATTTCGGAAGCATCGAGAACCTGCGCGGTGCGGGCGAAGAGGACCTGCGGCGCGTGGAGGGTGTCGGTCCCAACATGGCGCGCGAGGTTCACATGTATTTCCAGGGACCCGGAGGTGAGCTGGTCGAGAAGCTCCTGGCCGCGGGTGTCGAGCCGCAGGCTGTCGAGGTGGTCGGTGACGGTCCATTCACCGGCAAGACCTTTGTGTTCACCGGCACGCTGGAGACGATGAGCCGGCCCGACGCCGAGGCGCTCGTCCGCAAGCTCGGCGGCAAGGCGGCCGGAAGCGTCAGCTCGAAGACGGACTATGTCGTCGCGGGCCCGGGCGCGGGCTCGAAGCTCGAAAGGGCGCAGAAGCTGAAGCTGAACATCCTCGACGAAGAGCAATTCAAAGCCCTGCTCCCCACGTGAGAAGCCCGAGGTGGGTGTGGTGGACGCTGCTCGTGGGCGCCGTCGTCCTTTTCGTCTGGGGTTGGTACGTGCTCGGTTTTCTCACCGAGCCTTCGGCGGTGGGCGGGGTGTGGGCCGCGCTGCTGTTGA
>WNGJ01006077.1_pt1 | contig 12740 bp, 8 predicted proteins | sample 5400611 | NCBI WGS metagenome assembly WNGJ01 (sample SAMN13153375, study PRJNA577476) | soil metagenome | isolation source: 40 cm soil or saprolite under Garry oak tree replicate 1 | place: USA:California | collected 2016-06-15
CCCATGGGATCGCCAGGCTTCTTCATCCACTCCGGGATATTGGGCGGGAGATTGTCGGCATTTTCCGTTGCCGCCACGGCCTCGTTGCCGGCGAGGCCTCCCGCGGCGATAGCCCCTCCAACCAATACACCGCCTTCGCAGAGAAAACGGCGCCGAGATGTTCGGGGGAGATCAGTGTGGACGTCGGTTGGCTCGGTCATTGTGCGTCCTCCGTTCGAAAGCGGCGCGCGTAGAATAATTAATGATGCCGAGGAGAGCGCCGGCCAGCCAACTCCCATTAGGTAATTGCGATAACGAGCAAGCCAGTGCAAAGCAGGACTAGACCGGCAACGGTCACCGCGAGGAAACTGTAAGAAGCCAATTCTTCACGCATGGTGCACCACCTACCGCTCGGAAATCCGATTGCCGATAAGATCTACTTCACACGTTGTCATCAGGGGTCGCCGCCGCTTCACATCTGCCCTTGAGAAGGCGAGAGCCATATCAAGAACATCAATCATTCGATTTCGGTCCGCCATTAAATTCTGCTTTAGATTTAGAAAGAGCAGGTCGGGCGAGCGCCTCCCAAACGAGGTGCAACGTTCCCATCACTCGCAAGGGCCCAGGTGGACCGATCCCATATCTGGGGATGCTAAACTATCGTGAAGCATATCACCCGACCAGGACAATTGCTCCCCATCGACCCAGGATTGAAACCGCGGGAAAAATGCGCGATGGTATACTCGAAGCGTCAGAGCACATGCCGGTCAAGCAACTCGGTACCACCGGCGACTGCGGCTTCGCACCTTTCAGCGATGACACTTCGACGAACCGAGATACCGCCTTCGCCAATTGGAGCGCAGGTCATGGGTACGGAACCTATCGAGAAGCGTATCGGAGCCGACGGGTCATGACAGCGGATAACGAGGACAGGCAGTTGCGCTCGGTTGCCCAAGAGCATGCGAAAGGCATTCGCGGTGCGCGTCTGCGTGCCGGGCGCCAAGCCGAACCTACCCTGCGCGAGCAGGCGAACCTACTGAACCTCACGCATGACGCTATCTATGTCCGCGATATGAACGGAACCATCAAGTACTGGAACCGCGGCGCGGAGGAATTATACGGCTGGCCAGCCAAGCAAGCGCTTGGCAGGGTCAGTCAGGAGTTGCTCAAGTCGATCTTCGAGGCCCCCCTCGAGCAGATCGAGAAAGAAGTGATCGGTACAGGCCGCTGGGAAGGCGAGCTTGTGCAGATCAGGAAGGACGGCAGCCGGGTTGTCGTAGCCAGCCGCTGGTCTTTGCAGCGGGACGAGCGGCACACGCCGGTTGCGATGCTGGTCATCAACAACGACATCACCAAGCGCAAGCGCGCCGAAGAGGCTGCGCGCAGGAGCGAAAGAGAGCTTCGTGACGTCGTCAACGCAGTTCCGGCGTTTGTCTGGAGTATGCTGCCCGACGGCGCACTCGACTTCGTCAACGAGCGCTGGCTCGAGTTCACGGGTCTATCGCTGCAGCATGCATTGGGTTGGAATTGGGAAGCCGCGGTTCATCCTGATGACCGGTCCAAGGCCGTCGCCGAGTGGCGAGCAGTGCTGAAGAATGGGCGATCGAGCGAAGGTGAAATGCGGGTGCGTCGAGCGGACGGGGAATATCGCTGGTGGTTCTTCCGCAACGTGCCGCTGCTCGATGAGACGGGAAACATCTCGAAGTGGTATGGGACCGGCATTGATATCGACGACCGCAAGCGCGCAGAATCCCTGCTCGCCGGGGAAAAGCGGATCCTCGAGATGGTGGCTAAGGAAGATTCGCTCACTGAAATACTTGATAGCCTATGCCGACTCGTGGAGGAACAAGCCGATGGTGTCCTCGCGTCCATGTTGTTGTTGGACGGGGATCGTCTGCGGCATGGTGGCGCCCCTAGCCTTCCGAAGGCCTATGCCGATGCGATCAATGGCATTGTGATTGGGCCGTTAGCCGGCTCCTGCGGGACAGCCGCATACCGCGGCGAACCGGTCATTGTGGAGGACATCGCGACCGATCCCTTGTGGGCTGACTATCGCGACCTGGCCTTGCCCCATTCTCTGCGCGCCTGTTGGTCCACACCGGTCTTCTCGTCGCAAGGCAAAGTGATTGCGACCTTCGCAATGTATTTTCGCGAATCGCGCCGACCGACCCGGAGCAATCAAGAGATCATTGATCAGATCACGCACCTCGCTGGGATCGCAATCCAGCAGAAATTGGCACAGGAGAAGCTACAGCGAAGCGAGGCGTATCTGGCCGAAGCGGCGAAGCTGACGCACACAGGCAGTTGGGCTTGGGATCCTCGCACTCAAAAGGTGCTTCACTGCTCCGAGGAAATGTTCCGAATCTTCGGATTGGATCCGCGGGAGAATTTACCAACTCGCGAAAATTTTCGGCGGCGGATCCATCCCGAGGATCGCGATTGGGTAAAGAACAGATTTGAGAAGTCGCTCCACGAAAGAGTAGATGGCTTTGCCGAGTATAGGGTTCTTCTGCCCGACGGAACAGTCAGGCACGTCAATGCCTCGGGCCATCCGGTTCTCGATGAAGACGGCGAGCTCGTCGAGTTTGTTGGTACTGCTGTAGATGTGACAGAACGCAAGCGCGCTGAGCTCGAGCGCCGCCGCCTGGCGTCGCTGGTTGAGCAGGCCACCGACCTTATGGCGATTGCCGACCTCAGCGGAGGGACGCCTATCTACCTGAACAAGGCCGGGCTGAAAATGGTCGGGTTCGACAGCTGGGAAGAAGCCAAGACGAGGCGCGGCATTCACTACATTTTCCCCGAGGACCGTCAGTTTGTGAATGACGTACTCTGGCCGACGGTGTTGGAGACGGGCTCCTGGTCGGGAGAGATGCGTTTCCGCCATTTCAAGACCGGAGATCCCATTCCGCTCCTCTATTCAGCCTTTCGGATCGACGATCCGGAGACTGGACAGCCTGTGAACGTCGGAAACGTGTGCAGCGATATCACTGACCGCAAGCGGGCAGAAGAGAAGCTGCGCGCCAGCGAGCAGCGCCTCCTCGATGCCCAAATGGAGCTCGCACGCGTAACGCGCGTGACGACGCTGGGCGAACTGACAGCCTCGATCGCACATGAAGTGAACCAGCCGCTCGCCGCCGTCGTCGCCAACGCGGAAGCCTGTTTAAGCTGGCTCAACCGCAAAACTCCCGACCTGGATGCGGCGTGCCGCTCGGTGGAATACATCATCAACGACGGCAATCGGGCGAGTGAGGTGATCCGGCGCATCCGGGCACTCGCTAAAAAGACCAGCATCGAGAAGGAGCCGCTCGACGCCAATGATGTTATCAGGGAGGTCATTGTGCTGGTACAGCGTGAGCTGGCCAGCCACCAGGTGTCATTGCTAATGGAATTGGCACCGGCTCTACCCAAAGTCCTTGGGGATCGGATCCAACTGCAGCAGGTGGTTATCAACCTGGTGATGAATGGCGTTGAAGCCATGCAATCGATCACGGATCGGCCGCGCGAACTGGTGATCCGATCCCGCCAGGATGAACAACAACGCGTGCTCGTAAGCGTGACCGATTGCGGCGTCGGTGTCTCCGCCGAGAATGCGGACCGATTGTTCAATGCTTTCTTCACCACCAAATCCAGCGGCATGGGTATGGGCCTCTCGATCTGCCGTTCGATCATGGAAGCGCACGGCGGCCGGCTGTGGACCACGGTCAACATACCCCATGGCGCCACGTTTCAGTTCACCCTGCCAGCGAACGCAGACGCTGCGTCCTGAGGCTGCGCATGCAAGCGTCCAAGGAACACGCAGGTCCGAACCGATCCCGGGTCCGAGCGGCTCGATCTGCCGTGCCTGATTGTCTGGCTCTGCCCCCATCTCCGGCAAGTGCTGTCGCAGCCTGAGATGGCCAAGATCGACGGGCCTTTGGCCAAGATCCGCGGACTTCTCTCGTTGTCGGCGCGCGACAGAATTTCTAGTTCTCTGCTAGTGGCGACACAGCCCCCGGAGACAGACCATGTATCAGCTTCACTATTTTCCCAGCAACGCAAACGCAGCGCCTCACATGGTGCTCGAAGAGCTTGGCCAGACGTACGACCTCGTCCTCGTTGATCGTGCCAAGAACGCGCAGAAGTCGAAGCAATACCTGAAGATCAACCCGAATGGCCGCATTCCAACCTTGGTCGATGGAGAGCTTGTGCTGTCCGAGGCTGCTGCGATTGTCCTTCACCTGGTCGATCAGCATCCGGACGCCGGCCTGGCACCCAAGGTCGGGACACCGGAGCGTGCCAAGTTTTACCAGTGGATGACCTTCCTGACGAACTCGCTGCAGGAAGAACTGATGATCTGGCAATATCCGGACCGCCTGACAGGCACCAACGTTGCGGCAACGGAGATCGTCAGGCGCGGCGCAGAGGCGCGCGCTGGCGCCTATCTCGATGTCATCGAGCAGTATCTGAAAGCGAATGGTCCGCTGTTCCTGGGCGAGACGCTGAGTGCTGCCGACTTCTACCTGGTCATGCTCGCCCGCTGGGCCCAACCGATGGCGAAGCCGCCTCGTTCGCGGCCCAACATCGCGAAGCTGCTCGACAAGGTGACTGCCCTCCCCGCGGTCCGCCGTGCCTACGAACGCGAAGGCGTCACCGGCGAAATCTGCTGAATGCAACCACACGATGCGATCGGCCGAGCTGAGTCTCGCCGGCTCGGAGAAAGGACATTGCAATGACAACACAGTCTATGAGCCGGAACATGCCGGAGCGAATGGATCTGCCCTTCGTGGGCTTGGCAACCTTTGCGGGCCAGCCCGCCTGCACCGACTGGGACAAGCTCGACGGCGCAGACGTCGCCGTCCTCGGGGTACCGATCGATACCGCCTCGAGCTATCGAGTCGGGACGCGCTTCGGCCCTCGCGCCATCCGGGAGATGTCGATGTTCCACGGCTTCGGTCCGGAAGGCGTCTTCGATTTTGAGGACGAGGTGACCTATCTCACAGCCGAAGAAGTCAAGATCGTCGACGCCGGCGACAGTGACGTCATCTACGCCGACACCAAGCGAAGCCTGGCGAACGCCGAACTGGCGGTCCGAGCGCTCCTCGACGCCAAGACGATGCCGTACATTCTCGGCGGTGACCACGCCATCACCATGGCGACGATCGCAGCCTATTCGAACGAGACGCCGATCCACATCGTGCATCTCGATGCGCATTTCGACTTCATCGACTCGCGCAACGGCATCACCTGTGGCCATGGCAGTCCGATGCGCCGTGCCTCGGAGATGGCGCATGTCAAGGGCATAACGACGCTCGGTCCGCACAACATGGCATCCGTCAGCAAGAAGGACTACGAGGCGGCGAAAGCCTATGGCACGCATGTCGTCCCGCTGCGGAAGTTTCGTTCGATGGGCGCGACAGCGGCCCTCGCCCATATCCCCGACGGGGAGCGCGTCTACATATCGATCGATATCGACAGCTTCGATCCATCGATCGCGCCGGGCACCGCGACCATCAGCCATGGTGGCTTTACCTACTACGAAGCCAAGGATCTCCTGCGGGAAGTCGCCAAGCGCTTCGAGGTGGTCGGCGCCGATTTCGTCGAGGTCTCGCCCCCCTACGACCCGTCCGGGATCACATCGCTCCTCGCGGCTCGGACCAGCCTCGACTTCATCGGATCGATCTTCCACGAGCGCGCGAAGCGGCGTGGTTGATCTTGGCCCTCCCCTGCGGCCGAGCATTACGAGGCATCCGCCTCTCAATCGGATCGCACCCTTGTCATTCTCCTCTCGAAACGGAGGTGACAACGTCCCTCAGCCCCCTTTAAGGGGATTGCGATGGTGACATCGGCCTTCTCAGCCGACCGTCTAGAGACTATCGAAGAACGTGGCAAAATATCGCGGGCGGCGAATGCTTTTGCCCGGATCGATTGTCTGAACGATAGCCGCGGCGGAATGCGCGTAATCAAGCTCGTCTTGCGCAGCGAATTGAGCAGTTGGATTTGTGCGACGTCCAACCCACTCCTGCCGAAGCCGGCTGAAGGAGGGCGCGTCGCCGGAGCCGCGGTGGATCTGGTTGGCACAGTGACGCCCGGAGAGGATGAAGATGAATCGGAGACCCATCGCAATCGTCGTTCCGCAGAACGCCCAGTCCCTAGACGTCTCCGGACCTCTCGATGCCTTTCTGGAGGCCAACCGTCAGGCCCCCGGTAAATGCAACTATGAGATTCGGCTGTTGTCGACCGCTCCGGATCGAACCGTGAATGCGGGCGGCATGTCGCTCATTGCCGATGGTTCGATCTTTGAGGATGGCGGCCCGATTGACACACTGCTCGTCGCCGGCACGCCGGATTACGCGCAAGCCTTTACGAGCACCGACCTGCACTCATGGCTGCAGCAACGAGCGCCGCAATGCAGCCGCCATGGTTCGGTCTGCACCGGCGCCTTTTTTCTCGGGGCCGCTGGGCTGCTCGATGGTTTGAGCGTGACGACACACTGGCAGCATGCCGCGGAGTTGGCGGAAAGGTTTCCCGCGGCCAAGGTCATACCAGACCAGATCTTTGTCCAGGACGGCGCTTTGTGGACGTCGGCTGGTGTCACGGCGGGTATCGACCTGGCGCTTAAGCTGATCGAAGACGATCACGGCCGTGACCTGGCGCTGGCGGTTGCCCGCCGCCTCGTGGTCTTTCTCAAGCGGCCGGGTGGTCAGTCGCAATTCAGTGCACATCTTGCGGCACAGATCGCGACAGAGGGACGCATTCAGGCCCAGCAGCATTGGATCCTCGATCACCTGTCCCTCGACCTGACGGTGAAATCCCTTGCCTCCCGCGCCGCGATGAGCGTGCGCAACTTCACGCGCGTCTTCCAAGAGGAGACTGGGATCACACCGGCCGACTTCGTCGAGATGGCGCGTGTCGATTGCGCGCGCCGCTTGCTCGAGGATACCGACAAACCCCTGCAGCGGGTCGCCTCAAGCTGCGGTTTCACCAACCGCGACACAATGCGTCGCGCCTTTCTAAGGCGGATCGGCACGGGGCCCAGCGAATATCAAGAACGTTTTCGCGGTTGATGCTTATCGGCTTCGTAGCGGCGCCCACACTACTACCAACCCCATCAGTTGCGGTAGCTTCGTCGTTGAGGTGTGATTCCACAGTCATCGATGGATTACCGCAAGATCGATGCCGCGGCGCACCGTGCAGCGGCGTAGCGGCCCGTGACGTTCATGCCGCCGTTCGAACAAAGCGCGCTGCCATGATCTCCTCGAGGAGATCATCGACACCTGCAAGCGCGAAGCCAAGCGTGGTTTCGTCGATGAGTCGGCCGTCGCGCACCTTTTCATGCACGCCGCCGATCACGATCTGAGGTCGGAGGACAGGGCGTGCAGGGATCGATGCAAGTGTCTCGTTCATCTGCTGCTGCGCACGCACGCCGCCAGTGAAGGCGGGCGAGGCCGTCATCGTCAAAACGGGCTTGCTCCTGAGGGCAGACCGTCCATAGGGCCGAGAGGCCCAGTCGAGCGCGTTCTTGAGCACACCGGACATGCCGTGATTGTATTCGGGCGAGATCATGATCACGCCATCGCTCGCCTCAATGGCCGAACGCAGCGCGCGCACCGATTCCGGCGCGTGCTCGGCGTCATCATCCTCGTTGTAGAGCGGCACCGCGTGCAGCGGGACAATGTTGAGCGCAGCCTTAGGAGCGAGCGCGCCCCGAAGGCTCCGAAGCACCGCCGTGCTGTTGGAGGCGCGGCGCAGGCTGCCGGAGAGGCCGAGAAGGCGGAGTTTGGTCATCAAGGGCGGCTCCAAATGGCTGGGATTTCATGTCGCCAGCAGAGGAACGTCGTGACGATGCCGGTTCGCTCAAGTAAATTCGATTTTAATAATCGACTTATGACTGCTCCAGTTGCTGACAGACTCGATAAAGGGCCGCGACAGAGGGAGGCCATCGGGCTGGAACAGCACGTTCGTGCAGTTCCAACGCAACAGCGCCGCGCTCGCCAGCGCTGAAGCACTGAGCGGGCAGCCGAATGACTTCCGGCTTCTGCAGATTGGCGCAAAAACGGTGCAGTCTCAGCAATAGAACCAAAGTTATTGCCAAGCGAACGCATACATTTCCGTTCGCACCCGCCTTTCGCAAACGCAATTCTGTCCACGACGTTGCGAAAGCATGAGTAGCGCTGCCGCAGCGCGGTCGCGTTGCCGGGATATCTGAGTCTCGCAATACAGGAGCAATCTGTGGCCAAACGCCCTACACTTACCACCGACGGCGGCATGCCGGTTTCCGACAACCAGAACAGCATCACGGCGGGCCCGCGCGGCCCCGTGCTGATGCAAGACTTCGTTCTATTCGAGAAGCTTGCCCACCAGAACCGCGAGCGCATTCCCGAACGCGGCCAGCACGCCAAGGGCTCGGGTGCCTATGGCACCCTGACTATCACGCACGACATCTCGAAATACACCAAGGCCAAGGCATTACAGAAGGGCAAAAAGACCGAAGCTTTCCTGCGCTTCTCGACGGTCGCGGGCGAGCGCGGCGCCGCCGATGCCGAGCGCGACGTGCGCGGCTTCGCGCTGCGCTTCTATACCGAAGAAGGCAACTGGGACCTCGTCGGCAACAACACGCCGATATTCTTTGTGCGCGACGCGCTGAAGTTCCCTGACTTCATCCACACCCAGAAGCGACATCCGAGAACCAACATGCGGTCGCCGACCGCGATGTGGGACTTCTGGTCGCTGTCGCCGGAGAGCCTGCACCAAGTGACCATCCTGATGTCGGATCGCGGCCTGCCGCAGAGCTATCGCAATATCGACGGCTTCGGCTCGCACACCTACTCGTTCATCAACGCCAACAACGAGCGGCACTGGGTCAAATTCCACTTCAAGACCATGCAGGGCATCAAGAACTGGACCAATGCCGAAGCCGCCGAGAAGATCGCCCACGACCGCGAGACCCACCAGCGCGACCTGTTCGAGGCGATCGAGCACGGCGATTTCCCGAAATGGAAGTTCTCGGTGCAGATCATGCCGGAGAGCGATGTCGGCAAGCACTGGTACAACCCGTTCGACCTCACCAAGGTGTGGCCGCACAAGGACTACCCGCTAATCGAGGTGGGCGTGCTCGAGCTCAACCGCAATCCGGAGAATTATTTCGCCGAGGTCGAGCAGGCCGCGCTCTCGCCGGCAAACATTGTGCCGGGCATCAGCCATTCGCCGGACAAGATGCTGCAGGCGCGTATCTTCTCCTATGCGGACGCGCACCGCTATCGCGTAGGCGTCAATGCGGATCAGCTTCCCGTCAACAAGCCGCGCTGCCCCGTGCACACCTACAACGTCGATGGTGCCATGCGGTTTGCCGGCAACCCGAATCCTGATGCCTATTACGAGCCGAACTCCTTCAATGGCCCCGTGCAGGACGAGCGCTTCCGCGAGCCGCCGCTGAAAATCTCCGGCGATGCAGACCGCTACAATCACCGCGACGGCAACGACGACTATCGTCAGCCCGGCGATTTGTTCCGGCTCATGACGGCCGCCAGGAAGGAGCAGCTCTTCGATAACTACAAGGCGGCGATGCAAGGCGTGCCCGTCGAGATCGTCAAGCGGCAGATCGTCCACTGCTACAGGGCCGATCCCGAATATGGCGCTGGCGTCGCGAAGGCGATGGGCATCAATTTCACGCCGCAGATGATCGCTGCGGAGTAGGCCGCTTCGCCGGCCGGCGGCCGCTCCTCCCGTGCCGCCGGCCATCCCCAACCAACGTATTGTTGCTTGGCGCAAGCCTGATCGCGCCGAGCGGTCAATCTCATGTCTGGAGTTAACGATGTCCAACCGAATCGCACCCAAGCTCCTTGTGGAGTTCATCGGCACCTTCGCATTAGTATTCATCGGCGCCGGCGCCGGGGCCGTGATCGGCGACGGTGCCGGCCTGCCCGGTCTCGCCGCGATTGCCTTCGCTCACGGTTTGACCGTCATGGTCTTTGCCTTCGCCTACGGCTCCGTATCCGGCGGGCATTTTAACCCCTCCGTTAGTGTGGGCGTGCTCGCCGCCGGCGCCATGCGCGTCGGCGAGGCGGCTGGTTATATCGTCAGTCAGCTTTTTGGCGGTATCGTCGGCGCACTGTTGTTGCGGGCTGTGTTGGGCGGTGCGGCGACCGGCCTCGGTACGCCCGCGCTCGCGCACAACCTCGCTTTGGGCGCCACGACCCTCACGGTCACCCCTTGGGCCGGCTTCGTGGTCGAGGCCGTGCTCGCCTTTTTCCTGGTCACGGTCGTGCTCAGCACCGCGGTCGCGGGCCGCGCCGGCATTCTCGCGCCGCTAGCGATCGGTATGACCCTGACCCTCAACATCATCATGGGTGGGGCGCTCACGGGCGCCGCGTTCAACCCGGCGCGGGCGCTTGGCCCGATGGTCGCGACCGGCAATTTCAACGATGCCTGGCTGTACCTGGTTGCCCCGATCGTTGGCGCCATCGTCGCTGCCATTCTGCACACGGGCCTCGCCCGGCTTATCCATGAGCGGATTGCAGGGGCCGCAGCCCGGACGCCCGCCGAATGAGATCGGAACAGGCTGACCTCCACGTCATCGGCCATGTCATTCGTGTGCTGCCTCTGCTGCGCAGCATTCAATCGTTGGTGATGATGGCAGCACTCGTCGCCGCCTCTCTAATCGAGGTCGCGACGGTAATGGCTCGGGGGTTGGCCGGTCAGCCTGTGAAATGCGGCGGTGAATGTGCTCGTATCGCTGAAGCCGATATCGAGCGCAATACTCGTGACGGACAGTTCGCGATTCGCCAATAGCTGCTTGGCCCGTTCGATTCGGCGGCTTGTGTGATATCTGTGCGGCGGCACTCCGAAGGAATGCTTGAACGAGCGGCAGAAATGGTACGGGCTCAGCCGGGCCAGATCGGCGAGGGTCGCGAGCGGGATAACGTCGGCGACATGCTCCTCGATATAGGCGGCCACCCGCTTTTGCTGCCAGCACGCAAGGCCGCCACGACTGGCCTGCCCGCGGAGTGCGGCGTCACCGTTGATGCGAACGAGTTCATGCGTCAACACGATGCCAAGGGCTTCGGCGTATTGCCGGTGCATCGAGTCCGGGTTCTCGATCAGCGACTTGAGCTTGAGAGCGGTCTGCCAGAGATCGCGATCGAAAAAGAACAGTCGCGGCTTGAATTCGATCTCCTCGAACCGCAGCGCGGGATCGGCGAGAGGCGAGCCGGGATCGATGTAGAAGTAGGTTACACGCGTCAATGCGCGCGGTCTTTGCCATCCGCGGAAGTCATGCCCGGCAGGAACAAAGGTGAGCTTGTGCGTGAAATCGCGCAAGGTGGACCGGGGCAGGCCTTCAACAAAGGTCTCACCGTCGTAGCGCTCTGCGACCTCGGCGGCAATGAGCAGATGGCATGGAGCCCGGAATCCATATTCAAACGGCGTGTGCCGCACGATCTGGACCGTCTCTGCATGCAAGCCCGACCAGGCGCCCAAATGGCGCCTGACGATCTCAGGCGGCGAAAAGTCGACAAGCGAGCGAGACTCAAGATTCCGATCCGTCCATGGCGGCGGAGGCTCGGCGACCAGACCCATGAGAGGGGGCAAAAGATCAGCAGATTGATTCAATGTCGTCTCCGCGGGCTGGCCATTGCTTTATATCACTCGCTGCTGTGATGCCTGTTCAGCCCCAGACGTTGTCAGTATGGCGATCGCGCCGACGATCAAGATGTCGCGCCTGCCGCTCTCACGCCAAGTTGAAGTCCGATCGTCAAGATTGCTTGAAGCGCGCGCATTCGCCCACAACTTCGGACCAAGCCGCTGGAAGCCGTCGCGCGCGATTTGCCGCGAGATTCAAGGCATCGAAACCAGGGCGTGATGCGACACAGAATTGGCGCAAGATCTCGCCATTCGCGGCAAGTAGCGCAAAGTCATTTGCTCGAATGATCGATATGTTGCAGCGAAGCCAGTTGCTGTCAGCCTGGTCGGCGTCCGAGATCGGTCCATCTGTCGGGATTCGTTGAGTCTATCTGCCCGCGTACGCCGATGGCGCCCCTCCGTCCGGAGGAACTCAGCACGTCGAAACGAAACTCAGCGCGAGACCTCAAGGAGATTGCAGATGCCCTCCAATTCCAATCGTGGCGTGGTTTACCTCAAGCCCGGTCGCGTCGAAGTTCAGAAGATCGACTTTCCGACTTTCCGCAATCCCGCAGGAAAGACGATCGATCACGGCGTCATTCTCAAGGTCGTAACGACGAATATCTGCGGCTCCGACCAACACATGGTCCGCGGCCGCACGACAGCGCCGGCCGGCATGGTGCTCGGACACGAGATCACCGGCGAAGTGATCGAGAAGGGCCGTGACGTCGAGTATCTCGAGATCGGCGACCTCGTGTCGGTTCCTTTCAACGTCGCATGCGGCCGCTGCCGGACCTGTCGAGAGGGTGACACCGGGGTCTGCCTTCACGTCAACTCCGACCGTGCCGGAGGCGCCTATGGATATGTCGATATGGGCGGATGGATCGGCGGACAGGCCGATTACGTGATGGTGCCCTACGCCGATTTCAACCTGCTGAAGTTTCCGGACAAGGCGCGGGCGATGGAAAAGATCCAGGATCTGACCTGCCTTTCCGATATTCTGCCGACGGGATTCCACGGAGCCGTCACCGCCAAGGTCGGCGTCGGATCGACGGTCTATGTCGCCGGCGCGGGGCCGGTCGGCCTCGCGGCCGCAGCGTCTGCGCGCATCCTTGGCGCGGCAGCTGTGCTGATCGGCGACATGAATCGAGAGCGGCTCGCTCACG
>WNGJ01017146.1_pt1 | contig 12740 bp, 15 predicted proteins | sample 5400611 | NCBI WGS metagenome assembly WNGJ01 (sample SAMN13153375, study PRJNA577476) | soil metagenome | isolation source: 40 cm soil or saprolite under Garry oak tree replicate 1 | place: USA:California | collected 2016-06-15
TGCTTAGAAAGGGCGAAATCGGGCTCCGGGATTCGAACCGCGTGCCTCAAGCACTGGCCCGTGCGTCCTCAGGCACCACTGCGCGTGGGTGCACAGAAGGTTGGCCAGCGACTTACTGTGAGGCGGCACCCTTGTGTCGAGTCCGCCAAGCCTCGCGCCGTTGCCAGATGTGAAGCAGAGACCGCACTCTGCGGCCGCAACTTGCGGCTCTAGGGATACAGAGGTGGGCCGAGAGCGGCGATAAGCCGGGTTCTGTGTCCCTTGCGGGACGGTGACCATCTGTCTCGAACGCCGGTTGCCCGGCGTCTCTAGCGACCGATACCCGAGGACTGGGCGAGCCGCCGTTAAAACGTCCTCCTATTTGGTCTTGCTCCGGGCGGGGTTTACCTGGCCGGCCGGTCACCCGTCCGCCGGTGGGCTCTTACCCCACCTTTTCACCCTTACCTGACACCGTCTCTCCGGAGATAGCCGCTGCCAGGCGGTAATTTTCTGTGGCACTTTCCTTCGGGTCGCCCCGACTGGGTGTTACCCAGCGCCCTGCTCTGTGGAGCCCGGACTTTCCTCCAACGCTATTTACTTCGCCGGCGGTCACCCGTCCGCCTCGGCCCGCCGGTAAGTCTACCCACGCAGCTTCGAAAGCATGCGCCGGGTGCGCGCGGCGAGGAACCTGCCGTTGGTGACCTGGAACAGGCCGTGGACGAGGTGGCCCACAAACCCCTTCGCTTGGCGGTCCATGCTGATCATCAGGATGCTGCCTCCGTCAGCCCGGGGCCGCACCTCCATGCGCCACGTTCCGCCTGCCTGGGCCGCGTTGGCCTCCTCGACTGTGGCCGTGATCACCGGTTCCCTCCACTCGTACCGCTCGATCGACCAGATGCCCAGGCTGTCCGTGCATTCCCGCACCCGCGCCCAGCCTTCGCCGCGATCCAGCACCTCGAAGGATGGCGACAGGTCAGGCCACAGCTGCGCGCGCCTGGGGCCGAACTCAGTCAACCCGTCCCAAACGATCTTTGGATCCAGCTCGGTCTCGACCGAATAGGTGACCTTAGCCACCGAACTTCTTCCTCGGGACATTCGCGTCGATCGCCATGTTGGCGAGTGCGTCGGCACCGCGATTCTTCTCTCGGTCGACGTGGGCCACGTGCACGTCGGGAAACTGCCGCAGCAGCCGAATCGCTTTCTCGTGAAGCGGGATGAGCTCGGGAGCTTTGATGCGATATCGGCCGTTCATCTGCTCGACCACGAGCTTGGAATCCAGATAGACCTCGAGACGGTCTGGCTTCCAGTCCTTCACCGCCCTCAGGCCCTCGATGAGCGCGTGGTACTCAGCCTCGTTGTTGGTCGTCACACCCAGCCAGCGGTGCAGGCCACGCAGGCGCATGCCGTTCTCATCCTCGATCACAACACCAATGCCCGCCGGACCCGGATTGCCGCGCGACGCGCCATCCGTGAACAAACGGAGGAGCTTCAGGACATCACCAGGATGCGGCCGCAGTTTTCGCAGTTGACGATCTGGTCGCCCTTGCGCAGCGCCTGCATACCCGACGACGTGACCGTGACATGGCACGCCAGACACTGGTTCCGATCGACCTCGGCCACGGGCGGGTGAACGCGGACACGGAGATAGGCGTTCTGCGCCGCCGATGGAACCTGTGACCAGGCCGCCGCGCTGTCGGCCTTTACCGTTTCGAGCTCCGCCTGCCAGGTCTCGAGGTCGCGCCGAAGCCCAGGTTCATCCGATGCTGAGCGACTGCGAGCCTCCATCAGCCTCTCCGAGGCCTCGACCAGCGCTTGTTCGGCGAGCTCGCCCTCCTCCATGAGGCGGAGCTCGGCTTCCTCCTCTTCAGCGAATCTCGCCTTCATGTGCAGCACTTCTTCGTTCATCTGGATCAGCTCGGTCGGACTGCGGATCCGCCCGCTCATCAGCTCCCTCTCGCGCGAGCGCAGCCTCGTGCGGTGAGCTTCTCGATCGCGGTCGGATTCGCGAAGACGGAGCTGGAGCGCCTCCCGCTCGGCTCGCGCGCCGGCCACGGCCTCCTCCGCATGCGCCACGCTGGGATCGGAAGCGAGAAGAGATTCAACCCGCTCGATCTCGTCTCGCAGCTCCCTCTCTTTCTCCACCAGCCGCATGTATGCGAGCAGGAGCTGCGCGGGCTTCATTCGAGCACGACCAGTACCTGGCCCTCCTTCACGACCTCGCCTGCTCGTACGCGGACCTCTTTCACGATGCCTGCGCGTGGCGCTGTCACAGGGATCTCCATCTTCATCGACTCGAGGATCAGGAGCTCATCTTCCTCGGCCACTTGCGCACCAACCTGCGTCTTGACCTTCCAGACACTCCCCACCAGCTCTGCTTTGACTTCAGTCATTACGTTTCAAACGAGAATTTTGCGACCTTGTTCGACTGAAACAGTCATACGGGAATGTTTCCGTGCTTGCGCCAGGGCCGGTCGATCTTCTTGTCCCGTGCCTGCTCGATGCCTTTGATGATCACGCGCCGAGTCTCGACAGGGTCGATTACGTCATCGATCATCGCCCACCCCGCAGCGAGGTAAGGAGTGATCTGGGCGCGGATTGTCTCGATCAGCTGGGCGCGCGTCGCCGCCGGGTCTTCGGCCGCCTCGACCTGTTTGTTGAAGATGATGTTGACCGCGCCCTCAGGTCCCATGACCGAGATCTCGGCAAACGGCCAGGCGACGATCGTGTCGGGTTGGTAGCCCTTGCCGTTCATGACGTAATAGCCCGCTCCGTACGCCTTGCGCATGATGACTGTGACCTTCGGCACTGTCGCCTCGCTGGTCGCGTACAGCATCTTGGCGCCGTGCCGGATGATGCCTTCCTTCTCGACCTGTGATCCGACCATGAATCCAGGCACGTCCATCAGGTACACCAGCGGTACGTTGAACGCGTCGCACATGCGGATGAATCGCGCGGCTTTGTCAGCTGCATCGGAGTCGAGGGCGCCTCCCTTCTGCATCGGCTGGTTCGCTACGACGCCGACGGATTGGCCGCCGGCCCGGGCGAATCCGACGACGATGTTCTTGGCCCAGGTCGGCTTGAGCTCGAACCACGACTCGTGGTCGAAGACAGCCTTGACGACCTTGCGTACGTCGTATGCCGAGCGCGGATTGACCGGCACGATCTTGTCCAGGCTGTCGACCAGGCGGTCTGGCGGATCGCCGGTTTCAACCAACGGCGGCTGCTCGGTGTTGCTCGAGGGGAGGTAGGACAAGAAGCGGCGAACCATGGCGATGCACTCCACGTCGTCCGCCACCTCGTTGTCTCCGACGCCCGATTCATAGCAGTGCACCTGCGACCCGCCCATCTCGTGGTCGGTCACGTCCTCCCCGGTCGCCGCCTTCACCAGGCGCGCTCCGCCGAGTGCCATCGACGACGTGTTCTTCACCATCGGAACGAAATCGGCGAGGCCTGGGATGTACGCGGTCCCGGCGGCGCAAGGCCCCAGCATGGCCGCGACCTGCGGGATCACGCCCGACATCACCACCTGGTCGGCGAAAAGCCAGCCGCTGCCGGCAAACGTTGAGCCGGCCGCCTCCTGGATCCGGGCGCCCGCGGAGTCGAGCAGCCAGACGATGGGCTTGCGGTAGCGCAGCGCCAGCTCCCGGACGCGGGCGGCCTTGAACTGCTCGCCCACCGCTCCCATCGAGCCGGCCATCACCGTGAAGTCGTACGCAATCACCCAGACCGGCCTGCCATCGACGTCGCCGTGGCCGGTGACCACCCCGTCCGCAGGCGTGCCGTCGGGATCGGTCTCGCCGCCGCGAACAGGCTGTTGATGAGCGAGCAACCCCAGCTCGACGAACGTGCCCTGGTCGAACAGCAGGTCGATCCGCTCACGGACGGTCAGCTTTCCCCGCTGATGCTGCTTGTCGATTTTCTCGGCGCCGCCCATCGCAAGGTTCTTCTTGCGCCGGGCGTGTAGCTCACCGACCAGCTTCCCGTACTCGTTCTCCACCGGGCGAATTCTATTGGCCGACCAGAAGGTCATCGCGATCGCGCCAGCGGTCGAGGAAGCGGTACATGTTGCGTTTGGAGAGCCGTTCCCGTTCCTGCGGCTCAGTGGCTTCCCAGAGCCGGTGCTCGTGCTTCACGACCGGCAAGCCTGACAGGACCACGGCCCGTCCCCCTCGCGCGCGCAGGCGGAAGCTGAACTCGACATCCGCGATGCGGTAGAAGCGGAACATCGAATCGAAGCCTTCGACCGCGATGGCGTCGGCGCGGCGGAAGGCCATGCAGTAGCCCTCGATGGCGTCCACATCGGGACCCGGGCTTGCCTCGAACTCCTTGAGCGTTCCCTTCCCGCGCAGGCCAAATGGGCCCGCGATCGCCACCGCAGGATCGGAGAGCGCCTCGAGCAGCGGCGAGACCGCGTCGCCCTCGAGCTCGACTCCGGGGTCGAAGAGAATCACGACCTCGCCGGCCGCGGCCTCAATCCCCGCGTTGACCGCCGACCCGAATCCCAGCGGGGGATCAAGCGTGATCGCCCGCAGGCGTTCCGCGGACCGGTTCTCGAGCCATCCCGCGATGCGCGGATCTCCGGAGTTGTCGACGACGATCGCCTCGAAGTCTGCCGTGGTGTGCGTGAAAACCGAAAGCAGCCACCGCTCAGCGTCCGGCTGCCAGCCATGGACGACCGTGAGCAGCGTGACCGCCCGCCCCGCCGGCCTTGGCTCACCGGTGCGTGGAGCTTTGATCGCCTGCAGCTCGCTGCCGGTCGAGCTGTCGACCACATCCCATCCACCCGCTTTCAATTGCTCGCGAATCGCGTCCGCGGCTTCGAAATCACGGGCTCGCCGGCGCTCGATGCGCTCGGCGAGAAGTCGTTGAGCCTCTTCTTTATCCGTGCGTCTTGACTACTTGGTAACTACTTGGTCTTTTTGGCTTTGACGGCGGCCGTCAGCGCAGGCACGATCTTCATTGCGTCGCCCACGACCCCGAGGTCGGCCATCTTCATGATCGGCGCCTCGGCGTCCTTGTTTATGGCGATGATGACCTTCGAGGTCTTCATGCCGACCGTGTGCTGCATCGCGCCAGAGATGCCATCCTCCAACAAAGGGAAGTTCTGCGGCCCGCCCATGCCACGGCCGCCGCTGATCACGACCCGGGCTTCTTCGAGCTTGATCTTTTCCGACGCTTCGGCTACGCGCTCGGTGATGTGCGCGCGCCTGGATCCTTCCGCGACCTCGACGTCGAGCTGCTTCACCTCGGCTGTTCCGCCCTTCTCCGAAGCCTCGAATGACTTGGGTCGAACCAGCACGATCGCCGGCTTGGCGTTGGCTTTCATCGACGCCACCTTCGCGCCGCCGAAGTAAGGCACCTTCGCGACAAATCCGCCGTCCTTGGCGGTGACGTCGCCGGCGTTGGAGATGAGACCCACGCCAAGTCGCGCGGCGAGCCGTCCCGCGACTTCGCGCGAGTCGGACGTGAAGCCGAACAGGATGAGGTCTGGCTTTTCGCTTTCGAACAGCGACGCGAGCGCGTCGGTCGCCGGCTCGGCGATGTAGTCGTCGAAGACGCTGTCCTCGTTGACGTGCACCGCCTTAGCGCCGTGCTTGCCCAGCGTCGCGGCCGCGGCTTTGGCGCCCGAACCAAGTGCGACGGCATATACGTCGCCAAGCTCCCGCGCCTTGGCCATCAGCTCGAGCGAGGTCGTCGCAACCTTGCCTTCGCTGAGCTCGGCGTAGACCAGGATGGCCGCCACTACAGAACCTTTGCCGCCGCGAGCACCTGAACGATCTTCTCAACCGCGTTGCCGTCGTCCTGGATGACCTCGCCCGCCTTCCGCGACTCGGCATCGACGACGCCCTCGATCGTTTCCGCGGGCTTGCCCTTCTCGACTCCAAGATCGCCGGCGGCGACCTCCTTGATCTCCTTCGAGCGCGCGGCCATGATGCCTTTGAGCGACGCGTATCGCGGCTCCGCGATCGCGGCGGTCACGGTGATGAGCGCCGGGGTTGCGGCCTCGACGACCTGGTAGCCGTCGGAGGTCTGCCGGTGGACCTTCACGGTCGAGCCGTCGATCTCGACCTTCTTGGCAAAGGTGAGCTGCGGGAAGCCGAGGAGCTCCGCGAGCATGGGCGGCACGATGCCGGTGCTGCCGTCATATGACTCGGTCGCGCAGATCACCAGGTCCGGCTCTTCTTTCTTGATCGCCGCCGCTAGCACTCGAGCGGTCAGCAGTGCGTCCGCGCCGGCGAGGGATGGGTCGGTTATCAGCACACCGCGGTCGGCCCCCATCGAGAGTCCTTTGCGTATCGCGTCCTTGGCGCGCTCCGGGCCCATCGAAACGAGGATCACCTCGCCCCCGTGCGCCTCTTTGAGCTGCAGGCCTTCCTCCACGCCGCATTCGTCGCCGGGGTCCAGGACCACTTCCTTCTCGCGGGAAATGGTGTTGTCGGCCTCGAGGGTGAGGTTCGAGTTGGGATCTGGAACTTGTTTTACGGTGACGACGATTTTCAAGGCGTGTGGACCAATTATCGCTGTGCCGAAAGAGCGGCATTGAACCGCTCGAGATCGGCGGGGGTGTTGAGGCTTTCGAATTGCGCGGGGTCCAGACCCTCGAGCCACGTGACATCCATGAGCTCCACAACATCGTGGGCGGTGTAGTTGCCGGCGTCGAGCGCGCCCACGATGGCGGGAAGGGAAGATTTGCGGTAGGCGCCGCACACAGGCTCGAACAGCCCGTCGTGACGAGGGATGGCCGCATCGCAGCGCCGCGCCGCGGCGACGGCAATCTCGGCCACAGGCCGCGTGACGTAAGGCATATCGCAAGCGACGGCGAACAGCACTTCGTGGCGAGCCGCCATCAGGCCGGCCTCGAGACCCGCCAGCGGGCCGGCCGCGCGCTTGCGGTCGAACACGACTCGATACGGCACGAGCTGCTCCATCTGCTCCGGCTCGCTGAAGGACACCATCACCTCCGAAAACGCGGGAGCGAGCCTTTCCACCACGTAGCGCAGCAGGACGGTATCCCCCACCTCGACCCACGGCTTGGGCCGACCCATGCGCCGGCTGTCCCCACCTGCGAGCACGAGCAGCGCTGCTTCCATGAAGATAAGTCTCGCCTTGAAGGCGATCGATTTTCACGTTCACCTGCCGACACCGGACTGGCTTGACGTCTCGATGAAGGGGTACATCGAGGCCGCCGAGTCTTACTTCAGATCGAAGGTGGCGCGCAAGACGGTGGACGAGCTGGCGGCGGAATACGACGGCCTCGACGTCATGGCGGTGCTCCTGGCGTGGGACGCGGAAACGGCGACGGGCCGGCCTCGCGTGCCAAACGACCTGGTAGCGGAGGCGGTACGCGCATATCCGAAGACATTCGTCGGTTTCGGCAGCGTCGACCCGCTGAAGGGCGAACGGGCTGTCGCAGAGCTGGACCGGATAGCGGACCTGGGACTGAAGGGCGTGAAGCTGCATCCTTCGCTCCAGGCATTCGCGCCCAACGAGGAGCAGCACTGGCCTCTGTACGAGAGGTGCCAGGAGCTCGGTTTGATCACCTTGTTCCACACCGGGACGAGCGGCATCGGAGCGGGCCAGCCCGGCGGACAAGGCATCCGCATCGATTTCGCCCGACCCATTTGGCTCGACGCGCCCGCCGCGGCGTTTCCCGACCTGAAGATCATCGCCGCGCACTTCGGATACCCATGGCACCTCGAGCTCCTGGCCATGGCGCTGCACAAGACCAACATCTACATCGACATCTCGGGATGGGCGCCGCGCTACATCCCGATCGAAGTCATGCGCGACTTGAAAGGACGCCTGCAGGACCAGTTCGTGTTCGGCAGCGACTATCCCTTCATCCAGCCGCAGCGCTGCCTGGATGAGTTGGAAGGCCTCGACATTCCTGGGCCCGCGCTGCAAAAAGTCCTCGTCGGCAACGGCAGGCGGCTACTCGCGATTGCCTGACTATGTAAATCTGGGCTTGACACCGTAGGCCGAGGCGAGCCATCGTGCTCGCGTGTCCGCGCCCGCCGAAGCGCACCGCAGGCTTCTCCTGGCCGAATCAGATGTCCTGCTCGAGGACTTCGAGATGCTTCGCCTGCATGACCAGGGGGAAGCGCCGCCTCGCCTGCGCGAGGCGATCCGCGCCCTGCAGATCCGGCTCGGCAGGCGAAACCCACCCCTTCCGCCGACGACGCTGGATGCCGCCCAAGACCTGGTTTTCGCCGTCCAGCAGAGGCTGATGGCGGCAAATCCAAAGAACCCGCGCCCGACCCGCCACGCCGGTCGGCCCACGGGACAGCCGGTTATGACGCTGATTCGGGAGGACAGAAAGTGGAAGGTTCTTGCCCTGCCTCCCCCCACCGCCAGCGGCGAGGACGCCGACTGGATCGACCTCGTCGAATCGACCGTGGAGCGCGCCTGGGACCGCTGGTGCTACGCCCAGCAGCAGGCGGTTCGTGCGGCTCGACTGCGCGCGAAACCACTCGTCGCGCTGGCCGTCGCGCGAGCCGCGTGGGACAACTACTGGCTGCTGGTCCAGGACGCCGACCGCATCAAGCAACGCGTCATGGTCGCGCGCGAGCTGCTTGCTGGAGGTACTTTCGCAGCTCGTCGGCTCTGATCGGCGCGTCGGACGCGCGAACGCGCGCGGCGAAGAGGCGGAGGAAGTGGCGGAGGCCGACGTCGTCGAGCATCGTCGCCGCCTCGATGATCTCCGCCGCCGCTTCGCGGTGCCTCGGATCGAGGACCCGACTCAGGCTGTCCGCGAAGTCGTCAGGCAGCTCGCTCATGGCCTTCTGGAGACAATAGTCCGGCGATGCAGCCTGTCGTCATCGGGGATGTGATCTGGGAGCCGAGCCCCGAGGTGATCGAACGGAGCCGTCTCAAACGCTTCATGGATCGCCACGGGATCGAGACTTTCGATGAGCTGCTGAAGCGCGCCGACGACGATATCGAATGGTTCTGGGACGCGGCGATCAAGGACATCGACGTCGCGTTTTATCGCGATTACGACAAGGTGGTCGACCTGTCGCAGGGGAAGCCCTGGGCGAAGTGGTGGGTCGGCGGCCGCATGAACATCATCCAGAGCTGCCTCGACCGCCATCGCAACGGCCCTTCCAATAACAAGACCGCGATCATCTGGGAAGGCGAGCCGGGTGACGTGCGCAAGCTGAGCTATGCCGAGCTGGACCAGCAGGTATCGCGGCTCGCGGGCGCGCTTCGCCGGTTGGGAATCAGGCAGGGCGACCGGGTCGGGATCTTCATGCCGATGTGCCCCGAGGTCGCGGTCTCGGTGCTCGCCACGGCGAAGATCGGCGCGGTGATCATCCCCCTGTTTTCCGGCTACGGCCCTGACGCGATAGCCAATCGCCTGCGTGACGGCGAGGCGAAGGTGCTGATCTGCGCCGACGGTTTCTACAGGCGCGGCCACGTCGTGGCGATGAAAGAGACGGCCGACCGAGCCCTGGTCAGCTGTCCGACCGTGAAGAAGGTCATCGTGCACCGACGCGTCGTACGCGAGATCCCGTGGACGCATGGACGCGACGAGGTTTGGGAGGTGCTTCTCGAAGACCACCCCGACCGGGCCGAGACAGAGCAGCTCGACCCCGAGGACCCGCTGATGATCATCTACACCTCAGGGACGACGGGCAAGCCGAAGGGCACGCTGCACGTGCACGGCGGCTTTCCCGTGAAAGCGGCGCAGGACATGGCGCACGGTTTCGACATCGGGGCGGACGATGTCGTGTTCTGGTACACGGACATCGGCTGGATGATGGGCCCGTGGCTCATCTTCGGCACTCTTGTGCTCGGCGCCACGATGGTCCTGTACGAAGGCACGCCGGACTATCCCGCGGCGGATCGCCTGTGGCGCATCGTCGACCACCACAAGGCGACCGTGCTCGGCGTGTCGCCGACACTCGTGCGCGGCCTTATGACGCATGGCGACGAGGTGCCCGCGCGCCACGACCTCTCCTCGCTTCGCATTCTCGGAGGCACTGGCGAGCCGTGGAACCCCGAGCCGTTCCACTGGTTCTTCAAGCACATCGGAGGCGGCCGAATTCCGGTCATCAACTACACCGGCGGCACCGAGGCCTCGGGCGGAATTCTGTGCGGCAACGTGATCACGCACCTGAGGCCTTGTTCGTTCGCGGGTCCAGTGCCCGGCATGGCGGCCGATGTCCTTGACGCGGAGGGTCGTTCAGTTCGCGGTGAGGTCGGTGAGCTTGTCATCCGCAACCCGTGGCCTGGTATGACCCGCGGATTCTGGGGCGACCGGCAGCGCTACCTCGACACTTACTGGAGCCGCTTCGAAAACGTGTGGCTGCACGGCGACTGGGCATACGTCGACCCGGAGGATGGCCTCTGGTACGTGCTGGGGCGTTCGGACGACACGATCAAGATCGCCGGCAAGCGGCTCGGGCCGGCTGAGGTGGAGTCGGTGCTCGTCGGACATGGAGCGGTCGCGGAGGCGGCGGCGATCGGCGTTCCCGACGAGCTGAAGGGCGAGGCGCTTGTTTGCTTCGTCATCCTGCGGCCGAACCAGACGCCACGCGAGGAGCTGGGCGTGGAGCTGCAGGATCTGGTGGCCGCCGCGCTGGGCAAGCCATTGCGCCCCAAGGCGGTCCATTTCGTGACGGACCTACCGCGTACGCGCAACGCGAAGATCCTGCGTCGCGTCGTGAAGTCGGTCTATATCGGCAGGGACCCCGGTGACCTGTCGGCGCTCGAAAACCCAAGCGCGCTAGCTGCCATCGGCGCTACTAGAAGCTGAGGACCTTGTCGGCCTCCATCGTCAACCGGACGAGGTCCGGCGGCGTGATGTATTTCATGTTCGGTGTGAGCATCTCCACCAAGACCCCACGGGCCTCCGCACAGCCTTTTCAAACGTAGACGGGAACGTTCTGGTCGATGCATTTGTCGAGAAGCTCGCGGAGTGGCGGCACGCCCAGGCCGAGCACATTGGCGATGACGTCGGGCTTGATCAGCTCCGCTGCGTCACCGGCGAGTGCGACCCCGACCTCGGTTCCTGAGGGCCTCGCTCCGTTGACCGCGATGTGGAACGGCACGCTGGCACGCGTCGGGTCCTCAGGACCCGTCGCGGTAACGATCAGAAGTCCGGCCATGGCGACCAGTATCGTCGATCCAGGCGGGTCGACTTGAGGCTGACGCGCGCCGATTGGGTGCGCCTCCTCCTGCTCTGGCTCGGAGGCATCGACCTGAGACTGACGATGCTCGCCGTTCCGCCGCTGATCCCGTTGATCCACCACGAGCTCAACCTCGATGAGAAGTCGGTGGGCGCGCTGGTGTCCGGGCCTGTGTTGATTCTCGCCCTCGCGTCGGTGCCAGGATCGCTGCTGATCGCCAAGCTCGGCGTCCGCGGAGCCCTGGTCATCGGCCTGGGATCGGTGGCGCTGTTCGGCGCCGTGCGAGGCTACGGTCCCAGCATTCCGGTCCTGTTTTCGGCCACGTTCCTGATGGGAGTCGGTGTGGCCCTGTCGCAGCCGGCATTTCCATCTCTCGTCCGGGAATGGTTTCCGCGCCGGATCGCGATCGCCACGGCCGTGTACGCCAACGGCATCCTGATCGGCGAGACGTTGCCGACGGTGTTCACAACGCCGGTCGGGGTACTGCCCATCGCGCACGGCGACTGGCGCTGGGCCCTCGCCTCGTGGTCCGCGCTGGTGCTGGTGAGCGCTATCGCGATCGCTGCCGTTGCACCGTCCCGCACACCTGGCTCAGCACCTCGGCCGCGATGGTGGCCCGACTGGCGTCAGGGCCAGGCGATCCGCATCGGCCTGGTCATGGGCATGGCGTCAGCCGCGTACTTCGGCGCGAATGCGTTCATCCCAGACTTTCTTCAACAGACGGGTCGTCACAACCTCATCTCCCCCACGCTCGCCGTCCTCAATGGGTCGCAGCTGCTGACGGCGCCGGCCGTGGCGCTCTGGCCGCGCCTTCTGACCGGTCGTGCGGGTTTTATCGGCTCCGCCGTGATCATGGCCGCGGCACAGCTCGGCCTGGTGCTGGCGCCAGGTGTCGGTGTCGTCGGTGCAGCCTTTGTCCTGGGTTTCTCAACGGCGCTTGCGTTCGTGGTCGTTCTCAGCCTTCCTCCACGGGTGGCTCCGGCCGGTGACGTGGCGCGCATGAGCGCGGCGATCTTCACGCTGCAATACGCGATCGCATTCGTAATTCCGCTGCTCGCCGGCGCGTTATGGGACGCCACAGGGCAGGCGGCATTCGCGTTCGCCCCGGGCATATTCGCGGCGGGAGCGATGGCGTGGGGCGCGGTGTCGCTGCGGATTCCCGACCGGGTGCAGAGCTCCGGCTAGGGCAGGAACTCCCGCCTTTAATCGCTCAGGATCTCGTTGGCAGCCCTCGCGCCTTGCTCTGCGCCGCCTTCCATGTAGCCCTGGAAATCGGTTGAGCAGTGCTCGCCCGCGAAGTGGCACTTGCCGGTGTTCGGATCGGGCTGCCGCGCTTTCTCGTACCCGCTGAACTGCGTGTACTGGCACACCTCCCAGTAGGAGTACAAGCCGAGAAGATTCGGGTCGCGCAGCGGCACGTCGAGGGTGGCGTGGCCGTTCCACTGCCGCGTGATGCCGGGAAAGACCGGCTCGAGCTGGCTCAGGAACCTGGTCGCGTATGCCTTGACGACCTTCGGGTCATTCGGGTTGCCTGTGAAAGAAGCGGCTGGGACGCCGCCTCCCGTGTAATCGGACCGGAATGCCGGTCGTACCGTCCCGCCGCCATCCAGGTCGACGCCGAAGACGATC
>WNGJ01006079.1_pt1 | contig 12738 bp, 9 predicted proteins | sample 5400611 | NCBI WGS metagenome assembly WNGJ01 (sample SAMN13153375, study PRJNA577476) | soil metagenome | isolation source: 40 cm soil or saprolite under Garry oak tree replicate 1 | place: USA:California | collected 2016-06-15
CAAGCAGCTCGCGCCACGGCAGTTTGGCGTGACGGCGATGGGCTTCTTCCATTCCCGCGGCGACGCCGGGCACCGCGATCGAGCTCGGACCATGCAGATTGCGGTCGTCCTTCACCCGCGCCCAGGGGAAGATGTCGGAGGCAGCGCCGTCGGTGAGCGGATAATCTTCGGGACGCAGGCTCGTCGGCGCGCGCATGCCGTAGTCGATCACCTCGTAGTGGTCTTCGCGCGCGCGGTAGAGCACCATGGCGCCGCCGCCGCCGAGGCCGCTCATCCAGGGCTCCAGCACGCCGAGCGCAAAGCCGGTCGCGATCACAGCATCGATGCAATCGCCGCCCGCTGCCAGCACCTCGGCGCCGACCTCGGCGGCTTTCCGCGATTGCGCCGCAACAATACCGCCCTTGGAGACGACCGCCGGCTTTCGGATTTGCTGGAGGTTGGAGAACTGGTCGGGCATGTGGCATCCTCCTGACATTGGCTTATTTTCTTGCAGCATTGGCATGGCCGCCGGGCGCGAGGCAATCCCGCGCGGGGTTCTGGCTCCTGCGATTCCAGGGAATGGCGGCGTGCGCGGAAAACGCTAGAGCACATCGCGCTCTAGCTTATTGTTCGAGCATGATCTTTTCGGAAAACCGGTATCCACTTTTCCGGATCATGCTCTATGGCCGCTTGCAGACCAGATCGATCTCGATCAGTGCGTCGTAGGCAAGCCCGGTGACGCCGACGCAGGTGCGCGCGGGGCGGCGATCGGGTGGGAAATATTGCTGGTAAGTCTCGTTCATCGCCGCATAGTCTTCCTTGAAGCGCGTCAGATAAACCCTCGCCATCACAACATGTTCGAAGCCAAGGTTGAGGCCGTTCAGCACCACCTTGAGATTTTTCATCACCGCCTTCGTCTGCGCGACGATGCCCTCGGGCATGACGCCGGGCGTCTCGGGCGTATCCGGCATCTGCCCGGTGACGAAGACAAAACCGTCAGTCTCGACCGCATGGCTGAAGGGCGCGACGGGCTTCGGCCCGCCGGAGATCATGTGAAACTTCACTTGTCTAATCCTTTGCTCGATTGATCACATGTCGTCCTTGGCGTCCTGAAACAGCCGCTTGCTCAAGATCGCGTGCACGCCCCAATTGCCGTCAACGACCTGCGTGACGCCGAAATCGACTGCGGCTGACATCAGCGCGATCGCCTCGTCCTCGCTCAATCCTTTGATTTGCATCAGGAAGCGACGCATTTTTCGGAACGCATCCTTCATCGCAAGATCGAGCGACGACGTCGCGTAGACCTCGCTCTGGCCTTGCGCGCCGAACTCGGCGAGATAGTTCGGGTGGCTGAAGCCGGTCAGCACCCAGTCGGTTTCGGTTTCGATCAGGGGATAGCTCAGGTCGGCAAAGGGTTTGCCGGCGAGGCTGCCCTTCTTGTGCAGGATGACCTGAAACGTCCCGGTCATCGAACATTCGATCGCCGTGCCGCTCAGTTCCCCGTCGCCTTGCACGGCGTGGGGATCGCCGACCGACAACAGCGCGCCCGGCACGGACACCGGCAGATAGACGGTCGCGCCCTTGCCGAGCCGCCAATTGTCGAGATTGCCGCCGAAATAGGACGGCGGAACGGAGTCGACGAAATCGACCTCGCGCGGCGCGACCGCGATCACGCCGAAATGCGGACGCAAGGGAATGCAAATGCCGTCGAGCACCGCGTGCCGGCGCTTGACGGTATCCGGCGCGACGGGAACGCCGGGATAGTCATAGGTCGCGTGGACGACGCCAAAGGGATCGGTTTGCGGCTCCCAGCGGTAGGAATAGAGCGCACGCGCATGCGGCGTCTCGCCCTCGGCAAAGATCTCGTAGATGGTCACGGCTTCGCGCGGCTTGGGGCCTGCGAGAAATTCGTTGTAGTGATAGCCCCACCAGGCGGCGACGCTGCTGCCGAACACGCGCCCTGCATATTGCGCATTGCGGTTCCGCCTTGGCACCATATCGAGGATGCGGACTTCGAGGACGTCGCCCGGTTGCGCGTCCTTGACGGCGACCGGGCCGGTGCAGATATGCACGCCAAATCCTTCGCCCGCGCCGCGCCCGAACACGCTCGCGTCCATCGGTCCGGCGCCGCGCCGGTCAACATTCTTCTTCTCGTTGGTCCAGCCAAACACGCTTTCGGCGCCTGCATCGCCCGTGATCATTCTCTCAGGGTCGTCGGAGGCATGTTGAGTGAGCGTTTCGATGGTGATGGTGTCGCCGGACGCGATCTCCATTTGCGGCGCAAGCGAGCGGCTGAAATATCCCCAGTGAACGTTTGAAGCCTCGACCGCAAGATGGTGGTGGGCCTCGTCGGTTGCGGTTCTCCGCTCATCCTTGTCTGGAGCGGTGAGGGCGGTGACGCTCCGGGATTCCGCCGGCGCTTGATGCGTACGCAATTGGGCGAGCGCATCGTGCGGCCAGCCGCGCTGTCCTTTCGCCGTCGATGGCATCGTGGACCGCATCGCCTCCTGCTGGCGAAACTCGCGCGGCGGCAAGCCGAAGCGGTGGCGAAACGTCCGGCTGAAATGCGCGGAATCGCTGAAGCCGTAGCGGAACGCGATCTCCGAAATCGACCGATGCGTCTCGGCGGGATTGGACAGATCGGCCCAGGCCCGCTGCAGCCGCCGCTCGCGGACATAATGGGTAAAATTGTCGCCGACGCCTTCGAACAGCTTTTGCAAATAGCGCTCGGAGATGCCCTCGGCCTGGGCGACGCGCGCCGGCGCTAGCTCGGGATCGTCGAGCCGGCGCTCGATGGTCTGGCAAATCCGGTGCAGGAGCGCCGCCTGGGCGGCGCTGTTGTTGGTGTCGGAAGAAGGCGCTGAGAGAGAGTGTGCAAGCGTCAAGAGAAGATCAACGAGGCTTTGCGCGATGGTTGCCCATTCGACATCGGTCAAGGTTTCCAGCGTTCGCGCGGTCGCGTCGAGCGTCCGCGAGAACACGTCGGCAAAGCCGCTCGCCGCGACGACATGCGGTTCGCCAAGCCGGGGCTTGCCGGCAATCCGGCCGTGCAGCGCGTCGGAGGTGACCGACAACACGATGGCGCGCATGTCGCGCTGAAACACGACGCTCCAGTCGGCGTTCCTGGGCAGCAGCAGCAAATGGCCGACCGGAACGATCCGATGGCCGGCGCCGCACCTGAGCACCACGCCATCCTCGATCGGCAGCAGTGCGATCGGCATATCCTCGTTCGATTGTAGCAGTGGGGCGATGCCCTGCGATCCCGCCGAAATCCGGGTCAGCGCCACACCAGGGGCGTTGCGATGCGAGGCCGTCGCATGGCCATCATAGAAAGAACCGCCTGACGCAGGCTGCAGGCCGACCGCGTTCAAGACGTCCCGCCAGGCCTCGGGGCGGTCGTCCTGCGCGTAAGACTCACTCGTGAACGGACGGAAACTCATGGGTCGACCCAACACGGGGCAAGCGAAGCAACCCCCGTGCCAGACGAGCGACACCATCCGCCGCGACGACGGCGTCAAAACCACGCTCAGTTTCTTCATGAGCAGCTAAAAGCCGTGCTTATTCAATTCATTAGTCGCACCTGAAGATGTTCTTTCGGATCGTGCCGTGGACGCCCCAATTGGCGTCGACCACTTGCGTCACGCCGAAATCGGCGCCCACCGACATCAGCGAAATCGCCTCATCTTCGCTCAAGCGATGCACAGTCATGAGGAACCGGCGCAGCTTGCGGAAGGCGTCCCGCATGGCGCGATCGAGGCTCGAATGGTTGGCGATCTCGGTCTGCGCATCGGCGCCGAGCTCGGCGAGATAGTTCGGATAGGTAAAACCGTAGACCGACCAGGCCTTCTCGGTTTCGAGCATTGGGTGGCTGAGGCCGTCCAGGCTCGTGCCGGCGAGATCGGACTTCTTGTGCAGGATGAACTCGAAATCGCCGGTCAGCGAGGTTTCGATCGCGGTGCCGCCGAGCTCGCTGTCGCCTTGGGCGGCATGGGGATCGCCGACCGAGAAGAACGCACCGGGCACTGCGACCGGATAATACATTCGTGCGCCCCTGCCGATGCGCCAGTCGTCGATGTTGCCGCCGGTATAGCTCGGTGGAATCGAGCTGACGAAATCGGCTTCCGATGGCGCGAGCCCCATGGTGCCAAAATGCAGCCGCGCCGGTACCTTCACGCTTGCGAGAATGTTGTCCCGCTTGCTTATGGTTGCGTGATCGACCCGCACCCCCGGATAATCGATGGTTGAATGAACGATGCCGTCGGGATCGGTCTGCGGCGTCCAGACATAATTGTAGACGGCCTTGGCGAACGGCTCGCCCGCGGTGTCGAGCTCGAAGATGGTGATGACCTCGCGCGGCTTCGGCTCCTCGATCAGGTCGTGGTAATGGAAGCCCCAGTTCGCGGCGACGTTGGAGCCGAAGCATTTGCCGGCGTGGCAGGCGCTGCAGCTCGGCCGCGGCCGGATGTCGAGGATGCGCACTTCAAGGACATCGCCGGGCTCCGCGTTTTCGATCGCGACAGGCCCAGTCAACAGATGCACGCCGAGGCCTTCGCCCGATCCGCGAATGAACGGGCCTTCGGTGGGGCCGGAGCCGCGGCGCGCCACGGCCTTGTGCTCGCGCGTCCAGTGAAACACGCTCTCCGCGCCGGGATCGCCCGCGATCATCCGCTCGTAATCGTCGTTGGCGTGATGGGTCAGCGTCTCGATGGTGGCGCGGTCTCCGGAGCGCAGCGTCAGCGCGGGCGCAACCTTCTTGCTGAAATAGCCCCAGTGGACGGTCGCCGGCGAAACCGGCAGGGTCAAGTGTTTCATGCGATGCCTCTTCGAAAGAGCGGTCGGACGATTTGCCAAACGATTTGCCAAACGATTTGCGGAGTCGCGCGATGGCGGGGAGTTCGTTTCATCTCACCGTCTCCGGCGCCTTGTCGGCTTCCATCACGCTGAGAAACCGCGCGGTGACGGGATGGCGTGGATTGGACAGCACCTCGTGCGCCGGCCCCTCTTCGAGGATCGCGCCGCGGCTCAAGAACGCCACGCGATCGGCGACTTCGTCGGCGAAGCGAATCTGGTGCGTCGAGATGATCATGGTCAGGCCGTCATCGATCGCGAGCCGCCGGATCACCTCCAGCACCTCGTTGACGAGTTCGGGATCGAGCGCCGAGGTCGGTTCATCGAGCAGCAGCACGCTCGGGTTCGGCGCCAATGCGCGCGCGATGGCGACCCGCTGCTGCTGGCCGCCGGAGAGATGCCGCGGCAGCGCGTCGGCGCGATGAGAAAGGCCGACGCGCTCGAGCAGCTCGTCGGCGCGGCGATCGGCATCGATGCGGGTCATGCCGTGGACCCAGCGCAAGGGGCCGGCGACATTCTCCTTGGCGGTCAGATGGCTGAACAGATTGAATTGCTGGAACACCATGCCGACCCCGACGCTGGCGCGTTCGTCTGCGACGGCGCGCGGCGTTAGCGGCTTATTGTCGTCGCCGAACCCGAGCCGGCGGCCGCCGACGCGCACCGTGCCGGAATCCCAGTCTTCGAGATGGTTGATGCAGCGAAGCAGTGTGCTCTTGCCCGAACCGCTGGGGCCGAGCAGGGCCAGGACCTCGCCGACGCGAACCGTCAGGTCGAGGCCGTTGAGCACGCTCTGCGCGCCGTAGCGCTTGTGCAGGTCCTTGACCTCGACCGCGACGTTGTTGCGCGCGATCGTGGCGGCGCGCTTGGCGCGGTCCTTGCGTGCCAGCGCCAGCGGCGGGGTCTCCGCAAGCTCGGCCGGCTCCGGGTCGATATCAAGCGGGTCGACATCGAGCGCCGGTGCATTCTTCGCGGCGAGTTCGAGTTTTGTCGCGAGATCGACCCGTCGCCACGGCAGATAGTCGGCGAGCCGACGCGGCCGCGTGGTGCGGTCGAGATCGAGCACCCATTCAAAGCCGAGCTGGATCGCGCCGACGGCGCCCGTCAGCACGAGGTACAAGAGGCCGGAGGCGAAGAAGATCGAGAAGAAGTCGAATGTCGAGGACGCAAGCTGCGTGCTTCGCAGCGTCAATTCCTGCACAGCGATGACGGAGGCGAGCGACGAGTTCTTCAGCGCGCTGACCGATTCATTGCCGAACGCAGGAATCATGGTGCGGATCGCCTGCGGCGCGATGATCCGCCGCATCAGCACGGCCGGCGTCATGCCAAGCGCCTGACCGGCCAGGATCTGCCCGCGATCGACGCCGAGCACGCCGGCACGCAGCATCTCGGCGATGAACGGCGCTTCGTTGCAGGCGAGCGCCAGGCCCGCCGCCGCGATGGCGGGAAGCTTGATGCCGATATGGGGCAGCGCGTCGTAGGCGAACACCATCTGCAGGATCAGCGGCGTGCCACGGAAGATCACGGTGTATCCGCGCGCGATTGCCGCCAGGGCCGGGAAGCGGCTGAGCTGCATCCAGGCGAGCATCAGCCCGAGGATCAGTCCGCCGATCAGCCCGAGAGCAGTGACCTGCAGGGTCAGCTCAATGCCCTCGAGCAGATACGGCAGACTGAGGTAGTGTAGGAACAGCGACATCAGAGCATGGGCTCTAGTCAGCCGAGAGGATGTCCGGCTCCTTGAAGTTGTTCACGTCGAGCTCCCACTTCTTCAAAAGCTCCATGTGGGTGCCGGCCTTCTGAACTTCGATCAGCGCGGCAAGCACGGCGGCGCGGAATTCGGGCTTGCTCTTTGGGACGGCGATGCCGACCGAATAGGGGATGGTCACAGCGATTGCCTTTTCCAGCTTGTCGGGATTGGCCTTCACGGCCTGGTCCACGGTGTTGACGTCGTTGACATAGGTGTCGGCGCGGCCCGCGAGAATCGCCTGGATGCAGTTGGCGTTGTTGTCGTAGAGCTGCAGCGTCGGCTCCGGCTTGCCTTCGGCCTTGCACTTGGGAGCCAGATCCTGCACCAGCGGCACCTCGACAAAGCCGGTGTTCTCGGCGGCGGCTGCGCCGCACATCGTCAGATCGATGCCGTGGATTCCCTTCGGATTGCCCTTGGCGACCAGCACGCCGTCGAACACCTTCGAATAGGTGATGAAGTCGGCCGCCTTGGCGCGCTCCTTGGTGGCATAGATATCGGAGATCACGATATCGGCCTGGCCGCTCGCCAGCGTGGTCAGAAGGGCCGCGAAGGTCACGGGCTTATAGGTGAGCTTGAAGCCCAGGCAGTCGCCGATCGCTTCGCCGAGATCGATGTCGAAGCCGACGTATTTGCTGGGGTCCTTCGGATCGATTGCCTCATAGCCCGGCGTGTGCGGGTTGATCGCGTTCGTGAGCGTCTTGCCCTTCAGGTCGGGATATTTCGTCTGCAGCGCCGCGCAGCCCGCCGGCGCGGCGTGGGCGCCCATCGGCATCAAGGCACTCGCGGCGACGATCGCGCCCAGCGCAGCCAAGAAGGCCTGCCGCGCTTTGGTGAAAAGCCAATTCTGCATGTTGCCAGCTCCTTCGATGTGGTCATGGCGCCTGCCATGTTCCAAAGCTCGAGGGAAATCCTAGGGGCAGGGACGTGCGAATGACTTGTCCGGGGGCGCACTAAATATTGGATGGGGTGGGCCTGCGGATTGGGCAATCGATGCCTAAAAAATATTCGGCCACCGTCTTCTTCATACGCGCTTCTCCCGCAGCGCAATTTGATGGGTCGGATACGCGTCGAGTTGAACCGTGCTGACGATGCGCCCACGACCAAGATTGATGATGCTGGTGCAGGTCCGCCGCCGCAGCGCGCGATTCTTGATGAGGCTCGCCCAGTTCTGCAGCGCGGTTGTCGCATCGAGGACGACGCCGCTGGTCCAGGCCGTCAGGTCAGCGCGAGCATCGGAAGATGCGAAACGGCGCTCGTGTTGGAGAAATGACCGATCACGGACCCAGGCACCGCAACCATGATCGCCATCTGGATCGACATCCAGAACGGATCCAGCACCGAGCGGACTGGTGACGCACCTCGGACCAGGCAAGCGCTGCCGCGATCTTGATCGCGCCCAGCCATCCGATTGTTCCGGGGCGTGAAGTCCGGACTGCCGGGCTTGATGCCTTGGCGGTCACGGCATGGCAATAAACGGCCTCGATTCCTTTCCGGAAGGCGTCGGCGGAGTATTGCGTCGTTGCGCGATGCCGTGCGGCATGGCCCATGCGCCGGCGCCGCTCCGGATTGCGGAACAATGTTTCGATTGCTTCCGCCAACCGCGCATGATTGCCGGGCGGCACGGTGATCGCCTCGATGCCATCGCGCGCCACGCGCGGAACGGCCGTGTCAAGCGATGTATTGATGATCGGACGGCCCGCCGCCATCGCTTCCAGTTGAGCGATGCCAAAGGTCTCGGCATTGGTCACGGACGGCAGGACGAACACGTCCGCGGTGCACATGAATTTGGTGAGTTTGGCGTGGGGAGCGGAGCCGAGCAGGCGGACACGATCCTCGACGCCGAGGCTGCGGATCATTCGTTCAAGCCGCGCCCGTTCCGGACCCTCGCCGACAATCCAGACCTCAAAACGCTGGCCGACGGCCGCTCGCACCAGCGCATCGAAGCCCTTGTAGGGGACGAGTTGTCCGCAGGCGAGCACGAGCCGTCTGCGTTCGTGTTCGGCGTCGTCATCGTCGGCGCGCCGCGACGGCCAGTCATATTTCGAGACATCGACGCCGAACGGAACGACGTGACATTTATCAGCGAACTCCCGCAGCAGCGGACTGCCATGCAACAGAACGGTGTCGGACACAATGATTGCGTCCGCCCGGCGCAGCGTCCGGCGCATCAGCAGTTCCACAAGCCACCTCAATCCGGCATGCGAAACGATATCCGCATGGTAGTGCACAACCAAAGCTCGGTCGCGGCCCAGTCCCAGGGCGAACATGAGATCGGCGAGCGGAAACGGTGCGTGAAGCACGAGCAGATCGTGATCCGCGACCTGGCGCCACAGCCGCAGCGGATAGGTCGGCGCGGCCGGAAGCGAACATATATCGCCGAACGAGCGCACGCGCTCGACTGTTACGCCGTTCACGACGATCCGCCGCTGCCCGGCTGACCTGGAGCAGACGAGCACGCAGGAGGTGAATGCGTCTGTCAGTCCCGCGCATATGTCGCGGATCACCGGCAGGGCCCCGCCGAACAGGTCGGGATAACAGTCATTGAATATGTGAAGCACCGAGAGGCGCCGAGTGGGGGCGAGCATGAGCTGCGTTTCCATGACTGAACGTCCCTGTATATGTGGGAAAATTTCACACGTCAATTGGCGGCAACAGAAAAGTGGGATTGTATCCCACGGAACCCGCCGCTACAGTTTCACGATGAACGCCAAGTCCCGGAGGTCGAAACCGGCTTCGCATCAGCCGATTGCCGCGGCGGATCTGCACGCGCCGTTGGCGCGCCTGCTGCGCCCGCTGGTGCGGCTGTGCATCCGCGGCGGAATGACATTTCCAGTGCTGGCTCAGCTGCTGCGTGAGCTCTTCGTCAACGTCGCGGAGCATGACTTTGCCCTGGAAGGAAAGCAGCAGACCGACAGCCGCGTGAGTCTGCTCACCGGAATCCACCGCAAGGAGGTCTCGCGGCTGCGTGGCGCCGGTGCACCGGTCAATGAGACGCCCGCCACCCTGTCACTGACCAGCGCGATCATCGCACGCTGGCTCGCCGCTCCGGAATTCACGGACGCGAAAGGCGACCCCTTGCCGTTACCGCGCACGGCAAACGGCGATGCGCCGTCGTTCGAGGCGCTCGTCAGTTCAATCACGAAGGATGTGCGTCCGCGTGCGGTGTTGGATGAATGGCTGGACCGCAAGCTCGTGACCATCAACGACGATGAAGAGATCGTGCTGGCGGATACCGCCTTCATTCCGCGCGGGGCCGACGATCGCAAGTGGCATTATCTCGGCCGGAATCTGCATGACCATATCGCGGCGGCGGCGACGAATGTGTCCGGCCCGGCGCCCCGTTTCCTTGAACGCGCGGTGCACTATGACGGCCTTTCGGCCAAGCTCCTGAAGCGGCTCGAAGGGCGTTCGCGCGAGCTTGCGATGGACGCCTTGAAGATCGCCAACAGGGAAGCAAACCGCGCGCTCCCCAAGGACAAGGGCGGCGAGTACCGGTGGAATTTCGGCGTTTACATCTATTGCGAAGGCCCGAACGGCGCGTCCGACGACGACGCTGACGAAGGCGGCCAGTCATGACCAGGCAGCCCATCATCTCGCGCCGGTTGTTGCTTGCGGGTCTCTGGCTCGCCGGATCGTCCTCCGCCTGGGGGCAGGTGCGTCGTGCAGGCGACCAGGGCATCGGGGGGACAGGCATCACGCGCGGCCACGATCAGGGCATCGGCGGCACCGGCATCGTCGGGGTCATTCAGCGTTTCGGCAGCATCTTTGTCAACGGCCAGCGCGTCAGCTATGCGCCGAACGTGCCGGTGCGAATCGATGGCGAACCGGCGTCGACGAAGGTGCTCAAGATCGGACATCTGGTTCGCGTCCTGGCGCTGCCCCAGGCGAACGGTTTGCTGACCACCGGCGGCATCTCCGTGGTGAGCGAAGTGGCGGGCCCGATCGAAACCGTCAAGGGCGGTGAGATGGCCGTGCTGGGTCAGAGGGTCATATGGGTCGGCCGCGAAAGCTGGCGACGTCCCGGCACGAATGTCGCGGTGTTCGGGCTGCGCCGAACCGACGGCGTGATCGTCGCAAGCCTTGTCGAGCCGCGTAGCGACGCCGCATCGCGGGTTTCCGGGTTGCTTGAACGAGCTCGCGATGGCCTGCGGATCGGTGGCTTGCGGCTCGATGGCGTCGATGCCGCACTCGTCGGACAGCGTGTTCAGGCCGAAGGCCGTGTTGCGCAGGGCGTCATGCAGGTCTCGCGCGCCAAACGCGACGATCTTTCGGATTTCACCGGGGCCAGCCGTCTGTCCATCGAAGCCTATGTACGCCGCGTCGGCGGCAATCTGCAATTGGGCTCGGGCTACGTCGCGCGCGGCGTGCCTCGCTTCGAGCCCGCCAATGACACCCGCGTGGTCGTGAACGCCGTGTTCGATCCCTTGGGAAGCTTGCACGTTGAATCCGTGCAGTCGGTAGACAAGTTTCCGGGTTCATCGATGCGCGGCACGGGTGGAACCGGGCGGACTCCCGGCGCGACGCCCGAACCCGGCGGCGGCTCGAACGTCCCGGGCGGCGATACTACCGTGCCCGACGGCGGTCTTGGCGTTCCCGGCGGCGGTCCTCCGGGCCTGCGCGGCGGTGGTCCTCCTGGCCTGGGCGGCGGCGGTCCTCCTGGCCTGGGCGGCGGTGGTCCTCCCGGCCTGGGCGGTGGTGGTCCTCCCGGCCTGGGCGGTGGTCGCGGCCGGCGCTGACGCACGCCTATCGCAATTGCTGCTAGCTGATGCGACGGCCGATTGTCCGCCTCGCAGGGCTGCTTCCGATGTGCATGCTTGCGAGCAAGGAAGCTGCTGCGATGCCATCTGGTCAATGGATGATAAAATCTCGGATCACCGCCATGGCGGCTTCGGATGCGTCCGGAATCACGGCGTGCCGGCAATTTGCAAACCGTTCGAAGCGGACGAGATGCGCCGGGAGCGCCGCCGCGATATCCGCCTGGCTCTCAATAGGGTGTATCGGGTCATCCTCGCCGCCGAGCACGAGGGTCGGACATTGGATGCGGCCCAGGTCCGCCAACATGTCGAACGTGTGGCTCTCGCCGCCCGGTGCTGGAACTCGTGCGGCACGCGATCTTTCGCCGTGCTGCACGATCATTTGCAAGCTCGATCGGTTTCGCAAAGGTGGGCAATCAAGAATTGACGCGATCCGTCTGCGAACTCGTCGGCATAGTCCCGATAAGCTGAAGCTTCGGGCTCTGTCGCGGCCCGAGTTCGAGCTGCGCCGTTGTTCCAGCCATGAGGATTGTTCGCGTAGAATTCGTTAATGGCTCTCGTAAACCAGGGCGAGTCAGCAAATTCCCTGGCCTGCGCAAGGCTATCAGCTTCGAATGCAAACGTCGCTTCGCCGCCGATGGCCAGAACGAATATTGGTCGGTGTCGACACAGCATGAGCATGTCCTGGACTGAACAGTCCGCATGAGTCTAGAAGCGGATGCCCTGCAGTCAATGAAATGACTAACCGAATTGAAGTCCGGAACAATAACGAACGTAGCGTTCATTTCGTCTTCGTGGAAAGCCGTGTCTCACGGCCGCAATCCGAGTCAATCCTGAGCGCACAATCGAACGCAGATGCAGAGTAGATGTGTCGCGGCGATGAAAATCGTTTTGATCGCCATCCGGCGCGATCGTGGAGATAATCATTTGCGCGGCCGCAACATTCGAAATTCCATTTCATTGACGATATTGACTTCGCGCCGCATCATTTGTGGGTCTTTTTAGACGGTGCGAAGCCGTAGACACCTGATCTAACCAACGCGCTCCGAACGGAAAATGCGCAACGTGATGCGTTTGCGCAATGGCGGAGTCACGTCATCGCGGGAGACCTGTTAATGAGCGAAGAGGAAAATCGTCTGTCTGCTGTCAATCGCCGTCGTCTGCTGCAGGCGGGCGCGGCCGCCGCGTTCGCCGGGCCATTTGGAGCCGGGCCGCTTGGTGTCTTGGGGGCGCAGGCGCTTTCGCTCCGCGCCGCGCCGCCAATCGACTTTTCGGAGTTTCCGATCTGCAGGACTGCGTCGGAGGCACCGGCATTGACCGGCGCTCCCCGCAAGCTGAGGCTGTCCTGGAATGCGGGCGCCGTATGCCTGGCGCCGGTCCCGGTCGCGATCGACAACGGATTCTTCCAGAAGC
>WNGJ01014673.1_pt1 | contig 12738 bp, 11 predicted proteins | sample 5400611 | NCBI WGS metagenome assembly WNGJ01 (sample SAMN13153375, study PRJNA577476) | soil metagenome | isolation source: 40 cm soil or saprolite under Garry oak tree replicate 1 | place: USA:California | collected 2016-06-15
AGTCGGGTCGCCCCGGGGAATCTCACCCCGGGGCTCCCACGGAACGGAACGTGACAGTCTCCCGTCATTCCGCTCTTCTCATCGCAGTCCGGCGAATGTGTGCACCCATGGCCAGTGCGTGAACAGCCCGGGGTCTCGATCGAGGATCCCGCGCCACCACTTGGTGAACCGCCTGTAGGAGCGTAGCCGTTTGTACTTCTTGCCAGCCCACCGCAGCAGGTAGGTGTTAATGCGTTGCAGGAGAGGGTACAGCCGTGATCTGTAGAACCGGCCGTAGTACTGCATCCAACCCGCCACGATCGGGTTGATCGTCTTGGCGAGATCGTCCAGGTCGAGCCCGGTGTGCCTGTGCAGCCGCCATCGGCGGACCTCGTCGCTCATCTTCTTGAGCGCCTGCGCGCTGACCGCGGGTTGGAAACCCAAGAACAGGTTCCCGGTCCGACCCAGCGCGCCTCGCGGCTGGAAGGTGTAGCCCAAGAACGTGAACGACGTGTTCTCGTGCGAACGTCGCCGTCGGCCGTCCTTGCAGTACACCACTTTCGTCTTGTCGGGATGCAGACGCAGCCCGACGCTTTCCAGCCGCTCGGCCAAGGCCGCCCACACTTCGTGGGCTTGCCGCTCGGTCACACAGTGCACTACCGCATCGTCTGCGTAGCGTTCGAACTCAACGGTCGGGAACTCCCGGGCCAGGAACAGATCATACGGCTCTTCTCACCCAGTCGTCAGAAGTTGTTCGTCCATCGCCAGTGCGCGAAGAGCCCAGGATCGCGTTTCGTGACCCTGTTCCACCACGCCTTGACCTTCTTGAACGCCCGTAGCCGCTTGTACTTCTTGCGAGCCCACCGCAGGATGTAGGCGTTTATTCGGTGCAGAAGCGGCAGCAACGCGGTCCTGTAGAACCGGCCGTAATAGTTGAGCCACCCGGGCACGATCTTGTTGACCCATGCCGCGAGTTCGTTCAGTGACAGCGTGGTCCACCGATGCAGTCGCCAGCCCCGTACGGCGCGACTCATCTTGCTCATCGCGTCCCGACTGACCGCTGGCAGAAAGCCGTTGCGAACGACGTTCTGCCCTCCCCGGGCCGTGCGCTTGCGGAAAGTGTACCCCAGGAACGTGAACGACGTGATCCCATAGGGGTCGCCGCGCCCGTCCTGCGGGCAGTACACCACCTTGGTCTTCTCCGGATGCAACCGTAGACCGACCTCGCCCAGCCGGGCAGCGATCCGCGCACCCACATATCGGGTTTGCTTCTCGCTGACACAATGCACCACGATGTCATCGCAGTAGCGTTCGAACGGGATGGTCGGGAACTCCCGCGCCATCCACTGATCCAACGCGTAGTGGAGAAAGAGGTTCGCGAGTAGCGGCGAGATCGCGGACCCTTGTGGGGTCCCCCGATCCCGCCGTTCCAGGGTGCCGTCTTCGTGCTGTATCGGCGCTTTCAGCCACCGTTTCACATACAGTACGACCCACTTCAGGTCGGTGTTCGCCTCCACCGCCTTGACGATGAGGTCATGCAGGACGTTGTCGAAGAACCCGGCGATGTCACAATCCAACACCCACGGGTGCGTGAAACAACGCTGCCGGCATGCGGCGACCGCGTCCAGCGGCGACCGTCCCGGCCGGTAGCCGTACGAGCTGGGATGGAACTTCGGTTCCACCACCTTTTCCAACTCCATGGCCACCACCGTCTGGGCCACCCGGTCCGCGACCGTCGGCACCCCTAACATCCTGACCCCACCGCCGTGCGGCTTCGGCACCGCGACGGCCTTCACCGGCGGCGGAAAGTAGCTTCCCGAGGACATCCGGTTCCACGTCACATACAGTCTGTTCCGCAGATCGGACTCGAACTCCTCGATCGTGCAGCCGTCCACCCCCGGCCCACCCTGGTTCGCCCTCACTTTCCTGAACGCTTCCACCACCGCCTGCTTCGGAATCGCAAACGGCTTTTCTGCCGACCTTGGCTGGTTCACTGAACTCCTCCCGGCCTTACGGCCAGTTGCTCCAGAAACCTTCCCGGATGAGCCGTCCCCTTCGCTCCACCCCCATTACAGGGGTTTCATCACTACTACGAGACGGTCCGCCGGCAGCGCGGCGACGGTACTCAGTGCCTCCGGTTTCTGCCGTCGGCACGCTCCCTCTCGCCCGGCCAATCCTTCACCGGGACATGTCCGCGCCCGCCTTCCCACGTTCCCTGCAAGAGCCGCAGGCGAGGTTCACGCCGCCTCTATGCCGGACACCGCCTGGCCAATACATGGGCACCCGCCAGACTCATCCTGGGTCCATTCGACTAACCCAGTTCTGGTGTCGCTTCGATACTCTCGACACGTCGACAGCAGTCGTCTCCCCCGCCCCCACCTGACGCGATCACGCCGCGCCTTTTCCACATCGCTCACCACGACAGTCGTCAGCTAACGCAGCATGTGGCGGTTTGAGACCGTCCCCCATAGGACGATCCCGGAGGGCCATCAGTCCTCCATCTCTCGCAGAGCATTGTCTTGATCCAGTGACTGCCTACCAATCACCTTCTCTCGACATTCGTGGCGCACTCGAAGACGTAGTGCAGGTACACGTTCGCGAGCAACGGTGATACCGATGCCCCCTGCGGTGTGCCCTGGTCGCACGCCGTCCACTCCCCGTCCTCGATGACCCCCGCGGCCAGCCACTTGCCGGCCAGCCGCAGGACCCGCTGATCCGCGATCCGGTGCTCGAGGAACTTCTCCAGCCAGCCCCGATCAAGACTGCCGAAGAAGTCGCGGATGTCCGCGTCGAGCACCCAGTTCACCTTCTTCCGCTCGATCCCGACCGCCAGCGCGTCCAACGCACCATGCGGGCCACGCCCCGGCCGGAACCCATAAGAGAAACCCCGGAAGTCCACCTCGTAAATGGCGTTGAGCACCTCGACGACGGCCCGCTGAAGGATCTTGTCCTCCAGCGTGGCGATGCCCAGCGGCCGAGACCGCCCGTCCGCCTTCGGGATGCGCACCCGCCGAGACGGCTGTGCCCGGTAGCGCCCTGCATGCAGCCGCTCGTGCAGGTCGGCAAGGTTCGCCTCCAACTCCTGCCCGTAGGCCGCCCACGTCACCCCGTCCACCCCCGGCGCAGCCTCCCGGCGAATCGCCCGGTAAGCCGCCCGCAGCCGGTCCAGATCAACATGGTGCAGCAGCGCCGTGAACCGCGCTTCCTTATCCCGCCGTGCCACCTCACGCACACGGTCCAACCCGCTTGACACGCCGCGTCCGGCCCTGCGTCCGGGACGTGTCGAGCCGGCCGTGTTCCCCTTGGCCAGTCCCCTTCCCTCGACCGCCTCCGCAGCCGCTGACACAGCCTTGTTCGACGGCTTCTCAGGTACTACGGGACTGTCCGACTTCCCATGCTCGTGCATCTCAGGCTTCCGCCTCCGCGTTCCCTGAGCGACCCGCCCCAGTGATCAGCTGGACGGGCGAGCATGGGATCTCCCGGTTCTCGAGCAGAAGGACTCCGTGCATGCCCTGGTTCCCAGACCGCGCGGGGTCCTCCTGGCGGCTCGCGCTAGCGCCGCCGGAGATGTGGCCTTCCGTCTCGTGGGACGACGTCGGCACCCCGAAGCTGTTATTTCGCGGTTCAATAGCCCGGCCTACACGTACCCCTGTCAACGCTTCGCTGCGCCCTCGCGGAACGCCAACGCATGACTCGGGGCCACCGTGGGTCGCTAACCCTTCGATGTCGGGTGCTCTCATCCCTTTCCTCCTGCCGGTTTATCCCGGCGCTTTCCCCACGTTCCGTGCAGGTGCCGCAGACCAGGATCACGCCGCCTTCATGCCGGACACCGCCTGGCCAGTAAACGGGCACCCGCCAGACCTATCCCGGAAGTTCTTGTCCCCTCCGGTTTTGATGCCATCTAAAGGTTTCGACACGTCATCAGCGGTTCACTTGCGTTCGTCTTCCTGATCCCCACCTGACGCCTCAACGGACGCCTTTTCCTCATCGCTCACCACGACGGTCATCAACCAACGCAGCATGAGGTGGTTTGACGTCTCCCCCCGCAGGGCGACGTCGAAGGGCCACACCTTCAGGGTCTACTGCTGTTTCAGTGGGTGACGTGTGAGCCACGGCTGGGGGTTTCGTGTTCGGTCGTGTTCCGCGCCGCGTTCGTCCGCGGCAGGCCATGGCCTGCCGTGCTGCCGTCAGGCACCCCGGGCTGGAGGCTCGCGGTCAGGGCCGGGTCCTGGTGATGGTTCGCGCGTAGCGTCTGCGAACGATCACCGGGTGGCCTTGACCGGGAGTGGGCCGGGTGTAGGCAGCGGCGCGGCTGGAAGGCAGCGCGCCGTAGGCGCTCCTGTATGGCTTGTGGGCGTGCGGGTGTGGTCGGGTGGACCGCTGCTGTAGCGTGTTCTGTCCTATGTGGACAGCTGTGTCGTGCGGCCGGGTAGGTTGGGGCGCAGCCCGCCGCGGGTGAGCATGGCCATGGCGATCAGCGCTTCGGGGCTGTGGAAGCCGTAGGAGCGGCGGGTCAGGACCCGCAGGTGGGTGTTGGTGGCTTCGGTGCGGGCGTTGGACACCCCGCCGTCGTCGAGGGTGTTGAAGATCAGCTGCCGGTAGCGATCGACGGTGGCGGCGAGCTTGGTGAAGGCGGGGATGCGGCTGCGTTTGGCCCAGGCCAGCCAGCCGGCCAGCAGCAGCCGGCCGTGGTGTCCTCTCGTTTCGAACACCGCCCTGAGCTGTTCTTTCAGCAGGTAGGCGCGGTAGAGGCTCTTGTTGGTCACGGCAATCTGCGCGAGGCGGGTGCGCTGGTCGCCGGTCAGGCCGGCAGGGTTTTTCACCAGCGCCCAGCGGGTGGCTTTCAGCGACGTGGCCTGCTCCCCGCGGCCGGTGGCGCGCAGGTCGGCGACCAGGCCTCGGCGCACCTGGTCGACCGCTGCGGTGCCCCAGGCCACGACATGGAACGGGTCCAGACACAGGATCGCCTGCGGCGCCCGGTCAGCCACGACGGTGTGGATCCAGTCCGCGCCGTCGGCTGAGACATGGGTCAGCTGCCCCGCCCGCTCGGCGCCCAGGGCGTCGAAGAACCGCAGCAGGGTCTGGGTGTTGCGGCCTTCGGCGGCCCACACCAGCCGGCCGGTGTCGTGGTCGACCACGCAGGTCAGGTACCGGTGGCCCTTGCGGAACGCTATTTCGTCGATCCCGATGCGGCGCAGGCCGCCCAGCTGGTCGACCCGCCCGGATGCCTCGGCGACGACCCGGATCACGATCGAGTTCACCGACCGCCAGGTGACCCGCAGCAGCTCGGCGACCACCGACCCGGGCGCATGGGCGGCCAGCCAGGCCGCGGTGTCCTCGAAGTCCCGGGTGAACCGGGACCTCGCCCGCGCCCACGGCACCGCGGCGACCACCACCCCGTGCTGGCGGCAGGACACCCGCGGCGCGTCGGCCTCCCACACCACCGGCACCGTGCCGAAGTCCAGCCCCCGCCAGCGCCGCCGCCCGTCCCCCCGATCATAGCCCCGCGACCGCCGGCCACACCGCGAACACCGTGACCGGGCCGAACGGTCCGGCCTGACCCGCACCACCAGCACCATCTCACCCGCGGCGTCGTCCGCCTCGACCGACTCCACCACCGTGTGCTCGACCCCGAGCAGCACCCGAACTACCGTCGATGTGCGCACGCCGTCCTTCTCCGTCTGGGACCTGAATCAGCCAAAGACAGGAACCCAGACCAGGGACGGCGTGTGCCCGTCCCACCGCAGCGCTGCCCCGTGCGGCAAGCCGATCACCCCATGCCGGCTATGCCCGTTCCGCCCGGTTCAGCCACCCACGGAAACAGCAGAAGAGCCCACCTTCATCACCTGCACAGCACCGCGTCAAGAGGATCCCCTACGGCACCCTCCCTCTACGCTCGTGGCACACCCAAGAACCTATTGTAGACGCCGCGCGCTCGACCACGTTTCCGCTGGCGTGTCATTTCCCCGTAGAGCCGCCACGACGACCCAGGACGTCAAATCACCCTACCCTGAAGCTCAAAGTTACCCTGCTTTGAACCGACCCAACGTGGGGCTTCAGCCTGTTTGGCCAGGTCAGCCGCCTAAATTAGCGGCATTGCCTCCGGAGCGCCGGTGAGGTGCCCAGCAGGTTCCGGACAGTGGATCTAATAAGATTCACGTCTGGAATGGAGGGATACGGTGCGGGGAACATCGCCGGAAGTACACGCCTGAGTATCGCGAGGAAGCGGTGAAGGCGGTGATCGAGACCTCGCGTCCGATCGCGCAGGTGGCTCGTGAGCTTGGCATTGTGGACGGACTCTCGGGAATTGGGTGAATGCGTACCGGCGGGAGCACGCCGGTGAGGAGCCGCCGTTGGCGGTGTCCGAGCGGGCTCGGCTGCGGGAGCTGGAGCGCGAAGTCCGGGAGCTGCGCCTGAAGAACGAGTTCCTGGGAAAGGCCGCCGCCTTCTTCGCCCAGGAGTATCGGTGAGCGCACGGTACGAGCTCATCGACGCGGAGAAGGCCACCGTCACGCCCGACGGCGTAGCGAAGTACTCGGTCGTGAGAATGTGTGAATGGCTGGAGGTGTCGACGTCGGGCTACTACGGGTGGCGGGACCGGCCGGCGTCGGCGACCGTCGCCCGCCGCGAGCACCTGAAACTGTTGATCGCCGCGGTGTTCGCCGACTCCGACGGCACCTACGGCCACCGCCGCGTCCATGCCCAACTGGTCCGCTGGGGCGAGCACACCAGCCTGGAGCTGGTCCGCGGGCTCATCCGTGAGCTGGGCTTGGTGGCGTGCCAGCCGCGGCTCCGGCGGCACAGCCTGACCGAGGCCGACGCCGCGCCGGCGCCGATCCCGGACCTCGTGCAGCGCGACTTCACCGCTGAGGCACCCGGCCAGAAGATGGTCGGCGACGTCACCTATTAGGCTCAGCGGTCGGTTAGGTGCAGGTGGTGACCTCGTCGTCTCGGATGGGCCTGGGCCGCAGGGGGATCGCAGCCGGTGGGGGTTCCTCCAGCTGCGCATAATCACGATGCTCTTGCTTCTTGATCGTTCGAGGAGCGAGGAGCATCTGATGCCTGATCAGTGGACGGCGGAGTCGTTGCTCGTGGCGTTCGACGAGCACCTGCGCCGGCGCCGGGGCCTGTGCGCGGGGGCGCGCCGCAACTACGTCCGGCACGTGCGCGGCTTCTTGGCGGTGGTGTCGATCGGGGACGGTATGGACCCTTCCGGGATCTGCGTCGCGGACGTGGTCAGTCACGTCGGTGAGCTGGCCCGCCGCTACCGGCCCGGGACGGTGGAGTTGGCCGCGTCGGCGCTGCGCTCGTTCTTCCGGTTCCTGCGCGTGGAGGGACTGCGTACCGACCGGCTGGAGAACGCGGTCCCGATGGTGTCGCACCAGCGAGGCAGCGGGCTGCCCCGGCATCTGGACAGCGACCAGTTCGCTCGCCTGATCGGCACCCTCGACTCGACCACGCCGCGCGGGCTGCGCGACCGGGCGATCATGCTGTGCATGGCCCGGCTGGGCATGCGGGCCGGCGAGGTGACCCAGCTACGGCTGGAGGACATCGACTGGCGCAACGGCACTATCCGGGTGCGTGCCCGCAAGACCGGTCACGGCGCGCTGCTGCCGCTGCCGCACCAGGTGGGCGCAGCTGTGGCCGGCTATCTGCGACGTGGGCGCCCGGTCACCGGGGTGCGGCAGGTGTTCGTGCTGCATCGCCAGCGGGTCGGGGCGCCGATCAGCAGCAGCATCGTGGAAAGAGCGGTCGAGCACGCGTTGCGGAAGGCGAACATCGACGCTCCGATGCGTGGGGCCAACCTGTTGCGGCACTCGTTGGCCACCGACCTGCTGGCGCATGGGGCCAGCCTGACCGAGATCGGGGACCTGTTCGGACACCGCGCGCTGACCAGCACGGCGGTCTACGCGTCGGTGGACGTCGCGGCGTTACGCGAGGTCGCCCTGCCCTGGCCGCAGGTGACGACATGACCGGCCACGACACCGGCGGTCTCGTCGGTGAGATCCGTCCGCTGGTGGAGGAGTACATCGAGCTGCGTCGGGGCCTGGGGTATTGCTCTCGGGCTCCGGAGCGGCTGCTGCGGGGTTTCGCCGACTGCTTGGATCGGGCCGGGCACCACGGCCCGATCCCGGTGGAGGCGAGCCTGGAGTGGGCGGCAGCCACCAGTTCCACGGACCCACACCACCCGGCTCGACGGCTAACGGTAATCCGCGGTTTCCTGCGGCACCTGTCCGCTCTGGACGGGGCGACCCAGGTTCCGCCGCCGGGCTTGTTGGGTCCGACCGGCCACCGCAAACCGCCGCACGTGTACTCCGACGCCGAGATCGCCGACCTGATGGCCGCCGCGGCCGGGCTGGGCCCAGCTGACCGGCTGCGCCCGCACTGCTACGCGACCTTGTTCGGGCTGCTGGCCTGCACCGGCCTGCGGATCGCCGAGGCCCTGGCCCTCACGGTCGACGACATGGACCTGACCGGTGGGATGCTCACCGTGCGGGCCGGCAAGCGTGGCCGGACCCGGTTGGTGCCGCTGCATCTCAGCGCTCTGCCGCCGCTGCGCGAGTACGCCGCCCGCCGAACCCGCTACGGCGGGGAGGCGTTCTTCCGCACCGATCGCAGCGACCGGGTCAGCTACAACGCCGCGCACAGCACCTTCACCCGACTGCGCCGGCGGCTGGGCTGGACCTCCGACGGCCGCACCCGCCTGCCGCGGATCCACGATCTGCGTCACCGGATGGTCGTGCGGCGGATCCAGCTCTGGCACGCCCACGGCGTCGATGTCGACGCGAAGATCCCCGCGCTGGCGACCTACCTGGGGCACGTCCAGGTTTCCGACGTCTACTGGTACCTGTCCGCGGTGCCCGAGCTGATGGACATCATCAGCGCCCGGTTCGAGGCCTACGCCGGTGCTCTGCAGGCCGACGCTCAGCCGGTGGACCAGCGATTGCTCGTGCAGGACTTCTTCCTGCGCCGCCTGGTCCAGCAGCGCGGTGCCAGCACCCGCACCATCGAAAGCTACCGCGACGCCTTCAGACTGCTGATCGCCTTCGCCGAGCAGCGCACCGGCACGCCCCCGTCCGCGCTGCAGCTGGCCGACCTCGACGCGCCACTGGTGCTGGACTTCCTGGACCATCTCGAGACCGAACGCGGCAACAGCGTGCGCACCCGCAACGCCCGACTGGCCGCGATCCACTCCTTCATGCACTACGCCAGCCTGCGCGACCCCACCACCCTCGTGATCACCGAACGGGTGCTGGCGATCCCTGCAAAACGCCTCGACCGTCCCGTCCTGGGCTACCTGACGAGGAACCAAGTCGCCGCCATCCTGGACGCCCCCGACCGCAGCACCTGGAGCGGGCACCGCGACGCGGTCATGCTCGCCACCACCTACAACACCGGCGCCCGCGTCTCGGAGATCATCGAACTGCGAAGGCGGGACGTCCTGATCGACCGTCAGACCGCTGTCCACCTGCACGGCAAGGGCCGCAAGGAACGCGTCCTACCCCTTTGGAAGAGCACCGCCAGCCAGCTGCACGGTTGGATGCAACGGATCGACCCCTCACCCCAGACGCCCCTGTTTCCCAATCGCGCCGGTCAACCGCTGACCCGCGGCGGCGTGCGTGACCGGCTCAGCCGGGCCGTGGCAACGGCCGAACGGAACTGCCCGTCACTGACCCGACAGCACATCACACCGCACACCCTGCGCCACTCCTGCGCGATGCACCTGCTGCAATCCGGAACCGATCTCGCCGTGATCGCGCTCTGGCTCGGTCACGCCAGCCCCGCCACCACCCACGAGTACCTCGAGGCCGACCTCGACACCAAAGAAGCCGTCCTCAAGAAGCTGGCCGCCCCAGCCGTCTCCATCAATGGTCGATACCACCCCGGCGACCGACTCCTTGCCTTCCTGGACAACCTGTGATTATGCGCAGCTGGAGGAACCCCCACCGGCTGCGATCCCCCTGCGGCCCAGGCCCATCCGAGACGACGAGGTCACCACCTGCACCTAACCAACCGCTGTGCCTAATGGGTGTTAGGTCAAGCTGCGCCTAACACCTACATTCCGACCTGGGAAGGCTGGGTCTATCTGGCGACCGTGATCGACTGCCATACGAAGGCGATGGTGGGGTGGGCGATCGACGACAGACCAGCCTCAACCGCCCGATCGGCGCGACCGCAGGTTGGCGATCATCCGAGGCCGTCTCGAGATTGCCAAGCAGATCGCCCATGCCCACCATGCCAAGGTCAACGACGCGATTCTGGCCGCCGTCGCCGGTGGCCTGCGTGATTTGCTGCGACACCGCAGCGAGGATGTCCAGGACCTGGTGCTCCGAGTGCTGGTGCCGGTATCCCTTCACAGAGAGCAACCCGAACGGGCGACCGGAAACCGTGACGCGATGATGGTGGTCTCGCTGCCCTCGGCGAGGTCGACCCTGTTCGCCGGCTGCGGCTGATCGCCACCGAGACGGCCGCGCGCAAGAAGCAGGTCAATGCGCCGACCACGACGGGAGTGATGGGCTGGCGCGCCGTCCAGCGCGTGTCGACCCGCTTCCTCGCCCGCCAGCGGTTGGTGAACCTGTCCGTCACCAACGTCCAGGGGCCGCCGACGCCGCTCTACATCGCCGGAGCGCCGCCGCTGGAGCTGTTCCCGATCGCCCCGCTTCAGGGCAACCTGACGCTCGGCGTCGCGGCCCTGTCCTACGCCGGGCAGCTCAACCTCACCGCGGTCGCGGACCGGGACTCCTGCCCCGACGGGGCGGTGTTCGCGCGTGGCCTATGCAGCACCCTTGATGAGCTGGCGGGCTCCGTGGTCGGGGATCCTGCTCGCGCAGGGGCCTGAGGTCCCGCTGGTCCAGGGTTGACGACCGAGCGACAGGGCGGGATGCAGAGGCCTGTCGCGCTACCCGGCATCTGGGACGGTTCGGTGTCCCGGTGGGTATGACGGGCGAACGGGGCCGTCCTTCAGGCCTGCACGGGTGCGACAAAGCCCGGCGATTACCAAAGAAATGTAGGGACCGGCTTGCCTGTTCTTGCAGTTGCCGCGGAAATCGAGTGTAGACCGGTGTTGGCAGGGCCTTTCGTCCCTGGTGGATCTTGGCCGGCGGGGCCATTATGTGTCCCTGCTGGGTTCACGTGGCGCTATCCGGCACCGCAGTGTCCAGGCGTTTGAGTGAGGGAGGCGGGATGGTCAACCTCATCGCCGCGGCGGTGAACCTGAACCATCCGGGCCACTACCTGACCTGGGGGGTCATCCAGATCTCGGTGGCGAACCTGGTGGTGATCGCGGTGATGGTCGTCGTGTTCATGCTGGCGCTGGTGCTGCCGTTCCCGACGGGGAGGCGCCGGCCATGAGCGACCGGGCTGAGGACCCGCGGGCCGGCGGCTGGACGGGTGCGCTGCGTCGACGGGCGGTGGCGGTGCTGCCGCCGGAGCAGCTGCTGCCTGACCGGCAACCGGCGTACGTCGGGAGCTGGATCTACGTGTTCGGCGTGCTGACGGTCAGCGCCTTTCTGTGGGTGCTGGTGTCCGGGGCGTGGCTGGCGCTGGCGGGCGCCGCCTGGTGGCACACCTCGACGGTCGGCCACTTCGTGAACTCGCTGCACCTGTGGAGCGTCGAGCTGTTCTTCTTCTTCATGGTGATCCACCTGTGGGGGAAGTTCTTCATGGCCGCCTGGCGGGGACGACGGGCGCTGACCTGGATCACCGGCGTGGTCGCGTTCGTCGCGTCGATCGGGACCGCGTTCACCGGCTACCTGGTCCAGCAGAACTTCGACTCGCAGTGGATCGCGACGCAGGCCAAAGACGGGCTGAACTCCGTCGGCGTCGGCGCCTGGTTCAACGTCCTGAACACCGGCCAGATGCTGCTCTGGCACGTCCTGCTGCTGCCGCTGGTCGTCGGGATCCTCGTCGTGCTGCACGTGCTGCTCGTCCGCCGACGGGGGGTCGTGCCACCGCTCGACATTCCAGCCGCCGGGGCGGCAGAGGAGGTGACCCGGTGACGACGACAGGCGTCCGGCGGGTCCCACCTAGCGATCGGCGGCGGACGGACAGCGAGCCCTGGCCGGGGCCATGGCGGCGCTACGACATCGTCAAGGAGTTCGTGATCGCCACTGCTGTCGTCGCGCTGCTCACCGTCGTGCTCGCCGCGGTGTTCTCCTCGCCGGACGAGAAGCCGATCACCGTGCAGGGTTGGGCCCAGGCCGCTCCGAACGATTTTGTCGCGACGGCCGTGTCCGAACTGGACGGACAAAGTGGAACCGCCACCTACGGCGCTCCGTACAACAACACTCCGGACGCCGGGCAGAAGCTGGGCCCGCTGCCGCTGCAGCGCTGGGGTGGCGTGCGAGTACCGGTCGACCCGCCGAACGACTTCGTCCTCGGCCCGCTGCGAGCGGTGCCGAACGACCGCGCCCTCGCCGCGGCGCTGAGCACCTACTCCGCCGCCACCCCGGAGCAGCAGAACACATGGGCGAGCGCGTACGCCGACGCGCTGTCGAAGGCTCCCGACGAGGATCCGTCGAAGGTCGCGACCGGAGACTACGGCCCGACCCCGATCCTCACGGCTCGACTGCTCGACCTCGCCCGCAGCGGGGGCCTGGACGGCGCCCTGAACAGCCAGCGCGGCCAGTTCTACGCGACCGACTACAGCAAGCCGCTGCTGTTCCTCGCCGACGGCTCCTACCTGGAAGACCAGGCACGCGCCCAGCACCTCGGCGGCGACCAATGGGGGATGATGAACGAGACCGGCGGATTCCCCGG
>WNGJ01006083.1_pt1 | contig 12735 bp, 10 predicted proteins | sample 5400611 | NCBI WGS metagenome assembly WNGJ01 (sample SAMN13153375, study PRJNA577476) | soil metagenome | isolation source: 40 cm soil or saprolite under Garry oak tree replicate 1 | place: USA:California | collected 2016-06-15
AGTCGTCGAGGGGGAACGGGTAGCGCGAGCGGAATCGCTCGAGAAGCTCCATCTGGTGACACAGTAACACGGGGCGTCAGGGAGCCAGGCGCACGTCCAACAGGAGGACAACGAGCGTGATCGTCTTTCACATTGCCCTCACAGCGGCCGACGACTACCTGACCCGGCGCGAGGCTCACCGCCGTGACCACATCGAGCGCCTCCAGGGTCTGCGCGCCAACGGCATCCTGATCGGCGGCGGGCCGTCGGCCGATCTCCGCACCGCCGATCTGTTCTATCGCCTGCAGCAGCCGGCCCAGCTCAAGTTCGCGATCGAGGAGGATCCGTACTGGACGGGCGGTGTGTGGACCCGCTACGAGCCGAAGAGCTTCAGCCAGTTCGTCGAGCCCTGGGAGATGGCGCCCATCGTCCTCGACGGAACGCGTCGGCTCACGATCGTCGAGGGGCCGACCGCCCAGCACGACATGGCGCAGTTCGCGCTGATCGAGATGCGCGGCGCCGGCCGGCTGGCGTTCGGCGGCTTCTTCGACGGCGGATCCACCCTGGCGGTCGTGAAGACGGCCGAGGCCGACGAGGCGATCCGATGGTTCGCCGAGACGGGCTTCTGGAAGCCGGACGCGTTGACGTCGCGCCCCTGGCTGCACGTGCTGTGAGCAATCCGATCGTCGGGCTCGTCACGATCGGCCAGTCGCCGCGCGTCGACGTGGTGCCCGACATGGCGGCGATCCTCGGATCCGGCGTGACGGTTCGAGAGCGCGGCGCGCTCGACGGTCTCGGCCGCGCCGAGATCGCCGCGCTGGCGCCTCGACCCGGCGACGACATTCTCGTGACGCGCCTGGCCGACGGTACCGCGGCCTTCGTCGCCAAGCGTCACATCGTCAGCCGCGTCCAGGCCGCGATCGGCGAGCTCGAGCGGGCGGGCGTGACGATGACGGCGCTTCTCTGCACGGGGGCGTTCCCGCCGCTCGAGGCCCGGCACCTCCTCGTGATGCCGCATCAGGTGCTTCTCGGCATGTTGCGAGCGCTTCGCTGGCCCGGGCGGCTCGGCATCGTCACGCCGTCCCTCGCGCACGTGCCTCAGACCGAGTCTCGCTGGCGCGACGACGGGTTCGATCCCGTCGTGGTGCCGCTCTCGCCGTACGAGGAACAGGGCCCGGCCGCGCTCGAGCGCGTGGCTCAGGCGTTCCGCGCAGCCCACACGGGTCTGGTCGCGATGGATTGCATGGGCTTCCGACGGGAGACGCGGGACGAGCTCCGGCGGCTCACCGGGACTCCGGTGCTGCTGGCCAACCTCCTCGTCGCCCGGGTCGTCGCCGAGGCGTGCGGGGCCTAGCGCGGCGTCGGGGAACTTCCCTCGGTCCCTGACGTTTTCCACCCGAGTCATCATGGCTCGCGACTGCGCGGATCCAAAACATCTCGCAGGCCGTCCCCCAGCAGATTGAAGCCGAGCACCGTGAGGTAGATGAAGAGGCCGGGGAAGGCCGAGTACCACCACCACGTCGGCAGGTAGTTGCGTCCGTGGCTGATCATCGCGCCCCACTCCGGATATGGCGGCTGGGCGCCGAGCCCGATGAAGCCGAGGCCCGCGGCCGCCAGAATCGCAGACCCCATGTCCATGCTCGCCTTCACCGTGATCGGCGAGACGCAGTTCGGCAGGATGTGCACGAACACGATGCGAAGCCGCCCCGTCCCCACGGCGCGCGCCGCCTCGACGAAGACCTGGCCTTTGAGCGCCAAGGTCTTGCTCTGGACCAGGCGCACGTAGCCTGGCCACCAGACCAGACCGAGCGCGACGATCGCGTTGACGATCCCCGGCCCGAGGGCGCCGACGATCGCCAGCGCCAGCACCAGCGCCGGGACCGACAGGAAAATATCCGTGACGCGCATGATGGTCTCGCCCACCGCGCCGCCGACGTAGCCCGCGACGATCCCGAGCGGCACGCCGATGGCGGCCCCGAGCACGGTGATGACGAGCCCGATCTGCAGCGACACCCGCGCGCCCAGGACGACCCGCGTATAGATATCGGTTCCGACCTCGTCGGTGCCGAACCAGTGGCGCGCACTCGGCGGGCGGAGCTTCTGGTCCAGATGGACCGCGCCGCGAGCGTCCTCGGGATACGGGACGATGAAGGGGCCGAGCGCGGCCATGAGCAGGAACACGAGCACGAGGCCGAGCCCGAGCAGCGAGGCGGCGCTGCGCGCGAAGACCCGCGCGTAGAAGCGAAGCTCGCGCGCCGCCGCCCCGCGCTCCGCGAACCAGGCGCCGGCCGATCCCGAAGCCACGGCGCGGCTCATCACGGCGTGCCGGCCGGCCGGACCCGCGGATCGAGCCAGGCGTAGCCGAGGTCCACGAGGAAGTTGGCGAGCATGAAGTTCAATCCGATCACGAGCGTGACGCCCATGATCGGCTGGAAGTCGGAGGACACGGCCGAGGCGACGGCATAGAGGCCGATCCCCGGCCAGTCGAACACCGTCTCCACGAGCACGGTACCGCCGAGCATCCAGCCGTAACGCAGCCCGATCATCGCCAGGGTCGGGATCATCGCGTTCTTCAGCGCGTACCGCGCCACGATCCTGAGCTCCGACACCCCCTGTGCCCGCGCATTGACGATGTAGTCCTGCTTGAGCGTCTCCAGCATCTCGGCGCGATTGACCCGCACGATCGCGGCCAGCGCCGGGAAGCACAGGGTGACGGTCGGCAGGACCGCGTGGGCGAGCGCGTCGCCGAGGACCCGCCACTGCCCGGCCAGCAGCGCGTCGACGAACAGGAGATGAGTCACCGGCGGCGGCGGCGCCGTCATCAGGCCGAGCCGACCGCCGAGCGGGACGATGCCGAGCTCGAGGGCCAGGAGCAACTGGAGCATCAGCCCGAGCCAGAACGCCGGAATCGCGATCCCGGAGACCGAGACGACCCGCGTGAGCTGGTCCACCCACGTGTCGCGGTAGACCGCCGAGAGGATGCCCAGGGGCACCCCGAGGCCGACCGCGAGGAGCATCGCGCCTGTCACCAGCTCGAAGGTGTTCGGGAAATAGCGCGCGAGGTCGGCCGCGACCGTCTCGCGTGTCCTCAACGAGCGTCCGAGGTCACCACCAAGAACACCTCGAAGATATTGGCCGAACTGGATGAGCAGCGGCCGGTCGAGCCCGTACTGTACCCGGATCGTCTCGACCATGGACGGCGTCGCGTCCGGGCCCGCGGCCAGGCGCGCCGGGTCGCCCGGGGCCACGTGGGAGATCGTGAACGTGATGCACAGCAGACCGAACAGCATGAGGCCCAGCAAGACGAGCCGCCGGGCGAGGTAGCCGAGCAACCTACTTGGCGACGATCGCCAGCGGGTAGAGGTCGACCTCGCCGGTGAAGCGCACCGGGCTGAAGACGAAGCCCTTCACGTGGTCGCGGAGCGCCCAGCGTCGGTTCATGAGCATGCCGAAGATCTCCGGGGCGTCGGCGGCGATGCGTCGTTGGATATCGGCGTAGAGCGGCGCCCGCTCCTCCCACCGCACGAGCGTGCGCGCCCGGTCGATGAGCCCCCACACGCCGTCGTTCGTGTAGAAGGACGAGCCGTAGTACTTGCCCCAGGAGCTCTTGTGGTACTGGTACGCGACCGCGTCGGGGTCGGTCGACACGGGCGTGGCGAACACGGCCATCAGATCGGGCGAGGTCTCGACCTTGGCACCGCGACCGACCATGTTCGGCCAGATCAGCGGGACCATCTTCACGTTGATGTTGAGCTTCTGGAGGTTGTCGATGAGGACGAGCCCCATCTTCCGCTCCTCCTCGAGCCCCTGGACATAGACATACTCGAGCTCAACGCCGCCGTTCGGGTAGGCGGACTTCCCCAGAAGCTCCTTCGCCTTGGCGAGATCCTGCCGATAGATGCCCGCGACCTCGACGTGGCCGCGCGTCGCGTTCGGGAACGGGCTCGTCTGGAGGACGGCGTTACCGTTGTAGATTTTGACCAGCGCGTCGTAATCGAAGGCGAAGCAGACCGCCTTGCGGAGATTCACGTCCTTCGTGGCGCCCTTCTGGGTGTTCATCTTGATGCCGAACGTCGTCATGCCCGGGAAGTTCGGCACGACGATCCCGGGCATCTTCGCGACCTGGTCGAAGTCGTCGCTCGAGAGGCCCTCGGCGATGTCCGCCTCACCCCGGATCACCGCGGCGCGCTGAGCCGCCGACTCGCGGATGATCCGGTAAATCACGCCGCCGATGTGATCCTTCGACGGCCAGCCCTTCCAGTACCCGTCGACCGCCTCGAGCTCGTAGAGGACGCCCTGCTCCCACCGCTTGATCTTGAACGGGCCGCTGCCGGCGGCGTTCGTGGTGAGCCATTTCTGGCCGAGGTCGCCTCCCTGCTCGTTCGCCAGCACCTGCTTGGGATTCATCACGTACCACCACGGCAGGAACGAGAGGAACGGTGCGTAGGGCTGAGTCAGGTTGAACTGGATCGTGGCGTCGTTGACGAGCTTGATCCCGTCTTCCTTCAGAAAGTCGGAGAGCATCCACGCGGGGCCCTGGTTGAGCTTGAGCGTGCGCACGAACGAGAAGCGCACGGCCTCGGCCGTCACGGGGTCGCCGTTGTGGAAGCGCGCGTTCTTCGCGAGGTGGAAGGTCCAGGTCCTGGCGTCCGGCGAGCTCTCCCACTTTTCGGCGAGCCACGGAACGATCTCGGGCGGGTTGCCGACGTACTTCACGAGCGCGTCGTAGAGCGACTGCTGCGCCATGCGGATCGACCAGTCGTACTTGACGCTCGGGTCGATCGTGGGCACTTCCTGGCGGCCGGCGAACACCAGGATTTTCCGATCGCCGACTCGCTCGAAGGCGGCCGCCGGCGATGTCGCGACCAGCACCGCGAGGACCGCTATCACGAGCACGCGCATGACCATGCTCGGTTCATAGGCACATCTCCTGATTTGCATCGCGATGGCGGGAGGATAACATACGCTGGCGATGGCCCTTCGTCCCGTCTCCGCGGCCGAGATCGAGTCGCTGGCGATCGGCGCCTGGATCCTCGGCACGGGCGGCGGTGGCAGTCCCTATCTGGCGCTCCTCAACATGCGCAAGCTCTATCGCGAGGGCGCGGCGGTGTCACTGCTCGATCCGATGGACCTCGCCGACGACGCGCGGGTGGCGGTGGTCTCGAACATGGGCGCCCCGCTCGTCGGCCAGGAGCGGCTGACCGACCCTCACACGATCGCGCGCGCGGTGCAGATGATGGAGGAGTACCGGGGCTGCCGCTTCGACGCCGTCATGTCGCTCGAGATCGGCGGCGGCAACGCGCTGCAGCCCTTCATGGCCGCCGCGGTGCTCGGGCTTCCCGTCGTCGATGCCGACTGTATGGGCCGCGCCTTCCCCGAGGCGCAGATGACGAGCTTCGCGATCCACGACCTGACGATGTATCCGCTCACGCTCGCCGACGTGCGGGACAACGCCGTGATCATCGCGCGCGCCGCCTCGTGGAAGTGGATGGAGCGCCTCTCGCGCAAGGCGTGCGTCGAGGTGGGCTCGATCGCGTCCACGTGCAAGGCGCCCCGCACCGGCAAGGAAGTGAAGGAGTGCGGCATCCTCTACTCGACGACCAAGGCGATCCGCCTGGGCGAGACCGTGCAGTCGGCGCGGCGCCGTCACCGCGATCCCGTCCAGGCGGTGATCGAGGCCGAGCGAGGCCAACTGGTCTTCCGGGGCAAGATCCGCGACGTCGCCCGCCGCACGACCGAGGGCTTCCTGCGCGGCACTGCCAAGCTCGACGGCCTCGACGACTTCCGCGGCGCCGGCTTCGAGCTCGCGTTCCAGAACGAGTTCGCGGTCGGCTGGCTCGACGGCGAGCCCCGCGTGATGACGCCCGACCTGATCTGCGTGCTCGATAGCGTCTCGGGTGACGCGATCGGCACAGAGACCCTGCGCTACGGCCAGCGCGTCAGTGTGATCGCGCTGCCTGCTCCACCGGTGCTCCTGACCCCCAAGGGCCTCGAGCACGTCGGGCCCCGCGCCTTCGGCTACGACCTCGAGTTCAAGAGTCTCTTCGCGTGAAGCGGCGAATCGGCATCGACGTCGGCGGCACGAATACCGACGCCGTCCTCCTCGAGGACGCCCGCGTGGTCCACGCCGTCAAGACGCCGACGACGGCCGACGTGACCTCGGGCGTCGCCGAGGCGCTGCGCCGGCTGCTTCAGTCAGCGGCGCAACCGCGTACCGCCCCGCGCGCACCATCCGGTGACCGATTCGCCATCGACGCGGTGATGATCGGGACCACGCACTTCACCAACGCCGTCGTCCAGCGGCGCGACCTCACGCGGGTGGGCGCGATCCGGATCGGCTTGCCCTCCGGCGCCTCGCTCGAGCCGTTCATCGACTGGCCGGAGGACCTCGCGGAGCTCGTGCGCGGCGAGGTCTCCATGCTGGAGGGCGGCCACGAGTTCGACGGACGACCGATCGTGCCGTTCGATTCGGCCGGCATGCGCGCGGCGGCGCGGCGGATCCGCGCGGCGGGGCTCACGTCGGTCGGCGTCGCCTCGGTCTTCTCGCCTCTGAACGCGGCCTGCGAGCTCGAGGCCGCAACGATTCTCCGCGACGAATGCCCCGACGTGGCCGTGACGATGTCCCACCAGCTCGGGCGCATCGGCCTCCTCGAGCGCGAGAACGCGACCCTGCTCAACGCCGCACTCGTGGGCCTGGCCCGGACGACGACCCGTGCCTTCACCGACGCGCTCGCCGCGAGCGGGATCACCGCGCCGCTCTATCTCACGCAGAACGACGGCACGGTGATGCTGGCCTCGGTGGCCGAGGCGTTTCCGGTCTACGGTTTCGCGTCGGGTCCGACCAACAGCATGCGCGGTGCCGCCTTCCTCTCGAAGCTCACCGACGCCCTCGTCATCGACGTCGGCGGGACCACGACCGACATCGGAAGCCTTCGCCACGGGTTTCCGCGCGAGGCCAACAACGTCGTCGAGATCGGCGGCGTGCGGACGCTCTTCCGCATGCCGGACCTGCTCTCGATGGGCCTCGGCGGCGGCTCGCTGGTGGCGCGGTCTCCCCTGGCCGTCGGTCCCCGGAGCGTCGGCTACCGCCTCGTCGAGCAGGGGCTCGTGTTCGGTGGAGGCGAGCTCACCGCCACGGACATCGCGGTCGCGGCCGGCCTGATCGACCTCGGTGACCGCAAGCGCGTCGCTTCGCTCCCGGCCGAGCTCGTGAGGGGCGCCGTCGCGCGCATGCACGCGATGATCGAGGAAGCGGTGGACCGGATGAAGACCGATGCAGGTGACGAGCCCCTGATCGCCGTCGGCGGCGGGTGCTTCCTGGTCCCCGAGCGGATCGCCGGCATCTCCGAGGTCGTCCACGTCGAGCACCAGGCGGTCGCCAACGCCGTCGGCGCCGCGATCGCCCAGGTCAGCGGCGAGGTCGATCGGATCTTTCAGGATCTTTCGCGCGAGGAGGCGATCGCGCGGGCTGGGCACCTGGCCGAAGCTCAGGCCACGAGTGCGGGCGCCGATCCTCGGACCTTGTCGACGGTCGAGGTCGAGGATTTGCCGCTGGCCTACCTGCCCGGCAACTCCTTGCGCGTACGCGTGCGGGTCGTCGGCGAGATTCGATAAACATGGGGGCCCCGACATGGCCCCCAAGCCCCCAGCGCTCGGGACGCCCCGGCGAAGCCGTGGCGCCCTCGATAACGGGCTAAGCCCTACTCCACGCCGGCGACCGCGAGGACGCGGCGCATGCGAGTGGCGGCGAGATCGGGATCGCGGAGTAGTCCCGCACGATCCATCAGCACGAACTGCTCCGAGAGGTGCACCATCGAGCGCGCGCTCTCCTGCCCGCCCACCATCCGGAAGTGCGACTGGTGGCCGTTCAGGTAGGCGGCGAAGACCACGCCGGTCTTGTAGAAGCGCGTGGGCGCGCGGAAGATCAGACGCGAGAGCGTGAGCGTCGGCGCGAGGATGTCCGCGTACCGTGCGAGGTCGCCACCGTCGAGAGCCTTGAGCGCCGCGGACGCGGCGGGCGCGATCACGTCGAAGATGCCGAGCAGCGCGTCGGAATGGCGATCGCCGTCGCCGCGAATCGTGGTCGGATAGTCGAAGTCGTCGCCGGTGTACATCCGGACGTTCGCCGGGAATCGCTTGCGCATCGCGACCTCGCGCGCCTGATCGAGGAGCGAGATCTTCACACCGTCGATTCTCGCCGCGTGCTCCTGGACGATCGTCAGCAAGGTCTCGGTGGCCTGGTCGAGATCGCGCGAGCCCCAGTAGCCCTCGAGCGAGGGGTCGAACATATCGCCGAGCCAGTGGATGATCACCGGCTCGCGCACCTGGGCGAGGATACGGCCGTACACCTTGAAGTAGTCGCCCGGGCCCTTCGCGCAGGCCGCCAGCGCCCGGCTGGCCATCAGGATGATCCGGCCGCCGCAGCCCTCGATCCACGCACACTGCTCCTCGTAGGCGGCCTCGACGTCGGCGATCGTCACGTGCGGACCAGGCTCGAGGTGATCGGTCCCCGCGCCGGAGGCGAGCACGGCGCCCCGTACCGTCTTCGCTTCGGCCACCGTGCGTCGGATCAGCTCCTTCGCGGCGCGCCAGTCGAAGCCCATTCCCCGCTGCGAGGTGTCCATGGCCTCGGCCACGGCCAGACCGAGCGACCAGATGTGGTGCCGGTAGCGCAGGGTCGCGTCCCAGTCGAGCGCCACCTCGAGCGTCGGGTTGATCGTGGCCAGCGGATCGGCGACGACGTGCACGGCCGCCATGCCGATCCGGCTCTTGATGGGCCCGGGCGGCGCCGTGATCGGCGCGCGGCCCGTGAGCGTGTACGGCGCGAGGAGCCCGTCGCGGCGCGGAAGCTTGAGGGAGGCTGGCATGGCCTTCACCAGTTTACCCCACGGCCGCCGCATTGACAGGCTCGCACCCGGTTCTGTATGGTTAGCGCACTTTTCACGCGGGTCCCTCCGAAGGAGGTCGGCATGGCATCCAAGGCGAACGATCGCAATCGCACCAAGTTCCTCCTCGACGAGAAGGACATCCCGACGAAGTGGTACAACATCCAGGCCGACCTGAAGACGCCTGCGCCGCCGGTGCTCCACCCTGCCACGAAGAACCCGATCGGGCCCCAGGATCTGGCGCCGCTCTTCCCGATGGAGCTGATCAAGCAGGAGGTCAGCCAGCAACGCTGGATCGAGATCCCGGACGAGATCCGTGACGTCTATCGCCTGTGGCGGCCGTCTCCACTCTATCGTGCGCGGCGACTCGAGAAGGCGCTCGGCACGCCGGCGCACATTTACTACAAATACGAGGGCGTGAGCCCGGCCGGCAGCCACAAGCCGAACACGGCGGTGGCGCAGGCGTACTACAACAAGAAAGAAAAGGTCACCCGGCTCAGCACCGAAACGGGTGCTGGACAATGGGGCTCGGCGCTCTCGCTCGCCTGCCAGATGTTCGGCCTGCAGTGCAAAGTCTACATGGTGAAGGTGTCGTACCAGCAGAAGCCGTACCGGCGCATCATGATGGAGACCTGGGGCGCGCAGGTGGTCGCGAGCCCGAGCACGGACACGCAGTCCGGCAAGAAGGTGCTCGAGCAGGATCCGAATTCACCCGGCTCGCTCGGCATCGCGATCAGCGAGGCGGTCGAGGATGCCGCGACCCGCGACGACACAAAGTACTCGCTGGGCAGCGTGCTGAACCACGTCCTCATGCACCAGACGATCATCGGGCAAGAGGCGAAGAAGCAGCTGGAGAAGGCCGACGATGCCGCCGACATCGTCATCGGGTGCGCCGGCGGCGGGTCGAACTTCGCCGGTCTCTCGTTTCCGTTCGCGGCCGACAAGCTCACCGGCAAGAACAAGAAGGTGCGGATCATCGCCGTCGAGCCGGCCGCCTGCCCGAGCCTGACGAAGGGCAAGTACGTCTACGACTTCGGCGACACCGTCGGCCTCACGCCGCTGGTGAAGATGCACACGCTCGGCCATACGTTCATCCCGGCGCCGTTGCACGCCGGGGGGCTTCGCTATCACGGCATGGCGCCGCTGGTCTGCAAACTCTACGACGAGGGTGTGATCGAGGCGACGGCGGTGCCGCAGCTGGCGACGTTCGAGGCGGCCGTACAGTTCGCGCGCACCGAGGGCATCATCCCGGCACCGGAGTCGGCGCACGCGATCCGCGTGGTGATCGACGAGGCTCAGCGCGCCAAGCGTGACGGCAAACGCCGGACCATTCTCTTCAACCTGTCGGGCCACGGCCATTTCGATCTCGGCGCGTACGAGGCGCATCTGGCCGGCAAGCTCCAGGACTACGAATACCCGGCCGCGAAGGTCGACGAAGCGCTCAAGAGCGTGCCGAAGGTGTGACGCCTAGGGGCGCGGCAGCTCGATCAGCCAGAACTTCGCGCCACCCATCAGTAGCCGCGTCTCCTGGGTCAAGAGGGCCCGAAGCAGCTCGAGGCGCGCGAGGTTCTCTTCACGCGGCCCGGATTCGTCCACGAGGACGGATCGCGCAGAGTCGAACAGGACGTCGTGCCGAATCAGGAGGTGCGTGACCCCGAGCGCGCGGGCCCGGGTCTGGAGCGTGGTCGCGTCCCGCGTCTCTCGGATCCAGTGGTTGAGCGTGTAATCCCCGAAGAGGTAGTCGGCGAAGTACGGCCGCTCCAGGTGGTAGGTGTCCCGCCGCGTGCTGATGAGCCAGATTCGGGCGTCGGGCGGGAGCGTACGGTTGATGACCTGATAGTACGCGTAGTAGTCGAGCCGCCTCGCGAGGAACCGCTCTCGCGACTCTCCTCCCAGCACGACCCGCAGCGGATCCAGCTCGGCGAACCAGGCGACCACCACCAGGGTATTCGCGGCGGCGGCGCCGAGCAGCAGCCCGCGTAGGAGGCGACCGACACCAGGTCCGTACTCGGCCGTCGCGGCCGCCGCCGCGGCGGCAATCACGACCGCCAAGGGTGGCATCGCCAGCAGAAGATACCGAAGAACCTGACTCCCCAGGAGCCACAGGACGAACATCGCGACGGAGACGAGAGCGGCCAGGCGCAGCTCGACATCGAGGAGCCTCCGGCGGAACGCCCACGCCACCACCGGCGCGCCGAGCAGAAAGGTCACGCCAAGAACCCCATCGTAGTCGCGAGGTAACTCCGGCTGGGCCGCGATTGAGACGTAGAACGGCGACAGCAGATAGTCGAACGCCGTCGAAGAGCGCCCGTAGATGGTGAGCAACGACTCGTAGAGCCGGGCGCGGCCGACATCCCAGCCCGGCGCATCGCCCGGCCAGACAGTTGGAAAGAACGGAAAGATCGGACTGCCCGTCATGATCCAGGTCCGGATGTACCAGGGGCTCGCCAGCAAGATCCCAAGCCCGAGGCCGCCGAGCCCCGTCGCCACCACCCCTCGCGCGCCAAACCCGCCAGGGGCCGCGCCGGCCGTCAGCCCTCGAAGCAAAACGACCATGACCAGTGGCAGGATCAACGCGGCCGCCGTCAGCTTGCTCGACAGGGCCGCGCCCACTCCCGCAGCCATCAGCAGCAGCCATCGGCTATCGAGGGTCACCCACCAGCGACCCACCGCGAATATAGCGAGCGCCGAGTACCCGGCGACCGCGACGTCCACGGACTGGCCTGCGGTGACGAAGTAGACGCTCGGGATCGCGGCGACGGTGAGGGCGGCCAGCGTGCTCCAGGACCGGTCGAGCCGGCGCTCCCTGGCCCAGCCGTACGTGACGAGGACCACGAGCACTGCGAACACCCAGAAAATGACGCCGGCGGTCGCCTCGCCCAGGCGCTGGCTCGCTGGCACGCCGAGCAGCAGGGCCCACACGGCGTGCATTTCCACACCGAGGGCGAAGTAGCTCGCGATGTTGTCGGGCGCCACGACAAGCGCACCGGTGCTCACGTAGACCTTCGGCAACGCGAGATGATAGAGAAGGGCGTCGTTGCCCGTCGGCGGGGCAAGCGCCGCGAGCAGAGCCAGACCGAGAACGATGACGATGAGCACGACGGCCGTCCCGGGGCGCCGCCCCTCGACGGGCGCGCTCCAGCGCCCGCGCTGCCACGTCAAGAAGGCGAGAGCCGTACCAACGCCTACCGCCGCGACCGCCACTGGAGTCCGATAGAGTCCCGCCACCCCCAGGAAGAACCAGACGGTGGACCAGGCCGCGGAGCCGAGGAGGCCGCGGGCGCCCCAATCGAGGGCGCGCGCGCCGAACCCGCCCCGCGGAGCGATGAGCCTCACGATGAGGCTCCCGAGCCCCCACCACGCGACGACGATGAACGCGGCCAAAATCACGCCGCCGGCGGACCGAACGAGCCCCGCCGAACCCACCGGGGTGCTCCGGGTCAACTCACGAGCGAGCGCCACCAGCCAGTCGAGCAGGTGGGGCAGGTCGTAGCGGCGGTTGAGGAGAAAGAGACCGATCAACCCAACGCCCCACGCTGCCGCGAGGATCAGAACCTGGATCCGCCCGACCACCGGTGACACCGCCCTCAACTTAGCACCCGCCCGTCGATTGACAGCGTCGCCGGCGCTCTCGTATGGTTAGAGCGGCGACCGATGAGCACGCTCTTCGTGCGTCGCCTGCGGCTCGGCGCGGCGTTCGTGCTGCTCACCTACGTGTGTCTGCACTTCGTGAACCACGCGCTCGGAATCGTCTCGCTGGACGCGATGGCGGCCGGGCGCTGGTGGTTCCTAGCGCTCTGGCGGAGCGCGCCCGGCACCCTGGCGCTCTACGGGGCGATCGCCGTGCATGGGCTGCTGGCACTGTGGCTCC
>WNGJ01006084.1_pt1 | contig 12734 bp, 7 predicted proteins | sample 5400611 | NCBI WGS metagenome assembly WNGJ01 (sample SAMN13153375, study PRJNA577476) | soil metagenome | isolation source: 40 cm soil or saprolite under Garry oak tree replicate 1 | place: USA:California | collected 2016-06-15
ACGCCGCTACAGCACGTCCAAGTTGTGCGACCTCTTCTATGCCTACGAACTCTCTCGTCGGCTCCAGTCGGAAGGGTACAGCACCCCGGAGCATCCTATCGCGGTCAACGCGTTTGACCCAGGGCTTATGCCTGGCACAAAACTGGCTCGAGACCATGGCTCTTTCGAGCGCTTCGCATGGAACGTGCTCTTACCACCTCTGCGCTTCGTCATGCCGAATGCTCATAGCACAAACGCCTCCGGGAAAGCGCTCGCTCGACTAGTGCTTGATCCCACATTGGAAAGCATCTCGGGGAAGTACTTTGAAGGGACAAGAGAACGGGCCTCTTCTGAGGAGTCCTACAACCGGCAAGAAGCGGCGGAACTGTGGGAGACCAGTGCCGAATTGGTGAAGCTTCAGCCCACTGAGACCATCTTGCGAGTGGAGAGCTCAGTGGATGAAACGATCTCGTAGTTCATGAAGGGCTCACCATAGTATTGGGGGTAGTATACTTGGATTTTCGCGTATCTAAAATTCGTAGTGCGAAGTATCAGGCTACGCCGTGGTCTTTTCCTCGACGTTGCTTGCTCTTCTCTGCCTCAGCAATCATACTGGCCACAATGGCACGCTGGGCATTAGTCAAGGCCTCGTCGTGGGTAGCCCTGGTGACCGTTGCCCCGATTTTGGGTACCGTGGCGACGAACTGGCCATCGACCTCTTCTATGTGAATGTCTTGCATGGTATCTATCATCCTCGAATCCTACCTCATAATTAGCATAATACTTCTCAATTGCAGTCCCCGCTCACGCACCCCAGACGCTTGCACTAGCGATACGAGGGTCGTTGTTGATGACAAAGTCGGCAGCGGCTCGTGGATCATCTCGGGCGAAATGGATTCGTTGGGCAGGAAAATAGATCTTCTGATACGCCCGAATCGTCTCGTCGGGCGGCAAGCCCTCCTGGCCACGGCGCAAGGCGCGTTCCAGGGCCGTTTTAAAGGTGCACTCCACCCAGAACGCAAGATCGAAGTAATCGCGGTAGGCATGCTTGAACAGATAGATGCCCTCGAGCATGATGATGTCGATACCCTCAAAATGGTACCGATGCGGGTGATACTCGCTCGCCGTTTCTTCCGCAAAGTCTGCAACTACATCATGCGTGCGCTTGTCCTTGAGTGGCAGGATCAGCTGCGTGAACATGTCGTCAAAACGGATGGCATGCTCATAAAAATGCGCGGCTGGCCGCTCCGAGTGAAAGCGTTTGTGTGGCAAGTTCAACCATCCGTCCGTATTGATGCCGACGGCTTTCTGGCCTTGGTGCTGGAGCAGGGTAACGATCTGGCCTGTGAGGTACCCTTTGCCGCAGCCATCGATACCACTGATCCCGACCAACAGGCTGTGCTGCGGGGGTACCTGCTTTTGCCAGGCTCTCTTCTCCCCCATGCAGAAAAGCGTCCAGAAGCAATGGGCGATCAGGGGCAATGGGCACTTGCAACTGGCAGAGAAATGCAGCATCGACTTCCATGATCTTACTTTCGCAATCTCAATTCAAGGTGCCCACCTTTACCGCTTCGCTTACGAATTTCAAAAAGGTCTTCATGTTGCTTCAGCAGTGAAGAAAGGTCTTTCTGGCCATAAGCTGCCGTCTTAAATGAGGGATCGATTTTCCTGAGCACAATACCTAACTGAGAAATAAGCACCCACTCACCCTCTTTCCCCTTTGTAGCCTCTTTGTAGGCTCTGCTGAGCAGATCAGGAAGCTCTATATTTGGCTTAGTGGGCAAAGTTGGTGGCGATATTTTTTCCTTGGTTGTGGGAAGCGGTGCGGTGGGAGCTACCTTTGCGGATGACACTACAGCAGGTTTCGTTCGTGATGAACGTTGCGTGAGCTGATCGGTGGAGACAAATACGGTGTATGCTTTCACGAGTGTTGATGATGTTTTCGGTTCCCCTATGCCGATCACCATACATCCGACTGAACGCAAACGTAGGACCAAGGGAGTATAATCGCTGTCACTCCCGACGATGCAGAACCGTGTCACATGATCGCGGTAGAACAAATCCATTGCATCAACGGCTAAGGCAATATCTGCCGCATTTTTGCCTGTCACGGTTTGCATTTGATGCATTCCTTGTATAGCATAGTGTGTCATCACTTCTTTCCAGCGTAGCATATTTGGAGAGGTGACGTTGCCGTAGACTCGTCGAATCGTGACTCCACCAAACTTTCCTGCCTCGACCAGCATCTGGGCAGTCAAATCTGGGGAGATATTCTCCCCATCGATGAGCAGAGCTACTACGGCAACATGAGACGTCTGTAGAAGTGTAAGGAATACTTGTACAATCCGTATTAGTATACTGCCAAGACGAGATAGTATAGTCTGTCCCTGGGAATCGCGGGTTGTTGAGTTGTAATCACTCATACATTTCTTCCTTACTACTCCACCAACTCCTGCTCAACAAACACTTCGCTCTCCTCAGTCATAGGCTCAACCACCAGGTTATGCATTGTATTCGCCACAAAGGCTTCACCCGGCTTTGCTGTCGCAACCACTGCCACAGCAATGTTCATTGACATAGCATGGTCATTCAGTTTCTCTAAGGCTTTCACGACTTCGTAGAAATCGGTTGGTTTGCATCTCAATCGCAGGTGGTAGCGCTGGCCACCTCGACCCGGAGCGACTGGCTCGGTTGGTGGCACCGTTGAGACCCCTGGAGTTGGAGGTTCATTCACAACTGTTTTGCTACCTCCCTCTGCAGGAGGAGAATACTCAGGAGGAGACTGCCGACCTGGTTGTGTATCTTCTGGAACTGTCACCACTGGTTCAACCTTTGGCGGCGTCAACAATTGCGTTGCATAGGCTGCAGAAAGCAAAAACGCTCCTTCGCCCATATCGATTTCATGGGCGGGAACATCCTTGCCAAACTGAATACTCGTAGCGAATGGACCACCGAAGTGTAGGTTTCCCTGCTCATCCTTACGGGCATTGGCAGTATAGGCGAAGGTACGGTTCTTAATACCTACCACGATTGCCTGGCGCACCACTTTCTCATCCCAGATGTGTGCGAAACTGTAGTAGCTGAAGAAGCAGGAAACCAGGGCTGTGACAGCATAGTATTGTCGTTCTAACGGTTGCAGTTCATTGAGTTGAACCTGCGCAGCTATTTTGCTGGGTTGCACACTATCCCAAACGACACGATTACGCAGTGCTTCTTTGATGCGCGTGTGGAGTTGGGGAGCCGAACTGTAGCTTTGCACCGTTAATGCATCTAATACATAGGTTTGTCCGCGTTGCTCACTATTCTGGGGAGTATAAACCACCGGGTAAAGTTGAGAAATTGCGCCTCTTAGTTCGTTCTCTGCATTGCGCTTGCGCTCAACAAGTTCGGCTTCCTGTTGTGGCGACAGTTGGCGTTGTGTGCTCTGGCCCTGCACAAGTTCCAGCGTCAAAATCAGGCGCACGGCGTTACGAGCGGCATCGACCATGCGGCGATCAGGAGCAGCGAGTGCCAGGCCATTGCGGTAGTGACGCGGACCATTGCCGTATTGCTCGATGTAATGCTGCATCCCCCGCTCCTGTCTCTCTCGGTCCGAGTGTGTGTCCAGCCATGAGGGTGAGAGGTAGACAATTTGAAATTCTGAGAGGCGATCACGGACGTCTTGCGTATCGTTCGGCCAGACAATAGCGCCGCGCTCGTCGCCAATAGCTTTGCTACACTCAATGCGGAAGCGCTCCTCAATCTCTTCGCCACTGCGCCGCTGGTTCTCGTCGATGATCATCTTGTTGAGGTTGGGCTGTGTCTCAAATCGGTAGCGCAGTTCGCGCCGGTGCAAATACAACAAGCGCTCATTCAGATCGTGGAGAGCGGTTTGTAAGATATTGCGATTCAGACCAGGGGCAAGACAGACGCTAAGTAGTTCATGCTCATAGACACCATACTCTTGCTGGCTTTTCCCACCGAAGCTGTAGAGAAGGGCTGCAGTAGCAATACGTGTGCCTGGTAAGTAGGCCTGGAGGTGGGGACTTTCTTGTACGAGGAGATCATCAACTGTACGCGCCCCGGCATGGGGACCGAGCAGATCGGCCTGGAGAACGGCATCATATTGTGTCTGCTCGCCCACCTGTGCCAGAAAGGTTGCTCGAACCTGCCCATCTGCTAAGGGGACATCACCCGGTCCCAGCAATGGTTGGGTCTGTACATTGCCTGCCCAGAGAGCATGGATGGCGGTCGCTAAAAATTGCAAGGCCCCGCGTGTCCGTTGATAGCTTGGTAGTGATCCCCAACGCTCTCGCATGAGATCAATCAAGGCTGGGTGAAAGGGATAGCTCTGCGCAATGCGTGATCGCAACTGATCTGCTTGTTGTTGCGCTACCTGCGCGGATGTGCCTCCTGCCATCAGAAATCCCCTGTAGACCTCAGCATAGGTGCTGGCAACATACTGATGGTGGTTATCATCGCCAAGATTGGCGAACAGACGTCGCTGCACAACACGCAGCACTTCATCGCCACTGACAGGCTCACGGATGGCATTGAGACGCTGGACAAGTTTTCCCAGGATACCCAGGAGTTCCAGGTTGCCTCCTGCCTCCTGCTCACTGGCTTGCAACGAATAGACCATGACAGCACGCGGAGAAGCGGCTACAACTTCTGTGAGCCGTTGCAGAAACGCGATGGTCTGCCTTCCTAATGTCGATTCACCCACTACCACACCCATCGCATTCTCAACATAGAGGAGTACTTCGTCCAGTAAGAGAAGGGTCGGAGTATCTCCGATTAAGCGAGCTAAGACATCCCCACCGGGAGCAACTCCAAGCCGATCCTGTTCCGCAACCTGGCCGTAGCCTTCTGGACCTCCGATCTGCCAGGCCAATTCTCCCCAGAGCGTGCGACGATGTGAGGTATGTGGGTTGGATGTATCGGCTGCTCCGATATCGACGCCGGAGATCACGGCAAGGCGTACTTGACCGGGATCTGGTAAGTCGCTCAGCTCTGAGATATCCCCAACCAGGTGACGCGAGCGTGCCAGGTGATAGAGCGAGAGCAGGGTATGGGTTTTACCGCCTCCAAAGGGGGTACGTAATTGTAAGACACGATCACCGCTCCTGCCAGCCAGGACGGCCAGAACATCCATCAGGATGCGGCGCAGTTCAGCGGTAAGATAGGTCGCCTCAAAGAAGGCATGAGCGTCACGGTAGACCGGGCGCACGCTGCTATCACCTTGCACCACTTTGCCGAGGTTAGCAGCATAGGTATCCATAGAGAGCTGACCCTGGACAATATCAATATGTGGTGTGACTACCCGGTTCCAGGGCAGCAGTTCTACTCCGCTTGTATGTCGATGTGTCGTCATGATAGTTATCCCTTCCTCTTCAAAATACTCTTTAGCCCCACAAAGTCCTACCAGCCATCTCCGTGAAGAGGCTGCGCCAACCGGCCAGGAGGCGATCCACGGCCTTCTGTTCCTCGCTGCGTTCCTGTTTGGTGCTGCCATCGCTGCCTGCAGGCGCCAATGCATGACCTGCCAGGGCCTGGGCTACCATGCGCAACTGCTCAATATGTGGATGCGATTTCATCAAGAAGTCCTGCACTTCATTGGGCTTCTCTTCCTGGAGCCAGAGCAGGCGCTGCAAGACATCAATGAGTGGTGCTGGGTTACCGCTTACACTGAGTCTACCAAGGTTTTCATCGTCGCCTCTGCTGCGGTAGTCGCGCAATTGGACGGTATCCCTTTCCTTTTTCACCAACCCCTTCTTACCCTGCATCAGACCGCGTGGCCCATCGAGTTCAACGCCCATACCTCGCGCCAATAAGTTCATATCATCAAAGGGTGCCGCACTTTCGCCATAAAAGAACCGTCCAGTCACATAAAAACGAGTGACAGTATCGACAGCAGCAATCCTCGCTCCCGCCTCTTCCTGAGCCTCTCCCTCTCCTGTACTGAGCAGTCGTTGCAAAACTTGCTGCGCGACTTCTCGTTCCACTTCGCGTAAGTAGGTTACAGCATCTAACTCATCTCCATTAGGCATCTCAACTCGTGCAAATTGTGTATAGGCGCGTAATCCCGCTCCAATGGTCGCGATGATGAAGTCTGCTCCTGTTAAACCTGCTCCGATGAGCGTGTCAAGTCGCTCGTTGATGATATTGGCAAGTTGCGGTCGCACCTGGCTCACATAGTCACCTATCTCCTCAATCTCACGACGACGAGCAATGAGGAAGATACTCGAAGCAAGTGATGCATTACCTTGAGCTGCTGAGCGAGCTTTCATTTCTGTATCGAGGGGCCATGCCTCGACAATCACAAATCCAGAATGTCGCAATGCTTCTATCAAAGTTGACCAACCTAACGTTGTTTTGTGAGCATAAACACAAACAAGAGGCGCACCTAGCTTGAGTACGCGATGTGCCTCAGAAAAAGCTTGAGCCATCATCGTTTCATAGATTTGTCGTGCTACTACTTTGCTTTTGTTATGACGATATGTTGCCATTATCGCCTCACTTTTCTTCGGCGTCAGGGGAGTGCCAAAGTGTTCGGGGTAGAGGAAGCCAATGCTGCGTTTAAGCCAGACATAGAAAAAATCTGAAAGATCAGCATAAGATACATTATCATAGTATGGGGGGTCCGTAATCACTGCATCAAGTGTATCTTCCTCAAATGGAAGCTGATTGGCAGATGTGCGATAGACAAACGAGGGTTGACCACTCTTGGATAGACCTTGTATCACTTCGAGAATCCAACTTAGCGCGCCAGTGATGCTTCCAGAGGCTTGCCCAAAAGGATTTACTTCAGCAAAATCCCAAACCATTGGAAGTGCTTGACGAGCATAAGTATTAGCAATCGTTTCACGAGAGTTATCCCAATGACAGATAGTACTACTACGGTCAGCAAGCCGATCTATTAACAGCCCTAAGTAGGTTGTAATAGCTGTTGCACGTTCCTGGTCTATCCCTTTTTCTAGCATAGCAGAATATGCATGGTGTACTTCGGCTGCGAAGGTGAGCAATGCAAGAAGTTGGCGTGGAGTGAAAAGGTCAATGAAGCGGGTTAGGCCATACTCAACCGTCCAGAAATTTTTGCTATCTTCTTGAGGTAGCGGCTCTTCGGGAAATGTCAAATGCCCGTCGTGTCGGCATAGTTCTTCAGCGCGTTCACGTATATATTCGTTTATTGGTATCCAAGTCTGTAAGTCATTTACATCCAAATACGTTTTCCCATTGCTATCTTGCTTCGTTGCTACTACCGTTATTAATTGCTGTCCCATATGACCAGCACGTCCCTCTTGTTTTACATACTCGGAGTTGACAGTAGCGCCACAGTGCAGACAGGCTGTATTACCTCTCCTACTACCAGCCTCAGGATCAAACCCCAAACCTTGAAGAGAAGGAGATTGCACTTTCTCAAAGCGCACTCTCTTGGTGTTATGGTCAGGTGTCATGCGAAGCGCGACATAGTGACCCTCTTTCTTTCGCAGCCACGTTTGACGAACAAGAGGAACATTAGCTCCGCAGGTAGGATTAGGACAGGGAACGGTGCGCGTCCAAAGATAGGCAATTGGAGTGAGCGCTCCGTTTTTGTTTGGGCTTTGCTCACCAGAAAGGGTTGATTGTACTATGTCATTCTCAATATGCTGTTCGCTTTGGGGAGCAGGATAGAACTCTGCCAGCTGTGTTCGGGCACGCTCAATAACCCATTCACCCCACTTTTTTACATCTGCTACCAATGATGGACCATATTTTTGTGGGTAGACAAGTGTGCAGAGCTCGATGATATGTGCAACGGGATTAAGATCAACTGCATAGGCTTCACATCCCAGTCGTAAAGCTTCGAGTGGAATCGATCCTCCTCCGGCAAACATATCGAGTACTCGGGGAGGCTGACCACCATTAGCATCAAGAATGTCCTGACGAGCTTGGGCTAGTACTCCTTGAGGGATATCCCAGGAACAGAGTTTGCGCATGCGCTCCATATAGGTGTCACGTTCCAATGCATCAGCAGGCGCAGGAACGAGTGCGCCATAGACGGCAGCGCGTGCTGCGACGATAGGTCTTCGTGCCCACCAGAGATGCAGCGTGGAAATGTTGCCGTGGCGCAAGCTCTTTTCGCGTGAAGCTTCAGCACTGATCTCACGAATGGGTATCAGGTCTTCGATGAGGCGGCGATCGTTGTTGGGCATGGCTGAAACTTATCCTTTTCTAGAGCTACGTTAAAATGGAGTCACTTTTTGCACTTATCACCAGGTGCTCTTGCGCTAACTGACTGTGATACAGCTTAGGTAGCTTATACATCCATCGTTGAGCACTTTCGGCGGAGTCAACCTGACTAAGCCCATATAGTCCAAAGGTAATATTGCTAAGTGTTAGTAAGTCATCAAGCGATTGAATAAATATATTTCTATTCAGTTCCATCATCACTGGATACGATTCTGATAAAATATCATGAAAAGTCCCCTCACGCTCATCCAGGTCTATTCCTTCTTGCTCAGCCTTTTGCTGGAAAGTTGACATAATATCAAGAAAATGCAGACTTAAGGCATTGGCGAAGTATTCAGCAATTGCTGTGAGCCCTGCAGTTCTGTATTCCTCATCGAGATTACCGACAAACTCTACAATTCGCTTCAATGTGTTAGACGACGATTCATGCACACCCCTCCACTGATCTTCAAGATACTCTATGGTATGAAGAGTATGTAGTGAGTCATCTTTATGAATAGATGCTTCCTCGTCTGGCATATTACACCTTCCATTATTTTATGTAGTCCCCTCCTGCATATGTTGCGTTATCAATAACATAAAGCAGGTTACTGCACATGAGTAGCACACTAAGGCATTCTGACTTGTTCTGAATCCCCACAAAGCGGTAGCTCTGCGGGTTTTTGAAAACTTGAATAATTCCGCGTAGCAATGACATAATGCCTTCCTGCTCAGCTTCTATGTTGCTGTAGCGCAATATTGGTTTATCCGGTTTGAAAGCTCTTTTTATCAATGTAGCCCCTACTATGTCATTTGGAAAGCGAGCTTTTGTTCTGATTGCTACTTCCAGCGATTTTGTTGCGTTGAGAATTGCATCATCATATTTCCTTGCAGTGTATAGGTGCCAGCATTTTGCATAGATTTCTGGGTGGATTTCAAGGTTCCACATTTCACTTACAACGATTGAGTGCAGCGTAGGTTCACTAGCCAGGGATGTTGCGCCACCTCTGAGCATATCTCTTTTTTCCAGGTACTCTTCTATCGTCTTCACGTCGCGATAGCGGCGAATTTCCCTCGAGAGTGCACATTGCCAGTTCCCTTCGCCTCCTGTTGAGAAGGAAGAAAAAATCCAGGGTTCTACTTGCAACAGCAATCCAACCTTGCGAGCCGATATTTCAGACATATTTAGCAAGCTGATGAGATCGTTACTAGAGACCTGACGCTTCTCTTTCTCAGAAGAGTTGTATCTTTCAACACAAAAACTAATGACACGCACAAAATCCTTGAGGTCTTCTTCCGAACCCTGGCAGAGATAGATGGCAGGCACTGTTAGAAAAGCATCCTCATTGGCAAGACCAGGGACATCAAATATATAGGCATTGAACGGTTTGGTAAGCCCAGGTGGAAGGCTTTTGACTAATTCATCTACATCAAGGTCGGGGTGTGATTGATGAAGTGTTCGCTCCACATAACTATACGTCGGCCATGTGCCATGTTCATTGAAGTGGTCAAATATCGTCTGTAGGTACAGGCGTTGTTGCTCGTTTAGAATAGCAGACTCCATTTAGTTTCTCTCATCCTGCTCATTCGCCTTCAATCTTGCAATTGCCTCCCCTGGTACGCGGTAACCCTCAATCACCACTTGCTGCTGGATTACCTGCGCCAATAACTGTGCTGGGTCCTGGATCGTGATGAGATATGGCTCCTGGGCACAGTTCCAGACGACATAGAGCCAGTAGCTTTCACCATGACGATGTGCCTGCAGCCACTCATTCGGGGTCAATTCGACAAATTCGCCTTCAGCAGCACGCGATTTGACCTCGATACGGCGAATCTCTCCGGTGAGGGGATAGGTACTGCGGATGTCGAAGCCGCTCCCGTCGTGGTTCTTGCTGATATCTTCCGGCTCTCGCCTCCGCTCCTGTTCGTAGTTCATCACGTAGTCCATGCCGATGCGTTCTATTTCATCGTTGCGCACCAGTTCACCGGAGGTAATGGCACTCTCCTGCTCTAATTGAGTAGCAAGCGAGGTTTGAGTCATGGGTACAACTAGAGCGGTACCAATGTAGCGTACCACGCCCTCACGCACGACTTGCAAGCGATCCAGTTCAGCCTCCTTCTCACGCAGGCGCTGACGTAGTTCTTTTTGACGCCGGTCAGCTTCATCGCGCGCCAGGCGAGCTGCTTCGTCGCCCTTTTGCACCCTCCGATACAGTTCCATGTAGTGGTGCTGCAAGCGCTTGATCTGCTCCGCGAACATCTTGCTAATGTATTCCCGGCGAATCTGCAGGAGTCGCTGGCGCTCTCTGGCCTGCTGCTGTTTGAGCGGAAACTGTACTTTGACACGCATCCAGCGCTCTAATGCGACGATGGTCTGTGGATCTGGTGGTACTGTCTGCTCAAACACGATAGCTCCCTCGGGGAGCGGGGTCAAGTCGTGCAGGAGATCTGCCGGGGCGAGTTCTTTCCCCTGGGGTCCATCAATGACGGCCGCTAGCGTTGCGTAGAGAACCTGGGTGCGAGCATCGCCTGTGCTGCTCTGTTTCGTCACCGTTTGTGGTTCCTCACTGACGATTTGAACCTCGAAAAAATGCACTTTGTAGCTTTCGATGACCCGTGGATCAACAAAGATGGCAGCATGCCCCTGCACACTCTCCAAATCGTCCAGCAGCACTTCGCTAAGAGCCGCGAAAAGGGGATGCCCCGGTGACAGCAAGATCGCATCGAGGTGCTCGTCTCGTTGCTGGAGGGTTTTATCAAACGTCAGCTTGCGATACTCCTGTGCCGGTACACCATAGCGCCGCGAGGTAGAAAGATGCTGGTCGCGCAGACGGATTGGAACATGCTCGATGGCATACAATCCGTCCGCCCGCAGGCGTAGCGGAATTTTTTCGCGCTCAGCGGCCCGCACAAAGTACTTCTCCACGTATTCAGGCATCAGTCGCCGCTCTTGAGAGAGAATATCACTGCCACGTACCCATGCCAGGTCTACTTGAGAAGTAGCCAGGGCTACACCAGTGGCCTCCTCTAACTTCGAGAGTTGCTCAGTGCTCATTCGTTCGATCTGCCCCGTATACTCTTCGCTACGCGCCGGGTTGATGGCCGCTTCACGCAACATCTCCTCCAGGCGCAGTTCGTTGAGTGCCAACAGTTGCCCAATCACGTCGAAAACGCGGTCACCCAGTTGGACGCGAATCTCATCTAGCTTCGTAAAGAGGCGCTCCAGGATTTCTCCCTCAACGGTGTTGGTTGCGACGAAGTTGAAGATGTAGACATCTGAGCGTTGCCCAATGCGATGGATGCGCCCCATGCGCTGTTCCAGGCGGTTCGGGTTCCAGGGGATGTCATAATTAATCATCAGGTGGCAGAACTGAAGGTTGATGCCTTCACCGGCTGCTTCCGTAGCAAGGCAGACCTGGGCCGATTCTTGAAAGCGCTGAGCAGCCTCACGCCGCAACACCGCGTTCATGCCGCCATGAATTTCGCAGGTCGAATAACCCCACTGCTGCACGTGGCGGCGCAGGTACTCAAGCGTATCGCGATGCTCGGTGAAGATCAACAGTTTGCCTCGTCCGTCTGTCAATTCACGAAATTGCGCACCCTCCAAACAGCTCCGCAGCGCTGAGAGCTTTGACTCCTCACCCAATGCCATGACGGTGATGGCTTCTTGCACCAGGTTTTCCAGCGCACGTACCTCGTCGCGCAGTTGATCAACGCGCAGGACCACTGGGAAGCTTTCCATCGCCTCATCCTGCCGTTCATCCAGGTCGTCACCCTCGCGCTCTTCATCCTCGTAGCCGCTGGAGGCCAGTAAGCGATACTTCCGCAAAATATTTTCGTGCTCACTTGCCGGCACGCGCTCCAGTTCGTGTATGATATCCTTGAATTTCGTGGCACGGCGTTCGAGCGAGCGGTGGATGGCATTGAGACTGCTGGCAAGGCGTCGCTGCAAGACGGTCCTCGCCAGTGCGACACTGCTGCGACGCGTCCCACCCTGTTGATAGGGCAGAAAACGGTTGATGTATTGGGTCACATTGTCATAGAGTCGCTTTTCGGCCCAGGTTAATTTAAAAGGTTTAGTGTGAACGTGTCGCTTCGTGAATAGGGGGTTACCGTCTCGATCGCGCAGCTCTTCCTTGATGCGGCGCAAGAACCATTGATCGCGCCCACCCGCTCGGGAATCCTCCATAATGCTGCGATCAAGCTGCAAACCATCGTAGCGCGGATCGGGAAACTGATCTGCGTCCAACAGGCGGAGAAAGTGCGCAAACTGATTGGGGTCTCCATTATGCGGTGTAGCGGTTAGCAGCAGAATTCGCTCAGCACTGGCGGAAAGTCGTTCTGCTAACTGATAGCGTCGTGTCTTGGCAACCTTCTCTCCCTGAGTGCGGGCGGAGCATTTATGGGCTTCATCGATAATCACCAGGTCCCAGGGAATCTGCTCCAGACTCTGGACAACTCTATCCTGCTTGGCAAAGTCGAGCGAGGTAATACATTGGCGATAGCGATCCCAGATATTGCCGGCAAGCTGATTGCCCACCATCTCAGAGTTAACTATCTCAAAC
>WNGJ01011021.1_pt1 | contig 12733 bp, 9 predicted proteins | sample 5400611 | NCBI WGS metagenome assembly WNGJ01 (sample SAMN13153375, study PRJNA577476) | soil metagenome | isolation source: 40 cm soil or saprolite under Garry oak tree replicate 1 | place: USA:California | collected 2016-06-15
CCTCGTCCTGCGGCACTTCGTGCGTGCGCACTTCGCCTTGGTCCGGGTCCGGAGCGTTTTCCACTCCGCTTACTATCCCCGCTTCAAACGTTTGTCCTTCCTCCAGCAATTCCTCCGGGCTTTCAGAGTCGGCGCCCTCAACCCCGGAAACGCCGTCAAAATCGCCGCCGCCCGCTCCAGCGGCCGCCGTGCGCGCGCGACGCTTCAACTGCACGGTCTCCACGCTCTGGCTGCCCAGCACGACCTGGGTCTGGCGGGCGGGTCTTCTGCGCGCCGCCGGCTTGCGAGCCGCTTTCTGCTTGGGTGCCCTCTTCTTCGAGCTTAACTTCGCTTTGGCTGTAACTTTTTTCGCGGCCCGCTTTGGTTTCTTTTGCTTGGCTTTCTTCACCAGATCTGTACCCTCCGCCGCCGCAAGTCTACCACCAGCCTCCCGCTCCGGTCATTCGAACACAAGACGGAAAAGACGCAGCCCTGTGCCAGTCAAGAGGTGCCAAACGGAATTCGCGTGCACGAGCGTATTTGGTATGGAATCGCGCGGATGTGCCGCGTTCGCACGCGAAAAATTTCAGTTCATCTTCGCGCTTCCAGTTTCTCAAGGTCCACAAATTCCACCTTCCACGGAGCAGTCCCTGAATTCAGCCGCGCCACGGTAACCGCCAGTTCGTACCTTGAGTATATGGAACGGGGAGAACATGGTTCGTTACTCGTATCCGCGGAAACGAGACCTCGAGTACACCCATCAAAGAAGGAACAATTCAGACATCTTCGTGGTCCCAAAGGGCTACTGGTTATTCATAGCGCAGGGCGACGAGGGGATCGACATGGGTGGCGCGCCGAGCAGGCATCAGGCAAGCGACCAAGCCGACTCCAACAACGACAACCACAACGACGGTGAAAGTCAACGGGTCCGTGGCGGAGACGCCCCAAATTTGATTGGTCAGCAAACGCGTCAGTACAAAGCTGGCAAACAAGCCAGTGACGATTCCTGCGACCATCAGGCGCATGCCTTTTCGCAGAACCATTTGCAGAACATTGCTTTGTTGTGCGCCGAGGGCCATGCGAATCCCGATTTCATGCGTCTGGAGCGACACCGTATAGGCCATCACGCTGAACACTCCGATGACTACCAGCATTAACCCAATCGCTGCAAAGACGCCGAGCGAAGCCACGCCAAACCGGGGTTGAGCATAGGAGAACTTTTCGAGATAACTTTCAAGGGAGCCCGTATCCGCCAGCGCGACGTTGCGGTCCACGGCCCAGATCTCCTTGCGCACGTTATTGAGAAGTGACTCCGGATCGACCGCGGTCCGGACGAGGATGCCGCGGTCGCCGAATCCGGAGAGCGTATAGGGAAAGAAAGCCTCGGGCATAACGGGCTCCTGCAAGCCGCGGTTCTTGGCGTCGGAGACAACTCCGATGATCTCAAAGTACAGGCCATGGGGCGTTTCCGGGATTTCATCCAGAATTTGGAAATTGATCTTCTGTCCGATGGGATCCTCCTTGCCAAAGAATTCTCGCGCGAGGGTCTGGTTAATCACCACCACCGGCCGAGCGGATTCGATGTCGTTTTCAGAAAGCAGCGTGCCGCGCAACAAATGACGGTCCATGGTTTGGAAGTACGTCTCGCTGCACACCTGGAACATAGCGTTCCACGCTTCGGAGTGCGTCTTTCCGGGGATAACGACTTCACTGCGCGGCCCGCCGTAAGGAGGCAGCGAAATGGTTTCCGTGGCGTTAACCACGCCTGGAACGCCCTTCACGCGGCGCAAGACTTCCTCGAAAAACAGTTTTTTCTGTACCGCCGTGTCGTAACGCCCTTTCGGCAAGGGGATGCGCACGACCAGGATATTCTTTGGATTGAAACCGAGGTCCACATGCGTGAGCGCGAAGACGCTGCGCATCATCAAGCCGGCACCGACCAGCAGCACAATCGAGAGCCCCACCTCCGCGACGACCAGCCCAGCGCGAAACTTTCCGTGGCGGAAGCCTCCCTGGACGCCGTGGCCGGTGTCTTTGAGTCCTGCGTGCAAATCCTTGCGCGCCGCGTGAAGAGCGGGCGCGAGACCACAGAGAATCGTGGTAACCATAGCTACGGCCAAGGTGAACGCGAGGACCGTCAGGTTCAGCCCAATCGCGGCTTCGTCCGGAATCCATTGATGCAGCGGGATGGAGGCGACAATCCATTTGAGGCCGCCATAGGCAAGCAGACAGCCGGCAGCGCCACCGGCGAGAGCGAGAACGAAACTCTCGACCAGCAACTGCCAAATGATCTGTCCGCGAGTCGCCCCAATCGAGGCGCGCACGGCAATTTCTTTTTCTCGGGAGGTGGCGCGAGCCAAGAGCAGGTTGGCCACATTGCTGCAGGCAATCAGTAGCAGCATCGTGACCGCGCCGATCAGGGCATATAACATGCCCTTGAAATCGCCGACCACATTGCTAGCCAGAGTGGCAACTTGCACTGTGAATTTGGGCGGATAACGTTTCTGGTAGACCTTCGCCAGCCCATGCGCGATGACGTCCAAATCCGCCGCGGCGGCTTGCTCGCTGACGCCCGGTTTGAGTCGCGCAACGGTCCAGAAAAAGTCTTCGTCGCCGATGAACTCTGTGTTTTGAGGGGCGCTCCGCTTCCAGCTCGTGGGCATCCAAACTTCACCGCCGCAGAGGCCGAACCGGCAGGGCATGACGGCCACCAGCGTGCGCCATACGCCGTTAAGGACCATCTGCGTCCCCACAATTCTCGGATCGGCGTTGAATTGCGTTTTCCAGATCCTGTAGTTCATGGCAAAGATGGGAGGGGCGTCGGGCTTCGCGTCGTCGGCGGTGATCATGCGGCCCAGAAGAGGCGGAACGCCGAGAAACGTAAAGGTATTGGGTGTGAGTATGACGCCGTTGAACTGCTGCGTCCCTTCGCCGTTGTTGTAGAGAACATCCGCGTTGTTGCAGCCCATCACGTCTTCCAGGACATGATTTTGGTCCCGGTAGTCCAGCATCTCGGTCATGGAGTATCCGGAACGGCCACCGCTACGGGATTCTTTAGCGTCATGGATCATGAAATTGATCAGACGATCGCCGCCTTTGTAGGGAAAGGGGTGAAGGAGCCCGTTGTAGAAGATCACGCTGAAGACCACGGTAGTTGCGCCGATTCCCAAGGCCAGCGCAAAGATGGCCAGCAGGGCAAGACGCCGGTCTTTTCTCAGGCTGCGGAAGGCGTAGCGAAGGTCGCGGAGAAGATTGTCGATGAGATTCTTCATGCCCGCCTCCTGGCGTTTGCCTCAGGTGTGTGAGCGAAGCCGGAATGGAAGCGGCGTCTGGGATGCAGCGACGACTCAGGCCTAACCCGTTAGAATGACCGACTCGCCAGCCGGGTTTTCCGGCTTAAGGTGAGGTACGAAACCGCCCGAGGATTTGTTGCATGCCATGTCGGCTGCGGGCGAGGTTCTTCCCCTCATTTTCGGTTTCCATCTCAATTTTCGCTGTCAGCGGGTTCTCAGCGGAGCTGCGGCGAGAAGTCCGTCAGCGAGAGAAAGGTGGAGTCCACGCTTTCAACCAGTTTGCCATTGGCTTCGGACGTCTTTTGCACGGCCCCCAGCAGTTGCGGACTTTCCAGAGCGTCGGCCCCATACCCAACGTCTTCCGAGGTCACCTGCGGCCCGGACTACTCAGTGCCAGCTTTGGCGGCCAGAGGTCTACAGCGGCTATATTCTTAATCGAGCCGCTCCACGGTCCCATGTGCCCTTTGCCCTTCGCATCGAACATACCTAACGCAATCACATAGTGGCCGCTGAATTTTCGAGCTTTTTGTTTGACGTTTTGATTTAGAGCCACCCACAAGCCATTTTTGGTGATCCCGTTCTTGTAACGGTTTCGTGCATGTAAAGCGCGTTGCCCTCAAATTCCAGCACTAAGGACCCAACGACTTGCACCTTTTGGCCGTCGTACTTGTCCGGGGTTGCGATCAATCGCATCATACTGACGGGGCTTTCTTGTTGGGCGGGTGTCGCAGTGAAGAGCAGGAGCGTAGCTACAAATGGCACAATCACTTTCATCGACCTGTAAAAACCCCGCACCAAGCACGAAGTTGCGACAAACGAAGTCACGGCGCGGGCCGATCTTTTCATTCATGTGAACGGAACATTTTCGAGTTTTTCTTTTTCTGGCAGAATAACGATGGCTTTGTCACACTGCGGCCAACAGCAGGATCAGAAGCAAAAGTCCAATCCAGTTTCATCATGGGAGCCGAACAATAAGTTCAATCCGGCTGAACAACCACAACACGAGCAGCAGTCCCAAAACGGCGATCAGGATGTATTTTCTCGTGAAGAGTTTGGTCATGTTCGATTAATCGCGTGCCAATCCTCCTTTTCCTCGGGGCTGCTGGCACGAGACGTTTCAATCGGGCTTGTGACCGGACGCAAACCTTTTCGAGTCGTACGCTGCCTGTAAAATCCTCGAAAAGCCCGCAGCAATAAATGTTATTGACATGTAAGTGGGGTATGGACTAGGGTTTCGCTCAAACGCGGCTGTGCCGCCGCGAAGCAGCACAAGGAGTGGTTATGAAATTCCTCCGTCCGCTTTTATTCACTATAGGTGTGTTTGTGTGTTTGTTTTTCGCTTTCGCTCCAGCGCAAGCTCAAGAAGCGACCGCAGGGATTACTGGTACGGTGACAGACGCAAGCGGAGCGGCGATTGTTGGCGCTGCCGTCACTGCTCACGACACGATCCGCAACACGAGTTGGGTTGCCCGCACGAACGGTTCCGGTGAGTACGTCCTACCCGACTTGCCGGTGGGTACTTATCGCGTCACCGTGCAAGCTAGCGGATTCGAGACTGCGGTGCGCTCGAACGTCGAGTTGGTATTGGACCAGCGGGCGCGGCTGGATTTTCAGATGAGAGTGGGATCTGTGGACCAGACGGTGGAAGTCACTGGGGCTCCGCCGCTGCTGCAGACGGAGACCATGCAAGTCGGCTCGGTGATCAGCGGCCGTTCGACCGTGGAAATTCCCCTGGCGACACGCAATTACATCGAACTGACCGAACTCGCTCCCGGCGTAGTGGGGACGACGAATCCTTCCAGCATGAACAGCGGACAGCGCACAACGGGGGGCGGCCGGCCTTACGTGAACGGGAATCGAAAAGAAGCGAACAATTTTCAACTCGATGGCCTGGACATGAACCAGATCTCGGATAACCTCACGTCCTACCAGCCGAGCGTAGATGCCATTCAAGAATTCAACATGATCACGAACAACGCCCCGGCTCAGTTCGGCGACTTTCAGGGCGGAATTATCAACGTCAGCCTCAAATCCGGCACGAACTCGTTCCATGGCAACGTGTTCGAGTTCCTTAGAAATGACAAGCTCAATGCCAACAACTGGGGGCGCAATTGGCAGGGGCTGGCACGCGCGCCGCTGCGCTGGAACATGTTCGGCGGGACCATCGGCGGTCCCATCAGGAAAAGCAAGATTTTCTTTTTTGGCGATTATCAGGGCCAAAGATTTGATAATCCCACGGGTACCAACTTCGCGAGCGTGGTGCCGACGGCATTTCGCAACGGCGATTTCTCAGCGCTTTGCCCGGGAGGACTGGCGGGATTTACGAATGGGATATGCAACCAGGCGAAATTTCAGTTGTACAACCCCTGCGCGTCGTTTTCCGGTCCGTGCACGGCGCCAGCGACGGGTGCTCGGCAGTCGTTCCTGAACAACCAGATTCCGATAGCGATGATCGACCCGGTGGCGAAGAACCTGTTCAACTCGAACCTTTATCCGCAGCCAATCAATTCTGGATTGACGAACAACTTTCTGTACACCTCGCGCAGTTACACGAATACGGATCAGTTCGATATCCGGATTGACGACCACCTCTCGGACAAAAACAACCTGAGCGTCCGGTATTCCGAGAGCCTTCAGCACAATCCCAGCTTTAATACCTTCCCGCTGCTTTTCAACACCTTCAATGACGCACCGTTTCACAATGGCGTGGCGTCCTGGACCCGCAATCTCACCAACAGCATCGTCAACGAGGCGCACGTAGGCTTTAACCGCATTGTGCTGCACAATGGCGGCGTGGATAAAGGAGGTGGAAATATTGCGCAGGACCTGGGAATTGCCAACGGAAACGATCGCGGTCCTGGACTCCTCAGCATTCAATTCAACGGTAGTAATGCAACGAACATCGGCAACGCCAATATCGGCACGCAGCAACTTTTTGCCGACACCACCGGCGAAGTGACCGATGATCTTTCGATTTTGAAGAGCAACCACCTTTTCCACTTGGGAGCGCAGCTTCTGCGCGAGGACCTAAACACGTTTTATGCAGGCAACAATGGCCGCACCGGGTTCATAAACTACAACGGGCGGTTCACCGGGAATGGCACGAGCTCGAACGGTTTACCGGAAGCCGATTTCTTTCTCGGGCTTCCCGGCGATCTGGGCCGCGGCCCAAACACGGGCACTTGGGGCCATCGCTCGAGCGTTGTCGGCGCTTATTTCCAAGACGACTGGCGCGTCATGACCGGGTTGACGCTCAACCTGGGATTGCGCTGGCAGTATTTTGAGCCCTGGTATGAGGACCAAAACCGGCAAGTTAATTTCGCGCCGATTAGCGGAACGATTGAATATGCCGGCCAGAACGGCAACAGCCGGGCGCTGTACAACAGTTACTGGCGCGACTGGGAGCCGCGCGTGGGATTTGCCTGGACGCCGGACCTGCTCGACAGGCGGACCGTTATTCGCGGCGCTTACACGATGTCGTCTTTCCTGGAGGGCACCGGCACGAACCTCAGATTGCCGCTCAACCCGCCGTTTACGCAAGAATTTGAGAATATCTACACGAAACTGACGTTCCCCACGTCCACAACTGACCAAGGGCTGACGGTCCTGGCCTCATCGGGCAATCCGTTTGCGAACGTTAATATTCGGCTGTGGGACCCCAACGTGCGGCCTTCGATTGTGCAGCAGTGGAACGTGAGCGCACAGGGGCAGCTTTCCAGCAGCACGGTTCTGACGCTTGGCTATGTGGGGCAGCATGGCACTCACTTGATGGTGCCCATGCCGTTTTTCCAGAGGCAGCTATTCACGAACAGCGCGCCAGCGGGTTGCACGCCGGTGCCCAAATCGACTTCATGCACACTGCCGAGCCCGTTCCTATCCGGGAATCCCCAACTTGCCAGCATCGCGCAGATCTCCGGCACGTCCTCGATTGGCCGGCAGGTCTATCACGCACTCCAGGCGAATATCTTGCGCAGAACCAACCGCGGGCTTGAGTACGAAGCCTCTTATACCTGGTCGAAAGGCATGAGCGATGCGATTGGCTACTATGGCGAAGGCGGACAGGCTGCGTCGCAGTCGGCTTATTGGCAGAACTTATACAATCCGCGCGCAGAGTGGGGGCCGACCTATTTCGATGCGACCCATGTGTTCACCGCAAACTATGTATATGAATTGCCGGTAGGACGCGGCAAGCATTTCGGAGCGAACTGGAATTCGGTTGCCAATGCTTTGCTCGGGAATTGGCAGACCAGCGGCATTTACAGCTTCCACACAGGCTTCCCGCTGACCGTTCGCGCAACGGACGCTTCGGGTACGAATTCCCGCGGAGCGCGCGCGAACTGCAATGGGCCAGCCCGGCAGTTGGGCGGTGTGGGACCCGCGGTAACGTGGTTTGACATCTCGAGTTACTCGGAGCCGCTGGCAGGCACGCTGGGCTCTTGTGGGAACGGCGTTCTGCGCGGCCCCAGGCTCAGCGAGTTCGACTTCGGTGTTGAAAAGAAGATTCCGATCAGTGAAGCGAAATGGGTGGAATTTCGCGGCGAGTTCATTAATCTGACGAACACACCGATTTTCAATTCACCGACGATGTCCGTTGTCAGCACACTGTTCGGCCAGATTCGCAGCTCACAAGGCGAACGGAACGTGCAGGTGGCGTTGAAATTGTATTTCTGAAGCAGAGTTGTCTGGCTGAGACACGAAGCTTCTACAAAGTGTCGTAGTTATCGAGTCGTTGGACTGGCTAAAGCGAGACTGCGTGCTCGGCGATGTAGCGCTCGAGTTGCGACTGCGGTGGGCCGATGTAGTGGAAGGCCTCGGCCCATTCCAGGCCGTAGCGGCGGCCTAGCTCCCGATCCGATACAACGCCACGCTGGCTGAGTGAGTCGTAGTCGAGAACGATGTTCTTGATGTACGCACGATTGGCCGAGTCGTCGTCAGCACCAAGAATCGGAAGACGCAATTTCTGGGCGGCAAGTTTGGCGCGGAGGCGAGCGCCGTTCTCACCGCAAGGGCCTTGCGTTTTGTTGGCGAGATTGGCTTCGACTTTGCGATCGATCCAAGCAGAAATGTCCACAACGCGATTGACGATCTGCGGGCCGCGCGCGAAATAGTATTTTTCTTTGACGGCGTGCGGTTGAAGCCCGGAAGCGAGCTGTTCGGGATAATCGAGGTCCATTCCCGCCATCCAGCAAGCGGCTTCGACGACTTGAGCGGTCACATAATGGTCGGGATTTTCCTCGTAAATTCCCCAGGGATCGTAGCAAACGATGGTGTCGATCTTCAGAAGACGAATGAGATGGATAAGGCGCGCGCGCATTTCCACGCGGGAGATTTCGTCCATCTGATGATTGCGATATTCGAGGTTGAAAACCTTCTGCAGGCCAAGTGCTTTGGCGACGTTTTCGGTGTCGCGCTCATTATCCAAGACGCGCTGGCCCGTCGTGCCGGATCCGGCCATTTCGTCGTTGGTGGTACGGATCAGGTAGCCTGTGTATCCTTCGCCGACTAGTTTGGCGACGGTGCCGCCCGCGAAGATGGGAATATCGTCGGTATGGGGCTGGATGGCGGCGAGTACTTTGCCGGCGTGAGGTTTGCCGGAAGCGGAGCGCTCGACAAAAACCCCTTCGGTAATGGCCGGCACTGCGGCTTGTGGCGGAGGGCCGGCATGTTGCGGAATCTTGGAGCCGTGCGTATTTAGCAACGCGCCACCGACCAGAAAATCGGCAATGAAGTCGCGACGTTTCATGAAAGCCTCCGAGGCAAGCCGCAGCGCGTGTTCCCAAGAGTGAAGTTGGGGCCGAGGCGGCCGCAAGCTCCCGGTTTGGGCGACATGCACTGCGAGCGTGGCCGTAGGCTATTCTGAAATTGCAAAAAGTACCATCTGCAAGTTCTCAACGAACACCGAATCCCAAGTACACTCCATAGACGTGCCGTTTTCCTTCCAAGGAACGCCGCATTGAAATCATCCGGGCACATCGTGCTTGACATTGGTCGGACACAAAAGTAAAAACTACGGCATAACGTCATAAGTCCAATGCAAGATTTGTTGCTCGAAGTCGGTCAGGGTGGGGTGCTCGGACGAAGCCGTTATCTTTCCGCTTTAGGATAATCGGTCCCGAAATAGACGTGGCACCATGATGTGCTGCGGCGTGCCTCATTTCGCGCCTGCCTATCTGTTCTGCTCTTGTTTTGCTACATCTGAGCACAAACATGCCGCGCAGTATCGGCGGACTAGCAAAGCTTTCCAGCAAGTTGGATCGTGAATGGGAGTGTGCAGTAAAGACTCACGTGGGAGGAGGACTTCATGCGCAGAGTGATGCTCGTTGTCGCAGCGGCGGCTGTTTCATGCCTTATGGCAAGTTCACTTCACGCGCAAGTTGATACCGGCGCGATTCTAGGCACGGTGAAAGATTCATCGGGCGCGGCCGTCGCCGGGGCCAAGGTAAACCTGAGGTTACGTTCGGTTTCGGCCCCTGTTAGACCCGCGCACAGTAGATAGTTATTGTAACGACCCGCGACAATTTCTGTTTCCACTCTCGTTTCATTTCGTGGGCGGCCGACTCGTAGTTCTTACATTTGCATTTTCCGCAGTGGCATTCCCATTTTTGCTTGCGTGGCACTTTGACATGGATGGTTGCCCCATGCCCACACGCCTTGCACGGTTTAGGTTTGTTTCTACGAGTCATGAACCAAGCATATCTGGAGTAACTTTAATCTCGGTTCCATCGAGCCGCCGAGCCGGGGCGCTCCCCAACCTCCTCCGTGAAAAGGAAGACTTTTTGACATTGCTGTCCAAATTAGCTGAGAATACAGGGCGGTAACCTCAAAAACTAAGCATAATTTACCCTCTGGCTCCTCCGCGTGGCGGGCAGGTTGGCCATTCCCAAGCGCGGCTTTTATTCGATGCTGTCTAAGTTCGCTCTCCCGAAATGTCGCAATGGTGCTGCCTTTGAAGGTTGGGATTGTTTCTGCTTTCCAACTCGTTTGGCCAATTAGCGAAGCTGCAAGTTCAACTGCTCTGGCAACTCTGCCGGTCTCGGCGGAGGCTGAAAGGGATTGTTCAACCAGATCCACAAGTCGCGATAGACGAACAATTGCTGGCGCAACAATGCCACCAAATTCGACAGTGACCAGCCGAAGGTAGCCCTGAGTTGCAGATACCTGATCAGCAGCATGGCCATGAGTGCCGTCCAGATCTGGATTTTAAGAGCGTTCGCGGAGGTTCCGACGAAGGTCTTCACTCTCAGATTCTGTTTGAGCGCCTTGACAAATAATTCGATTTGCCAGCGTTGCTTGTACAGCGCCGGCGCGCCTTGCGTTCGTCACATAAATGTTGTCAGTTGTTGGGTTGACCGCTATGCCGTGGGGATTCGCTAATCCTTGTTGGGCAACGGTAGCTGCCGCATTTGTGGCGAGGTCAATCATCACGAGTGTGTTCTCGCTGTTTGTAACATACAAGCTAGTCGGTTTTGGGTTGAGGGCAAGGCCGATAGGATGGGTGCCCGGCTCTAACAATGTGGTCGCAGATTGTGTTGGAACATCATCACCCCGATAGAATGTCCCACACAGTTCGTGACGTAGACTTTATTTGAGACGGCGTCTACGGCAATGGCGTTGGGCCAAGAAAAACCAACAACGCCCCGTACTGTAAGCCCCAGACAATCAGCTTCCGGCCCCGTGGCGTAAACGGAGGACGGTACAGCCGTTGGGACATCGAATGAGAATACGCGGCTGGAACCAATGAAACCAAGGAACATACAATTTATTCCCTCCATGAAAATGTACGCCGTGTTCGTTGTCGAATTTGCGGCGATAGCGACGGGGCCGGATGTTGCCGTGCCTCTATCAGCGGGGTACTGAAATACCGAGATGCTGTTTGAGATCGCCGCAATATCCGTGGCCCCATCTATCTTTGTAACGCCTCCGCGGGGTGCTGGTTCCGCAATGACCTGGAACATCCGTTGCGAAAATTTCATTTTGTCGCGGAATTAACCGCCACAGCGGTCGGGTGGTCCACCGCGACGGTATCGCTCACGAACGCAGGCGTGGCAGTAAAGGGAGGCGGCGTACCAGCAGGGCTGACCGCAGTGCCGTTATTGCTCGTGCCCCCGCCACATCCGCAACTGGTTAGAACGATAAGTGCGGTGAGCAGTATGCCCAGGCGATTGCTCATGGCACACCTCTCAATCTTTCATGTACGCTATTTCAACGATAGCTCGTATCGTTCTTTCAAATTTGTCGCATGGTCCACGATAACAGGCACCGCCGCCCATTCAGTCCACAAATCGTTGTAGCTCATCCAGCGGAATGCGATCTCCGAACCTGATACAGCTTTCGTGAACATTTCCAATTCCTTCCGATGCTGATTGAACTCGTACATCGTTTGCCAGTTCAGCGGCTTCCACAAAATGTAAAGAAGCGTCAGGGCTTGTGTGTTTTTACGCCTATACGCATTCAGCCCACAGTAATGCTTGATTAGCTGTGCGCGATCCAAGAACTGTTCCGCATTTGTCTGCAAAGCATCTCGGTACAACTCCTACCAGCAAGATTCACAATCCACCGCCAATCGGTCATACGCATTGGAAAACATCGCTCGCTTGGGCGTTAGATACTCCAACAGCTTGGACTCCACGCTAGAACCTCACCCTCGCGTTCTATCCACACATCGAGATTCGGCGGCGTTCCACCGCGAAAGATTGGTAGCGGATGCTCGAACTCCAATCGGCTCGCGCCCTGTTTTCCCAGTAGCGTTAAGTTCTCGGGATTCGTTTTGAACGGGCCGAACGAATTGACGGCCAGCGCACACGATGAATGCACGGCGCGGAACTTTCCTGTCCCCAATTCGTTGCCGTCCCCACCCACGAGATCGTTTTGAATGGAATCAAAATCCAGATCCGGCACAAGGTTTTCTTGCGGTAGCCGCACATAACCTTTGCTGTCAGGCTCTACGCCAGTTGCAGCGACAAACTTTTTCCGTAGAGCCTCCTTCGCCAACGTCTGGATACTCACAACATCATTTGCCTCATGCCCCTCCGAACCGTCCGCTCGTAAATCTGAACTCATCCACTACCCGGGCCTCTGTTAGCTCTCGTGTGTTGCCAAGTTCAACCGCGAGGACATACCATCCGCATCCACGCGGCATCCCGCATCGCGCCGCGTCACTCAGACTCGGGTGTGCGTTCCAACATCGTTGATGGACAAACGAATCCCTCCAGCCCGCTTCGTAGTGCAGATAATCGAGATTGAGGGCTGCGTATCGCTCCCGCAATGAGCAAATAATTTGTGGAACGATGTCCTCCGTCCGCCTTACCCTCACGAGCCTTTACTATTGCTCTCACATAAAATAATGCAATAATAGGATCTCCGCATGACTGGAGGTCCCTGTGCGACCCAAGGGTTCGGCCGACTTGCTGTCCGACCGGCGCAGGCGTGCGCTGAAACTTCTTCGCGCGGAATTGTCCCTG
>WNGJ01006087.1_pt1 | contig 12732 bp, 13 predicted proteins | sample 5400611 | NCBI WGS metagenome assembly WNGJ01 (sample SAMN13153375, study PRJNA577476) | soil metagenome | isolation source: 40 cm soil or saprolite under Garry oak tree replicate 1 | place: USA:California | collected 2016-06-15
ACCACGACGATCTCTTCAAGGAATTCCACGAAGGCAGCGATGGCAGGGAAGTTTCCACGACGATGGCGTTCGTGGGCATGCTTCGAAAGATGCTTAAGGATACGGAGATCGGCAAACTCATCGTGCCGATCGTTCCGGACGAAGCCCGCACCTTCGGCATGGAATCGCTTTTCCGTACCGTCGGCATTTATTCCAGCGTCGGCCAGCGTTACGAGCCCGTCGATGTAAATACGCTGCTCTACTACAAGGAAGCGAAGGACGGACAGATCCTCGAAGAGGGCATCACCGAGGCGGGCTCCATGGCTTCGTGCATCGCCGCGGGCACGGCATATGCCACGCACGGGATTAACACCATTCCGTTTTTCATTTACTACTCGATGTTCGGCTTCCAGCGCATTGCCGATTTCATCTGGGCTGCCGCGGACATGCGCATGCGGGGTTTCCTCCTCGGTGGAACTTCGGGACGCACTACTCTCGGGGGAGAAGGACTGCAGCACCAGGATGGCCACAGCCACGTCCTCGCGCTGCCGGTTCCGAACGTAAAGGCCTACGATCCCGCGTTCGCCTATGAAATCGCGGTCATCATCCAGGACGGGATTCGCCGCATGTATAGGGATGGCGAAAGCGTGCTCTACTACATCACTGTGATGAACGAGCCCTACGCCATGCCACCGATGCCGGGCGACGTGAAGGACGGCATCCTGCGGGGGATGTACCGCTTCCGGCCCGCGGCAAACGGGAAGACGAAGCTGCGCGCACAATTGTTTGGAAGTGGCGCGATTCTCAACGAAGTGTTGCGCGCGCAAGAGATTCTCGAGTCCAAGTTTGGCGTCGCCGCCGATGTGTGGAGCGTGACCAGTTACAAAGGACTTTATAATGACGGCATTGAGTCCGAGCGCTGGAACCGTTTGCACCCGGGCGAAAAGGCGCGTGTGCCCTACGTCACCAAATGCCTCGCGGACGCTCCCGGCGTGCTGGTTGCGGCTTCCGACTACTTGAAGACCTTGCCCAATATGATCAGCAAATGGATGCCGCGGCGACTTGCGTCACTCGGCACCGATGGCTTCGGGCGCAGCGAAGGCCGTGCCTCCTTGCGTGAGTTCTTCGAAGTCGATTCCCGTTTCATTACGCTGGCCACGCTGCATGAGCTTTTTGTGGATGGCAAGGTCGAGCGCTCCGTCCTCGACAAAGCCATCAAGGATTTGGGCATTAATGCCGACAAGCCAAATCCGGTGATCTCCTGAAGCCGGTCCTTTAAGTAATACGGAATCAGTTTGCGGCCGGGCCGTGGCTCGCACGAGTTTCTTCTGCGCCCTCGAGGATTTCCGCGGGCTTGATCCGTCCGGTGGCCAATTGCGCGATGAGCTCGCGATTCGCTGCCAGAAAATCGTACTCACCAAGCTCCTTTGGCAAGGCCCAGGCGATCTTCTCAAACGTGAGCGGCACTAAGTCCGATTCCGCGATCGCCGCGGCAAAGAAGCGGATTTCCAGCTCATCGGGCGTTCCCGCGTAATGATGATGCACGCGGCCAATCTCAACGCTTCTCACCAGCGTCACGCCGAGTTCTTCCCGCAATTCCCGCGCGAGAGCAACCTCTGGCGATTCGCCGTCCTTGACCTTGCCGCCCGGGAATTCCCACTTTAGCGGGGAACTATCGTTTTTCCGGCGCTGGCCGATCAGCAATCGCCGGTCGGTACGCTCAATCACCGCCGCGACGACAGTCCTCATGCCCGGCCTCGCATTCCATTCGCGGAATGACAAAGTTTGTAGAGGGCGCGCGCGCCCTCGACAAGCGGAGGGCCCGGCGTGTTCAGCAATTCATCGCTGATCACGTAGACGTTTCTGTTTCGAATCGCCGGCACATCTTTCCATGCCGTGACTTTATACGCCTCCCGCGGGTCCGCATTCGATCCAATCGCCGCCCAGGCGAGCACAATTACCTCAGGCCGTGCCGCCGCTACTTGCGCCTCGGTCGTCTTCTCGCCGGGGGGAACAACCATCTCGCCTCCGCAGATGTTCACCAATTCCGCTACCCAGGGCGGGGAACTGATGCGCGGATTCGGCCACGCTTCGCAATAGACGCGCACCCGTTGCTTGCATTGCCGTGACTTCTTCTCGATTTCCGAAAACGCCTGGCGCATGTTTTTCACCAACCGTTTCGTGGCGGCCGCCTTTCGCGTAATCCCGCCCAACAAGCGAATGTCCGCTTCGATATCAGCGAGCGTCCGCGGGTTCATGGCCAGAAAAGGGAATGGCTGCTCGAGGAGTTTAGCGACCGTCTCGTGCTTGTACGGCACGGAACCGATCACCAACGTCGGCCTCAGCCGCAGAATCTCATCCACCGAATCCATGTGCCAGCAATCGCCAAGCTTGGGCAATTTGCCGGCCGGCGCGACATCGGCGCACCACTTGGTCACGCCGACCAGGGCGCGCTTTGCCCCAATGGCGCACAGAATCGACGTCGCACTCGGCGCCAGGGAAACAATGCGCAATGGAGGCCGCTGATTCGCTTTCATGGTTCCTGGAATGAGGATAGCAGACAGCCAGGCGTCTCGTAATTCGCAAGAGCGTGGATTGACTCCGCGTCACGAGTGTGTTGCACTGCCTTGCTTAATTCCCGGAGGACCAACTTGCGTTTCCATTTCCTTGCTCTCAGCATGATTCTGCCGTTCTCAACTCTAGCCCAGGCTCCCTCGGCGCCGTCCAAATCTGAAGTCGTCCAGTACCACGCCACCATCGACACCGTGAAATATCTCTTCGGTGCCGCCACGCCCGTTGCGCGACTCAAACCCGGCAACATCCTCGATGCGAACTCCCTGGACTGCTTCGGCAACGCGCTGCAAAAGCCCGGCGATACCTTTGCGCTCGTCAAAGGGGATAACCCGCTCACCGGTCCTTTCTATATCGAAGGTGCGGAACCCGGCGATACGCTGGTTGTTCATATTCTCGATCTGCAAGTCGATGGCCAACAAGGTGTGGGCACGTTTTCGCCGGGCTTCGGAGCCATCAACGCCACGCATTACACGCCGATGCTCGAAAAAGAAGCGCTGCCGGAAAGAATCTGGTTTTACCCGATCGATCACGCGGACCACACGGCTACGTTTCAGGCCCTCGATTCCAACTACAGGGTGAAAATCCCGCTTCATCCATTTCTTGGCTGCATTGGTGTCGCCCCTGCCAACGGGGAAGCTCGCAGTTCCATCGTGCCCGCGGAATTCGGCGGCAACATGGACGCTCCGGAAGTCTCCGTTGGAAATACACTCTATCTGCCCGTAAACGTGGCCGGGGCCTTGTTTTACTTTGGCGATGGCCACGCTGCCATGGGCGACGGCGAAATTGCAGGCAGTGCCATCGAAGTTCCCATGAAGGCTCGCCTGCAATTCGCCCTCGTGAAAGGGAAACACACGGGCTGGCCACGCTTCGAAAGCGAAAAAGAAATCATGGCCGCGGGCATCTATCGCCCCGTCGACGACGCGGTGCGGATCGCCTTCACCGAGCTGGTAGCTTGGATACACTCCGACTATGGCCTCTCGGATCTCGACACCTATGAGCTGCTTTCCAAGGTCGGCAAAATCCATCTTACCGAGATGGTTGATCCGAACTACGTCGTGGTTGCCTCCGTAGAGAAAAAGTTTTTGCCCCCAAAGAAGTGAATCTTTTTCTGGAAGCGGCATTCTTGAGTTCTTTCTGCTCTCTGGGAACTCTGCGTCTCTGCGTTAAGTTTTCTTGATTCATGCTGCGTTGCAGTTCCGGCACCGCCTTTGGGATACTCTCAGGAGTGTTCAGTGAAGCCGTTCTCGATCATTTCCGCAACCCTCGAAACGCGGGCGAGCTTCCCGGCGCCACCGCCACCATCGAGGTAAGCAATCCCGTCTGCGGCGACATCCTCAAGCTCTCCGCCCGCATTGTGGACGGCCGTATCGCGGAAGCACGTTTTCTTTGCCGCGGCTGCACCACTTCCATCGCCTGCGCTTCCATGCTAACGGAGAGGCTCATCGATTGCGCGATCGCCGACGCCCGCATCATAACCGCGAACTCTCTCTCTGAATCCCTCGGCGGTCTTCCAGCGGCTACCTTTCATGGCGCGCAACTCGCCACCGACGCCGTAACGGCGCTGCTGCAAAAGATCGGTTCGGCCGGTCGCTAGTCGGCGGGGCGGATCGCCTTGTTCATTGTTTCGGGGTCGTTCAGATTCAGGACGCAGCCCTCTTCGTTCGTTTGTACTTCTTCGACATCGCTCTTGTGCGCCCATACGACCGCCCGCGCGCCGGTTTCGAGCGGCGCGCGAAGCAGTTCGTCATACAAAGATGCGGAAAACATGACCGGATGGCCGCGGCGTCCCTCATAGACGGGCAGGACGATGGGTTTCTTCGTTTTGTAAAATTGTTCGATCAAATCCTGAACCAACAAGCTGCTGATGAGGGGGTGATCGATCAGACAGAGCAGGATTCCGTCGGTGCCCGGAGGCAGGCTTCGCAGCGCTGCCTGGATCGAACTGAGTTGCCCTTTTTCCCAATCTTCATTGATGACGATTTCATCGGCTTCGAGTTGGATGGCTTTTGCGATCGGCTCCGCATGCGCGCCGAGCACCACTCTGCGGACGCCAATGTTTCGGTGCGAAGTCACTTCCAGCAGGTGTTCGAGGAACGGCCGCCCCTGGTAGGGAAGCAGCGCCTTCGGCGAACGCATTCGGCTGGAGGCCCCGCCGGAGAGGATGACGGCGGCCAGCATGTGCTCCCTTTCAGCGCTCGCCCGTTTGGAAAACGGGTGAAGCGTGTGCTTCGTATTTCAACTTCTTATGCGCAGCGGTCGCCGCATTCCGGCGGACCGCAACGAGTTCCGCCGCGATGCTGACGGCGATCTCTTCGGGCGAGAGCGCGCCGATTTCTAGTCCCATTGGCGCGTAAACGCGTTCGAACTCATCCGCCTTATAGCCTTCGCTCTCCAGCGCTTTGTACACGGACAAGACTTTGCGTTTGCTGCCGATCATGCCCACGTACCGCGCCTCGGTGCGCACCGCCCAAGCCAGAACGCGCATGTCTTCCTTGTGGCCGCGCGTAACGATCACCAAGTAATTCGCCACGTTGGGATGAATTTTCTCGAAAGCTTCTTCGTAGCTCGCGTAAATCTCCAGCGCCATCGGAAATCGTTCTTTGTTCGCGAAGGCCTCGCGGTCGTCCACCACGCCGATGCCAAATCCTGCCGCGCTGGCCGCCTTTGCCACCGCCATGGAAACGTGCCCGCCACCAAAGAGGTAGAGCATCGGCTGCGGCAGAATCGGTTCGACGAAGACTTCCAGAGTTCCCCCGCAAATCAAACCGTTGTCATAACTCGCCTCATTATTCAAATTGAACACCATCTTGCGCGGTGCTTCGTTCTGCATCACTTCCTTGGCCGCCGCCCAAACCTCCGCCTCGACGCACCCGCCGCCAATCGTTCCCGCAATCGAGCCATCCTCGCGCACCAGCATCCGCGAACTTTCGTAGCTCGGAATCGAGCCGTTGGTGTGGACAATCGTAGCCAGTGCCGCGCGCCGCCCCGCCCGCCTCATCTTCACGATCTCTTCAAACAAGTCCATCGTCTTGTGGGCATAGCCAATCTTGGCTGTGCGCTTCTACTCTTCTGTGCGAATCTCAGCGCCCTTTACGTCTCCGCGTTATCTTTTCCCCTGACCTCAGCCTACGGCGCAGCATCGCCCATGTCAACGAAGCGCCGCTGCTTCCATGCCATAATACTACGCGAGTCTTCGAAGGTCTCGACAGGGGCGTCTCGATGAAGGCAGTGCTCTTCCATCAGCACGGCGGACCTGAGGTCCTGAAATACACGGACGCTCCTGACCCCATCATCCGCCCGAACGAAGTCCTCGTCCGCGTGAGAGCTTGCGCGCTGAACCACCTTGACCTCTGGGTCCGCCGCGGCAACCCCAATATCCCGATTCCTCTTCCGCACATCCCGGGTAGCGACGTCTCCGGCGAAATCGCCCAGATCGGCGCGGATGTCACCACCGTGCGCGTTGGCCAGAAAGTCGTCCTCGCACCCGGCGTGACCTGTGGCAAATGCTCCGCCTGCGTCTCCGGCCAGGACAACCGCTGCCGCCAATTCACCAATCTCGGCTACCTGATCGACGGAGGCTGCGCCGAGCTTGTCCACGCTCCAGAAGTAAATTGCATGCCCTATCCGGAAAACCTGACCTTTGAAGCGGCCGCCTCGATTCCGCTAGTCTTCCAAACCGCCTGGCACATGCTTCTTGCCCGGGCCGAGCTGCAACCTGGCGAAGATGTTCTCATCCTTGGGGCAGGTAGCGGCGTTGGCACCGCCGCCATTCAGGTTGCCAAGTTTTTCGGCGCGTGCGTCATCGCCACTGCTGGCAACGACGAAAAGCTGCAAAAGGCAAAACAACTCGGCGCCGACTTTCTCATCAATCACAAGACTCAGAAAATCCACGAGGAAGTCCGCCGCATTACCAATAAGCGCGGGGTCGACGTCGTCTTCGAACACGTGGGGACGGCCACCTGGGACGACAGCTTCGCCAGTCTCGCCACCGGCGGCCGCCTGGTAACCTGCGGCGCCACCACCGGCTTCGATGCCAAGGTCGATCTGAGGTTCCTCTTCAGCCGCCAGCTTTCGCTACTCGGCTCCTACATGGGCACCAAGTCCGAGCTCCACAGGGTCATGCGCCTGGTGGCCTCTGGGCGCTTCAAGCCCACGGTTGACCGCGTTTTCCCGCTCGCCGAAGCGGCTGCCGCCCATGCCTACCTCGAATCCAGCTCGCAGTTCGGCAAAGTCGTCCTTGCCGTCTGATCTAAATGCAAAGATGCTCCCGTGCACTCTCACCCAGTCGCGTTCACCTGTACTGACGGCCGCTAATCGGGTAGCTATCAGAAGTACCATTGACATAGCTCTTCCACTCGAATAATTTCGTCCCGATTTTACCCGGGTCCAACTCTCCAACTCTGTTTCCTCCGGGCGCCCAGAAATAATCTCCAAGCGATTCTCGATTTGGAGGACTACGGGATGTGGTCGAAAAGAGTCATGCTATGTGTGTGTCTACTCGCCGGCTTGACCATCGCGCTTGCCATGGCCAGCCAATCCGCAGGCCAAAATTCCAGCACGGCCACCGAAGCCTCCTCGGGCCGCGAAAATCAAACCCAACCGTCCAACACTTGGGCTCTTTCGAAGATGCTCTCACTGAGACAGGTTCAAGCCAATCCGAACACGTGCAACGTACAAGATGATCCCTGCAGGAGGTCCCTGTGCGCGCTCTGAATTTTCGTGCCAGCCTTGTAAGAGGGAACGGTGCAAACGTAACTACTCCCGACGGAGGCATGCCGCATACCGCGGCTGCCCCGCCTCACCCATTGACGCCCGCCATGTTGGAGGGGCGTGTGGGAAAGATCCTGCGGATGGTTGAGTCTGGGACCACTTTCACCATTCGTGATCTGGCCCTCGAATTCAACCTGAGCCCTTCGTATCTCCAGCGCTTGTTCAAGCACCAGACCGGTGTTTGCATGGGCGAATGGATAAACGAACAAAGACTTCAGAGAGCAGCGCACCTTTTGGCGAACAGCTACTTAAGCGTAAAGGAAATTGCCAACAACGTAGGATACGAGCATGCTTCCAGCTTCATCCGGGCATTCGAACGGCGCTTCACGCAGGCTCCGGCGCGCTACCGGAAACAAACCGACTACACAAAATGCTAACGAATGACCGGTTATGCTAATCCCTTCTTCTTGTAGTCTTCACGCGGCGAGTAGTAAATGGAACTCACTTGTCGGTACAGTAGCTTCTAGCAAATGGCTTACATTCGGCGGGTGATTCCCCAATTGCTAGAAGGATGGTTGTAGAAGTGCGCAAAACAGGCGGGGCTTGTGCACTTCCTAGTCGAAGGAGATCAGGAATGAAAACAACAAAGCGCGCATCAGTTGTCGCAATTCTAGCGGCGTTATTCTTTACCGGAATGGCGTTTGCCCAAACCGACCCAGGAGTACGCAGCAACACGGGAGTGAACGCGGGCCAGCCGTTTACTTCCGTCACCGCCAGTGACTTGGCCTTCTTCCAAAACGGACTCGGGCAGTTCAACGAGCACCAAACCGTTACCGGTGACAACCCAGGTCTGGGACCGCGGTTCAACTTGGACTCGTGCGGGGCATGTCATTCGCAACCGGCCCCGGGCGGAACGAGCCCGGCCTCCGGTATTTTCCCCAATGTCGGGCCGAACCCCCAAAGCCAAGTGATCGCCAATGGGATTGTGAATGGCAGCACCAACACCATCCCCTATTTCGTCTTCGCCAACGGCCCGGTGCGCGAAGCCCGATTCCCATTCTTCTTTGACCAATTCGGCAATCCCAACCTGAACGCGCCCAACGGGGGAGTGGAAGACCTGTTCACCGTCTCCGGCCGGACTGACGCCGGCAGCTGCAGCCTGCAGCAGCCCAGCTTTAATGCTGCGAGGGTGACGAACAACATCATCTTCCGCATTCCCACACCTACGTTTGGCACGGGACTGATGGCAAACATTGACGACTCAACCTTGCTGGCCAATCACGCGGCCCAGGCAAACAACCGACTGGGCATCAGTGGTGCCTTCAATCACAACGGCAACGATGGCACCATCAGCCGTTTTGGTTGGAAGGCCCAGAACAAGTCGCTGCTGATCTTCTCTGGTGAGGCTTACAACGTGGAAATGGGCATCTCCAACGAACTGTTTACGCAAGATCGGCCGCTGCCGGGTGAGGACCAATTTGGAAGCGGGCTTCCGGCCAACTGCCTGAACCTCGCTGGCGTCGGCTACCCGGAGGACATTACTCATTCCGATGGCACCACCGCCTCCACCGTCACCAGTGACGCCGGGCTGTTCAATACCTTCATGCAGTTCTTGGATCAGCCCACGCCCTCCACTGCCTCGCCGGGAGGAGCAGCCTCGATTGCTAATGGCCGCCAGCTCTTTAGGGCCATCGGCTGCGCCCTTTGCCATACGCCGTCGTTCACCACCCAGGCCTCTCACTTGACGCCTGGTTTGAGCAACGCTGCTGCCAACTTGTTCTCTGACATTGAAATCCATCATATGGGCATAGGCTTGGCGGACAATGTCTCCCAGGGCGGAGCTGGTGGAGATCAATTCCGCACGTCTCCGTTGTGGGGTTTGGGGCAGCGCATCTTCTTCTTGCATGATGGCCGTACAAGCAATTTATTGTTCGCAATCGAGGCTCACCAGAGCAGCGGATCCGAAGCCACTCAGGTCGAAGAGAACTTTGATTTGCTTTCGCCCAGCCAGCAGCAGGACCTGCTGAACTTCCTGCGCTCACTGTAAGTCTTTATAACAACTCTTCCGGGCGAGACACAGAAATGTCTCGCCCGTTCTTTTTCCTAATGGAGACTCCGGAGTTTGAATATGCATCCTACTTTCTTGCGTTCCCTGTTACTTCTTGGTTTTTCCATTTCGCTTCTAGCCCGCGCACAGGGCGCGCCTCAGAGCGGAGGCGATTTTTCCAACAATCCCCAACCGAACGCGCTCCCGTCGGACGTCATTGTGGTCAAGGGTGCCTGGTCGAGTGCCAGCGATTCGGTGACTCCAGTCCCTGAAGGTGGGAGAGTGGCCAACAATGTCTTTAGCAACCGGTATTTTGGATTCACTTATACTCTCTCGCCGGATTGGACCCAGATGTACTTCGGCCCGCCTCCTTCGGACAGCGGTTACTACGTACTCGCGCAGATCCGGCCCGCGGACACATTCAAGGGAGCAAGTCGAGGCAGTATTTTGATCGCCGCGCAGGACATGTTTTTCACGCTCACACCGGCCGGGAACGCGCTGGAGCTGATCAATTACAACAAAGAAAGTTTGAACGCGGACTACAAAGTGGAACAACCGCCGACGCTTGTCAGGATCGCCAACCACTCCTTCGTCCGCTTTGACTACGGTTCGCCGGTCGCCGAGTTGCATTGGCACGTCCTGGCAACGCAAATCCGCTGTCACATGGTCCAGTTCGTCTTTACCAGCCGGGACACCAAGCTAGTTGAGAGTCTCATCCAGGAAATGAGCAAAATGACCTTGCCTGCAGAGGCCGGTCCCATTTCGGGGAAGGGCGGTGGTGATGTTCCAGTGTGCATCAAGGATTACGCAGGCGGCGAAAACGTCATGGAGAGAATTGATCCGGTCTCTGGCGAGCGCAGATTCAATCCCGCTCCAGTCCGAATCATCATCGATAAACAAGGTAAGGTAAAGCACATCCATTTTCTCAGCGCCTTTCCCGATCAGGTAAAAGCCATTACAGACGCCCTGTTTCAGTGGCGGTTCAAACCATACTTGCGCGACGGAAAGCCTGTGGAAGTAGAAACCGGCATTCTGTTCGGACGCGCCCCACCGGCCGCACCACCGGCATCGCAAGCCGTAAAGGAATGATCGATCTTCTCCTTTTCGTCAAGGAATTTTGCCCCCGGCGGGCGCTCCCGGTCCTCGCCCTGCTCGCGTGTTGTTCATCCGCATCACTGGGTGCGAACTACATCACCGGCGCGGTCCGCAATCAGAGCCGCGGCGAACCAGCTGCGGGCGATGAGGTGATCCTTGCTCGGCTGGAGACGGGAATGCAGGAGGAGGCGCGCGCGAAGACCGATTTACAGGGGTCGTTTACCCTCAATGTTCAACATCCTGACAAACCGTACTTGGTACGCGTGATTCACCAGGGCGTCAGCTATGATCAGCAAGCTTCCGCCGGTCAGGCTCTCTCTATCCAAGTGTTCGACGCAGCGACCCATGTGCAAGGCATAACCGGCACTATCGAAATCCTCCGCACCGGAACCATTGGAAGCCTGCTTCACGTTTCCGACATGGTTGAGATCAAGAACGAGTCCAGCCCGCCTCTGACACAGGCGGGTGAGCGCACATTCGAAGTGTATTTGCCGGCAAATGCCAAGATTGATTCTGTCCTCGCCGCAGGTCCGGAGAAGATGAGCATGACGATCTCTGCGGCGCTCGTGCCCGGCCAGCCCGGACACTACACGGTGAATTTCCCCTTGCGGCCGGGAGCAACCAAGTTCGCGTTCAACTACGACCTGCCCTACGATGGCCATGTCGCGTTTCAAACAAGGCATGCGTATCCGCTGCAGCAGATGGCGGTCATGATTCCGCCGACCATGAAATTCTCGTCGCGCTCACCGGCCTTTAAGATTCTCCCAATCGGCAACAGCGGCTATCAAGTCCAGGCAGCAAATCAATTACAGGAAGGGGAAGGGCCAGGGTTTGAAGTCTCTGGAACCGGAGCGCTTCCGCCGCTCGGAGATCAAGGCAAAAAGCAGGCGCGGTCACAGTCTCCGGCGGTCCCTAATCGAGTCGTATCGGCTCCGCGTCGCGGCGCTTTGCCTTCTCTAGCTAACATCGATACACGCTTGAAGCAGACACAGCCACCTTCGCAATCGCTAGTCTTGGCCGGACTGACTTCTGTCCTTCTTGCTACATGCGTTCTCTTGGTTTGGCGCGCGCGCAAAGCACGGAGCTTCTCCGCCGCACAATCAGTTGCACCACGGCCCCGCCAAGGCAACCGTCCGCAGCCTGATTGGAAACTCTAAGGCAAGAAATGTGACATCTTGAGGCCGGCAGACAATTTGTCTCCAACCTCTCTCTGTGAGAACATGCTTGTGACGAGGATCTAATGAGCGTATCTCTCGGCAAACATGTCACACTGACCAAGCCCGACGATTTCGGGAATCTCCTGCAAGACGAAGGCATCATCTTCACAACCCTCGACAAGGCCGTGAACTGGGCGCGCAAGAGTTCCATTTGGCCGCTCGGCTTTGGTTTGGCCTGCTGTGCCATCGAAATGATGTCCATGGCCGCCGCCCGTTTTGACCTCGCGCGCTTCGGCGCGGAAGTTTTCCGCCCATCGCCCCGCCAGGCGGATCTGATGATCGTCGCCGGCCGCCTCTCGCAAAAAATGGCTCCCGTCATCCGCCAACTTTACGATCAAATGCCGGAGCCCAAGTGGGTCATCTCCATGGGTGCCTGCGCCACTTCCGGAGGCGTTTTCAACAATTACGCCATCGTGCAGGGTTGCAATCAGGTCATTCCCGTCGATGTATACGTCCCCGGCTGCCCGCCGCGCCCCGAGGCCGTTCTCTACGCCATCCTTCAGCTCCAGAAGAAGATCGACAATGAGAAGGGTTCCTTCCGGCGCGCCATGAATCTCTCCTGATCGCGGCGCAGAGATTTCACCAATCCCGGCATGCGAGCGAAATTATTCTCGATGAAAACGCGATTCCCCGTACATCCTGCCGCGCTGGTTCCGATTTTTCTTGCCGCGGCGCTGCTTTCGTTTAGTTGCGGCGGAGGCGCGACGCTTCAGCCTCCTCCGCCGGCGAGCTACAAACTTGTATGGAGCGATGAATTCAGCGGGCCCGGCGGCGCGTCGCCGGATTCATCGAAATGGACGTACGACGTCGGCGGTAACGGATGGGGCAACAACGAACTCGAGTACTACACCAATCGCACGCAGAACGCCCAAATCAAGGGCGGCAATCTCGTCATCAGCGCGCAGAAAGAAACCTACACCGGCTCCGACGGCGTAACGCGGAATTACACCTCCGCGCGTTTGAAAACCCAGGGGCTTTTCAGTCAGGCCTGTGGCCGCTTCGAAGCACGCATCAAAATACCCGCGGGGCAGGGAATGTGGCCCGCCTTCTGGATGCTCGGCAACGATATCACTTCAAATGGCTGGCCGAAGTGCGGCGAAGTCGACATCA
>WNGJ01015208.1_pt1 | contig 12732 bp, 12 predicted proteins | sample 5400611 | NCBI WGS metagenome assembly WNGJ01 (sample SAMN13153375, study PRJNA577476) | soil metagenome | isolation source: 40 cm soil or saprolite under Garry oak tree replicate 1 | place: USA:California | collected 2016-06-15
CTCGAGGCGGATCGTTTCTTCACCGACGACTATCGCCCCGAGATCTACACGCAGGCGGGGATCGACTGGGTGGAGGCGAACACGATGCGCACGGTGTTGCTGCGCCATTTCCCGCAGCTCGCGCCGGCGCTCGAGGGCGTCGAGAACCCGTTCGCGCCCTGGCGACGCGTACCCGCCGTGGCCGGGCAGGCGGCAGCGGAGAAGACGGCGGCGGCCCGGGCCGGCTAACCCGCCCGCCGCGCCAGCGCGGCGAGGCGGCCGACGAGCTCGTCGAGGAATCGGGCCGCGTCGACCTCCACGACGACGTCCGCGTTGGGGGTCCGTCCCCAGAGGCCTTGCCAGTCGACCACTGTCATGCCCCGCGTGAGCGAGCCGGCGAGCTCGACGTCGACGGTGCCGGCGCGCGTCTCCCCGAGCGAGCCGTCGAGAGCGAGGGCGAGCGCCAGCGGATCGTGCAGGTGCGCGACGTAGCCCACCCCGGCGCGGTCGTGCGCTTCCATCGAGAAGCGAAGGGCGTCCGAGACCAAGCGGACGACGGCGTTCGTGGATCCCGCGAGCTCGGCGAGCCGTTGGAGATGCTCCGGCCCGAACGCGGCCTGCTCGGTGACGTTGAGCCCGCAGAGCAGCGGGCGCGGGTCCGCGCCTGAGAAGGCGTCGAGCACGCTCTTCGCGGCCTCGGGATCGACGAGGACGTTGAACTCGGCCGTGGGCGTCGTGTTCCCCGGGTGGTCGACGGATCCGCCCATGACCACGAGGCGGCGGAGCAGGCTCGGCAGCTCCGCGTCGCGACGGACCGCGAGCGCGACGTTCGTGAGCGGCCCGGTTGCGACGAGCGTGATCGCTCCCGGCCGCCGGCGCGCCTCCGCGGCAAGCAGGTCAGGGGCGAAGCGGGACGAGGGCGCGCGGCGCGCGGGCGGAAGCTCTGCGTATCCGAGCCCGCCGGGACCGTGGAAGACCGCCGTCCGCAGAGGCGCGACGAGCGGCGCGAGGCTCCCGAGCGCGACCTCGACGTCGCCTGCGCCCGCGAGCTCCAGCACGGCCAGCGTGTTCGCAGCCGCCCGGGGCGCCACGACGTTGCCCGCGCAGCACGTCGCCGCGACGAGCTCGACCTCGGGCGAGGCGACCGCATACAGGAGGGCGATGCAGTCGTCGACGCCCGTGTCGACGTCCATGATGACCGGAAGCCGTTCCAGCGCTCGAGGCCCGACCGTATCAGGCAGGCGGGCCGCTTACCCGCCGGTTACCGGCGAATGGAACCCGTCGGCGACCATGGGGACATGGAAAGGCTCAGGTGGACGCTCGTCTCGCCGCACGACGATCTCGATCCGGCCCGCTACGCCGGCGAGTTTCGCGAGCTGCCCGAGGCGGACAGGGCCGGCGACTGGTGCCGCGTCGTCGTCCACGACGAGCTGGGCGACATGCGCTGGACGCTGATCGCGGTCGATTCCGCCCGGACGACCTCGATCTTCGCCGATCGCCCTCCGTTGATCGACGTGCTCGAGCTCGACGCGCCGCAGAGTCGGACTCTGAGCACGTCGGTGAGCGCGAGGGACTGACGGCTCTCACGCTCAGCCGTGGGGGAGAACGGCCGCCCCGCAGAGCGGCCGTCTCCTGCCCCCCACGGAAAGGAAGGTGCGTCCAGTTTTCGATCGGGGTCGATCGGGGAAGGACATGTCCATGGCCATGGTCTTCGCGAAGCTCGTCACGACGATTGCGCTGGCCGTCTCGAACTCGGGAACCCTTTCGACCGCCGTTCACACCCCTGCCTCGCTCCCGACGCAGATCGCGGGACTGACGGTCGTGTGTAACCCGGCGTGGGGCACGATCGTCCTGCCCATCTGCATCTAAGGCGCGGGAAACCTGGAGGCGCCGCAGCGCCCAAGTGGCTTAGAGCCACAAACTCGGGTTGCGCCGTTTAGCGGAACCCACGTCGCGGCGCAGCGCCCCTAGTGGCTTAGAGCCACAAAGTCCGGTTAGCCGGACGCCGCCAGCGCAGCGCGCGCAGCCGCGACCGAGACGATGCTGCCCTTCTGCTCGTAGAGAGCCAGTGCCGCGCGCAGGATCGGCACTGCCTCGTCCGGACGGCCCGCCGCCCGCAGGACCTGCGCCAGATCCGCAAGTGCATCGCCGTGGGTGACGAGGAAGTCCGTTTCCTCTGCGAGCGCCACGGCTTCCCGCGCCAGCATTTCGGCCTCCTGTGTCTCGCCGGTGCGGGCGAGCGCCTTCGCCCGCGCGGTCCGCCACTGCACGTGCGCGATCAGATCGTCCGGGGCCGCGGCTTCGCGGCTCGACTCGCTCAGTCGGAGCGCCTCGTCGGCCCGCCCCTGCAGATGGAGGGCCTGGGCGAGCAGCGCCGCCAGCACCGGCGCCACGATCGTCTCCCCCATCTCCTCGAGCGTCTCGTAGCCCTGCCGGAGGACGCGTTCCGCCGCACCGGGATCGCCGGCGAGCAGCTCGATGATCCCGGCGGTCTCCGCCGCTGACGCCGCCGTCACGCGCAGGCCGAGATCTTCGAGGATCGTCCGGCAGGCCGAGATGAGCAACCGGGCGTCGTCGAAGCTGTCCTCCATCGCCTTCAGGCCCGCGAGCGAGCGCAGCGCCGAGGCGACGACGCGCCGCTGCTGCGCCGGCTCCTCGAGGATCTCCTCGCACAGGCTGATCGCCGCGTCGAGCGGCTTCGGCCCGAAGAACGCGGTGCCGACGAGGAAGTGGAGACTCTGCGCCTCGGTGCGCCTGTCGCCCGCGCGGCGCGCGTGCTCGATAGCGCGCTGCAGCGCCTCCTCCGCCTCGCCCGCGCGGCAGCGGAACCACGGCACCCAGGCCATCAGCTCCCAGGCCTTCGCGAGTCGCCGCTCGTCGCCGAGGCGCGCGAACACGTCGGCCGCGCGCTTCGCCTCGGCCAGGAGCTCGTCGGGCTTGATCTCCGGATCCGTCGTCAGCCGTAGTCGCAGGCCGGCGAGGCGCGCGGCCGCCTCGAGCCCGCCGTCGCCGAGCTCCGCCGCCGCCTCGGCGGCCTCGGCGAGCACGCCCTCCGCCCCGTCGAAATCGCCGGTCTCCCGGAGCGCCTCGCCGAGGTCGACGAGCAGCTCCGGGAGGCGCGGGGCGCCCGGCTCGAGGAGCGACGACGCGCGGGCGAGCAGGCCGACTGCCGCAGGCAGGTCGCCGCGCGCGTACGCGCGCCGGCCCGCCGCCGCGAGCCGATCGGACGCGCGGAGCAGCAGCTCCTCGCCGTGCTCGTCGACGGGTCCGAGCTCGTCTCGATAGCGGAAGGCCTGCTCGAGGTGGTAGCCGATCATCTCCTCGAACTCCCTCGCCCGCGGGCCGGCTGTCCGCTCCAGCCACTCGGCGAAGCGCTCGTGCAGCTCGCCGCGCGTCTCCTTCGGCACAGAGTCGTATGCAGCCTCGCGGAGCAGGATGTGGCGGAAGCGGAACGCCTCGTCGCCCGGGAAGAGCGATCGATGCGGCCGGATCAGCTCCCTGCGGACGAGCGTCTGGAGGTGGACGTCGACGGCGGCACGCGCCGCCTCGGGCGTCGCATCGAGCACCGCTCCGCGCCAGAACTCCTTGCCGATCACCGACGCGCGCTCGAGCACTGCCCGCTCCTCCGCGTGCAGCCGATCGAGGCGTGCGGCGAGCAGCGCCTGAATGGTCGGCGGCACGGTGAGCTCGCCCTCCGAGCCGTTCTCGCTCAGCATCCGGAGCATCTCTTCGAGGAAGAGCGGATTCCCCTCGGCCGCCTCGGCGGCGCGCCGCAGTGCCTCTTCGGGAAGCTGCTCTCCGCCGGCGACCGTCTCGATCAGCGCCGCGGCCTCGCGCCCGGAGAGTGGGCCGAGGGAAATCGACGTCGCGTTGAGCTTTCCTCCGCCCCATGACGGCCTCGCCTCCAGCAGCTCCGGCCGGGCGAAGCAGACGAGACGATCGCCGCCCGTGTGTCATCGCCGGCGGCCTGCCGGACGATCTCCGCGAGCGGCCAGAACGTGATCGCCTCGCCGTACGGGAGACACCTTCCTGCGAGGACCGTCGCCTCGAGCTCGAGCGAGGACGCAAACTCGGCCGCCAGCCGCGACTTGCCGATGCCCGGGCCGCCGAGAACGGTGAAGAGGTATGGCAACCGCTCGCGCGCGGCGCGTTCGAACGCCTGCCGAAGCTCCGCCAGCTCCCGCTCGCGCCCGACCATCGGCGTGTCGGCGCGCCGCCGGATCTCGGGCGGGGATATCCCGTCGACGACCCTCCACGCGGCGAGGGCCTCGGAGCTGCCCTCGAGACGCAGCGGGTCGGCGGCCTCGACGCGCACGGAGCTCTCGACGAGCCGGAGGGTGGGGTCGCTGATCAGGATCTCGTCGGCGGCTGCCGCCTGGGAGAGGCGCGCGGCGAGATCGATCGCGTCGCCGGCAGCCACGCGTGGGCCCTCCGCCACCACCGCGCCCGTGTTGACCGCAGCCCTGATCNCCCTGATCGCAATGCGTCCGCCCCAGTCCTCGCCGAGCTCTCTGGTCGAGCCGGCGATCGCGTCCCTCAGCTCGACCGCCGCGCGGACGGCCCGTAGAGCGTCGTCCTCGTGGACGGCCGGGATCCCGAAGACCGCCGCGACCGCCTCGGTCGGGAGCGTCTCGACGCTGCCCCCGTAGCGCTCGAGCACCTGCGAGACGGTTTCGAGTGCGGCGGCGAGCGGTCGGCGGAGCGCTTCGGGATCGAGTCGCGGGCCGACCGTGATCACCTCGGCGAAGACGACCGAGACGGTCTTCCGCACCTCCCTGAGCGGCGCCGGCGCCGCAGCTCGCACGTCGTCGGGCTCGGGCTCCGACTCCTGTTCGAGTGAAGGATCCTGGAGCAGGATCGCGCGCTCGAGCCGCTTCAGCGGCCGGCTCGGCTCGATCCCGAGCCGCTCGATCAGGAGCTCCCGCGTCTTGTGGTACACGTCGAGCGCCTCGGCCTGCCGGCCCGAGCGGTAGAGGGCGAGCATCAGCTGCACGCGGAACGGCTCGCGCAGCGGCTGCTGCGCGGCGAGCGCCTCGAGCTCGCCGACGAGCTCCGTGTGCCGGCCGAGCGCGAGATCCGCCGCGATCCGGTCCTCGAGCGCGATCAATCGGAGCTCTTCGAGACGCGCGATCTCGGCCTGCGCGAACGGCTCGTAGGCGAAGTCGACGAGCGCAGCGCCGCGCCAGAGGCCGAGGGCTTCGCGCAACAGCTCGGCGGCGTGCAGCGCTGCGCTTTCCGCGAGCTCGCGACGCCCTTCCTCGACGAGCGACTCGAAGCGGCGCGCGTCGACTTGCTCCGAATCGACGACGAGCTCGTACCCCTGTGGGCGCGTGACGAGCGCCTGCGGCCCGAGCAGCTTGCGGAGCTGCGAGACGTAGTTCTGGACCATCTTCGCGGCGGTGTCCGGCGGGTCCGCTTCCCACAGGTCGGCGATCAGGCGATCGCGCGACACCGGGGTGTTCGCGCGGATGACCAGCGCCGCGAGCAGCGATCGCTGCCGCGCTCCGCCGAGCCGGAGCGGCCGACTCGCTCTGCGCGCTTCGAACGGCCCCAGAATCCGAAACTCGATATCGGGCGTCTGCTTGATCGACCGCGGCCTGAGCTCGAGGATGGAGGCTGACTCTACGCCGTAGCCGGTGCCCCTGCTTTCCCGTTTGTGAACCATCGGGAGGTTCGGCATGCGTGGAGGTTTGGGGTTGGGTGCGGTGCTTGCGATTGCCCTCTGCGTCGGCGTGGGCGGGGCGACCTCGCAGCGCAGCGCGAAGAAGCCTCGGTTCGTCGCCTTCGAGCTCCCCTCGACGCCGCCCGCGGCGGTCGGCACCACGTGTCCGGGCTCGGACGACTGCTGGAATCGCGCCGTCGAGCCCGCGATTCGAGCGGACGAGGCGGGCGCCTTCTACGTGTCGTCGGAGAACGGCCTCCTCGAAGGCACGATCGCTGCGAAGTCGGTCGACGGCGGGCTGCACTACGTGAGCCTGGATTCTCCGAATGCGGTGTCCCGCGGCGAGGACGTCGGCTTCGCGCCCGGCGGCGGCGACACCGATCTTGCGATCGCGCCCGCGAGGAACGCGGCCCGCTCCTTCAACGTCTATGTCGCGAGCCTCACGCTCGGCGAGATCACCGTGAGCACGAGCCTCGACGGTGGTGCGACGTGGCAGATCAATCCGACGGCCGCCCGCGTGCCCGGCGACGACCGCGAGTGGATCGCCGCCGACGGAGCGGCGAAGGTCTGCATCTCGTATCACGACTTGCCGACGTTCAACGTCAATGTCGACTGCAGCTACGACGCGGGCATGACGTTCGTCCAGCACGCGAGCGCGATCGACCTGGTGGCGCACGCCTTCCTGCTGCAGAACAACCAGATCGGGAACCTCGCCATCGACCCGGTCAACGACGTCGTGTACCAGATACTCGTCGGGATCGCGAGCCCCGCCGAGATCGCGTGCGGCATCCGCGGGACGTGCAAGTACCACGCGGTCTGGATGGCGGTGTCGACCGACGGCGGCAGGACGTTCAGCGACTACCCGGTCTACGTCGGCGCGTCCGACCAGGTCGGCTACGGGCACGTGTTCCCGAACGTGACCGTCGACCGTGCGGGCAACGTCTACGCGGTCTTCTCGGACGACCACGACGTCTTCGCCGCCGTCTCGACCGACCAGGGCAAGACGTGGTCGACGCCGGCCCGCGTCAACCGAGATCCTGCGAGGACCGCGATCTTCCCTTGGGCCGTGGCCGGCGACGCCGGGAAGCTCGACGTCGTCTACTACGGGACGTCGTCGAGCAGCAGCAGCTCGAAGTCCGCGACGTGGCACGCGTACTTCGCGCAGAACCTCGACGCGACGTCTCCGGACAGCCGTTTCACGCAGGTCCGCGCGACGCCGGTCGTGCACCGCGGCGGCGCGTGCGAGAGCGGCATCAGCTGCAATGGCAATCGCGACTTCTACGACGACTTCGGCGTCGCCGCGAGCCCGACGAACGGGCTGGCGTCGATCGCCTACACCAGCGACCAGTACAGCGCGCAGGAAACCGCGAGGCCCGGTTGCACGGCGCAGCAGAGCAACACGTTGCACTGCGACCACACGAGCATCGCGACGCAGATCGGCGGCCCGGGGATCTTCGGCTCGCCCTAGCCGGCGGCCGCTGCGGTCGCTCCCGCGAGGGTACTCGTGCGGATCTGCGCGTCGGCCCGTTCATGGAGACCCGGCCGGAGAGCGATACCCAGGCCGGGGCCGTCCGGCGGACGAATCGTCCCAGCGGCAATCGGCGGCAGGGCCGTGACGAGGTCGCCGTACCAGCTCGTGTAGTACGCGCGGACGGTCTCCTGCATCGGAACCTTCGCGTTGCTCGCGGCGAGGTGCGCGTCGACCGTGAGAACGACCGGACCGGTGCAGTCGTGGAAGGTGACCGGGACGCCGTAGCTCTCGGCGGCGGCTGCGACCTTGCGTGCCACAGTGATGCCGCCGGCCCAGGCCGGGTCGACGATCACCATGTCGGCCGCGTCGTGGTCGAGAAGCTGACGGAATGCGCCGAGACCGCCGAGGGTCTCCCCCACTGCGACCCGCGTCGTCGTGGACCGCACGGCCTGAGCGAGCGCTCGCAGGTCGTCCGGTCGCACGGGATCCTCGATCCAGTAGGGCTCGAACTCCTCGAGCGCGGACATGATCTGCGTCGCGGTCGCCGCGTTCCAGAGGCCGTGAAGCTCGACCATGATCTCGATCTCGTCGCCGACCGCCCCGCGGATCTTGCGCAGCGGCTCGAGCGCCCGGTTCAGGTCCTCTCGCGAGATGTACGTGCCGCCGCTCGCCTCCGCGTACGGGTCGAACGGCCAGATCTTCATCGCGGCAACGCTCTGGGCGCGCAGACTCTCGGCAAGCTCGTCGGCACGGTGGAGGAACGCATCGAGATCCTCGTAGGGACCGTCGGCGTCATTCGAGACTCCCCAGTTGTCGACCGACTGCGTCGGACGGTCGCGAACGTAGCGGTAGCCGGCGCATGTGTTGTAGATCGGAACGCTGTCGCGGGTCTCGCCGCCGAAGAGTTGGTAGAGCGGCAGCCCGGCGACCTGGCCGAGGATGTCCCAGAGAGCGATGTCGATCGCCGAGGCGCCGCGCCGTTCGGCCCCCGTGCCGGCATAGCCAACGTAGCCGTCGAGCGCTCGCGCATGCTTCTCGATCTCGAGCGGATCGCGCCCGAGCAGGTACGGCGCCGCGCTCTCGTGGACATACGCCTCGACAGCCTGGACGCCGAAGAACGTCTCGCCGAGGCCGACCAGTCCCTCGTCGGTCCGCACCTCGACGAAGAGCAGGTTCGGTAACTCGCCCAGCCTGATCGTGTCGATCTGCGTTACGCGAATGTCGTCTCCCTCGCAGTCGCGAAGCCGGGGGTCGAGAGGACAAGTCCGTCGGCCAGGATAGTCATCGCCTCGTAGCCGTTGAGCCGCGCCGTCCAGTGCGGGCCCCGCGCGCCCATCGCGAACGCGGCGGTTGCATACGCATCGGCGGTCGCCAGGTCCGGGCCGGCGATCGTCACCGAGAGGACACCGTTCGGCGGAGCAGAGGTGTGCGGATTCCACACGTGCCGCCCGCGCGCGTACTCGCCAGACGTCGCAACTGCAAGGCTGCGCGTCTCGACGACGGCGGCCACCTGGTCGCGTCGGTGTGGATGCTGGATGCCGATTCGCCATGCCGGGTCGGGGAGCGCGCCGCCGCGGACGCGCATGTCGCCGCCCGCAGAGACGGCGTAGTTGCGCACGCCTCCCTCGTCGAGGATCGCCGCGGCGCGGTCGACGGCCCAGCCCTTGACGAGTCCCGAGGGGTCGAGCTTGCCGGCGTAGCGGGCGTCGAAGTAGCCGTCCGTCTTCTCGCGGAGCTCGGCGCAGCGCTCGAGCACGGCACGCACGTCCGGCTGCGCGTGCTCGAGAAGGAGCTCGCCGCGCTCGAGCCGGCTGATCTCGCTGTCCTCCTTGTAGGTGCTGAAGACGGCGTCGACGTGCCGCAGCCAGTCGAACACCTGCTCGACGATCGTGCCGTCAACGCCGTCGTCGCGGACATCGACGACGATGGGCATCCCCATGACGTGCTCGACGCGCTGCATCAGACCTTCTTCGCGAGGAGGATCGCGGACTGGAGCGACTGTACGAAGGCGTCACTCGTGTCGGTCGCGCCCGAGATGAGCTGGATGTTCGGGTTCATCTGCGCGTGCAGCGTCTCCTGCACCAGGTACGGCAGCGCCTGCTGGTTGATGTACACCGAACGGTCGGTGTGGTTCGGGTAGACCGGCACCTTCACGCCGACGATCGAGCGGCTGACCTTCTTCTTCGTTCCGGTCACCGTGGTCGTCTTCTTGACGACGAGCGTGACACGGATCGTGCCCCAGCGGTCGACCTGCGTCTCCGCGCCGCTGACCGTCTTCTTGACGACGGTCACCTTCGACTTCGTCGCCGCCTGGGCGACGTCGACGACCGGCGCCGCAAGGGCGGCGGCGCCGAAAAGGGCTGTTAGTGCTCTTCTCATTCGTCCTCCTTTCAGAGCGCGAAGCGCTCCACGTGGATGTGGTTGCGCGGGACACGTGCCCGGCGCAGGTTGTCCTCGACGGCCGACGTCATCGCCGGTGGCCCGCAAAGGAAGACGTCGCGGTCGTCGACGTCCGGTACCAGCTCACGCAGGTGCGCCGGCGACAGCAGTTCGCGACCTTCGTCGGTCGCATGGTCGCCGATGACGTGCTCGAGCCGGAAGCCCCGCGCGTTCGCCAGCTCGTCGAGCTCCTCGGCGAAGACGATGTCCTCGTCCGCGAGCGCGCGGTTGAGGACGACGACGTCGCCGTCCAGCTCTTCGACGAGAGCCCGGATCGGGGTGATGCCGATCCCGCCGGCGATCAGGAGCACCTTCGCGCGACGCCGCGCGTCGGCGGTGAAGACCCCGAACGGGCCTTCGGCGACCACGCGCGTCCCGGCCGCGATCTCGTGGAAGCGGCTCGTGTGGTCGCCGAGCGCCTTCACGGTGATCCGGAGCGTCCGCCCGTCGGGCGGGCCGAGAGTGAGAACGGATGCGCCGTCCACCAGCGCCCGCGGCTGAGAAAGCGCCAGATGAAGAACTGGCCCGGCCGCGCCTTCATCCGGTCGAGGCGTCGGCCCCCGATGCGGAGCGAGACGACGCCCGCGCCCTCGTCCAAGACGTCGAGCACGCGCAGCCGGTACCGAAACGCGCTCGCCAGCGGCACGAGAACACGCCACACGACGAGCAGCGCCAGCGTCGCGACGTAGAGCGCGCGCCAGTAGTCGGCGGCGATCCGGTCGAGCACCAGCTCGTTCCCCGTCGGAATCTGGTGGAACCAGCCGAGGGCGATCGCCGCGTAGGCGCTGAGGTGCACCGCGTACCACGCTTCGTAGCGCAGGCGCCGGCGCACGATGACGATCGAGCTCCAGGCGACGGCCACGAGCAACGCTGTCCCGATCGTCGCCGTGATCATCCCCGGATAGACGCCGCCGCCGAGCATCGTCGAGATCTCCGCGGGCAGCGAAATCTTGTCGAGCAGCGCGTAGCCGTAGACGCTGAGGACGACGTGCGCGAGCACGAGGTAGAGACACGCGTGACCGTTCCAGCGGTGCCAGACCGTCAGTCTGTCCAGACCGGTCGACCGCTCGAGCCACGGGATGCGCGCGAGCAGCAGGACCTGCAGCAGCGCGGAGTACGCGCCGAGCAATCCCGTCAGCCGCGCAGCGCTCGTGAGCAGATCGCCCGTCTTCGCCACGGACAAGTTGCCGCCGTGCACCCAGAGCCAGACGATCGCCGCGGCGTTGCCGACGACGACTGCCCAGAAGATCGCCCCCGGAAGACGCCGTACGCCCGGTACCAGGTACGCGCGCGAAACTGCGGCAGAACTGTCGCCGAACAGGTGCATAGCTCGTAGAGAAGCGGCCGTTTCTGGGAATCCGCTGTGCGCCGACTAAGAACTCTCGAAGAAGTGCGGGCGCTCAGCCGTCTACGACGCCTCGCGGAGCCGCGGCGAGAGGATGTCGAACAGCTCGTCCTTGCGAATGACGACGGCTCCCGCAGCTCGGGCCCCCGCCGCAACGTCTGCGAGCGAGGCGCTGGACAGGATGAACTCGATGTCGAGCTGTCGCCGGCGCACGTACTCGAGCAGATCGAGGCCGTTCGCCATCGGCATCGAGTAGTCGCTGACGATCACATCCGGCCTGCGCGTCTCGAGGACTGCGATCGCCTGAGCGACTGACGGCGCCTCGATTACCTCACAGCCGAGTCGCCGCAGGTGGAGGCTGATGAGCTGCCTGATCCCGGGTTCGTCGTCGACGACCAGGACGGATGAGTGCGAGAGGTGCGAAGCCACGTCGTGCTCCTTCGTGAGTGTGCTTCGAGCATCGCCCACCGAGCTGTGAAGGTCCTGCACCCGAGCTGTGATGCTCCGGAGAGGCGTGGACGGGCTGGAGGGGGCGCGCCCGTCCACGCATCCCGGCTTGTCCGCCTACGGCGTCGTCGTCGTTCTGCCTGCGTCTTCCTCTGCTTCGCGCGCGGCGCTCTCACCCGCTTCGTGAGCCGGATCCTCGTTCGGCCTGAACGGCCCGCTGTGAGCGCCGTGCGGACGCTGACCTGAGTCCTCCTGCGCTTCGACCTCTGCGCTTTCGCCCGCCTCGTGCGCCGGGTCCTCGTTCGACCTGAACGCACCCGTCGTCGTCGAACCGGTCGTGGTCGCCGCCTTCGGCGCGGCGTCCTTCTTGCTGTGCCCGGTGGCGCCGAACGCCACGGTCGCGAGGACGCCTCCGCCGAGCAGCAGTGCGCCGACGGACGCGACGATCAGGGAGCTCTTTCGAAGTGAGTGCACAGGGTCTCCTCTCGCAGCTGGAATGCCCCACAGCGTCGTGGGGACGGCTGGGAAAACCCTGGGAAGGAGTTAAAGGCTTCGTAAGAGTTCGGCTAGGCGTGGACCCCCATCGCGATCGTGGCGACGTAGCCCGACCCACTCTTTTTGACGGTCAGCATTCCCTTCGAGCCGCCGTTGACGAAGATCGAGTCGTTCGGGTTCCGCTGGTCGCGCGGTCCGCGCGCGTTGTAGGGCGCCTTCTTGTACACCGTGTCCGTCAGCGTGTCCGGGAAGAAGAACTGGCCGGTGTGGACGACGTTGCCGCCGACGTGGACCTTGACGTGGATGTGCACCGCGCGGCCGCGATACCAGCCCGGATAGATCGTCTGGAACGCGGCGACACCCGCCGCGTTCGTCCGCTGGATCCCGCGGAGGAATGTCAGCTTGTCGGTCGGCCCGCCGCCGCCTCCTCCACCGCCGCCCGTCGAGGCGCTCCCGAAGCCGGAATAGACTCCGCCGGCGTCGCAGTGCCAGATGTCGACCGCCGCGTTGCGGATCGGCTTGCACGTCGACGCGTCGATCACGGTCGCCTTGAGCGTCAGCGGCGTTCCCGGCCTGCCCTCGGTGATGTCGCGGCGCACCTTCTCGCCTGCGATGTAGTACGGGCCTTCGGTCAGCTCCGGCGTCAGCACGCAGGAGACGAGGCCGGACGCGACCGCGGCAGGCCCGGAGCCGTGAGCGCCCTCGGCGGCCACGGCGGCGCCGCCGCCGATCGTCGCCGCGAGTCCGGCGAACCGCAGCAGCGAGCCACGGCGAGTCATCCGTTCGTTCTCGATCATCTTCAACTCCTTCGCATCGGTGAGATCTCGAGCATGACTCCGCAAGCTGTGAATCGGCTAAGAGCGGGCTGTGAGGAAGCTGATGCGAGGAGCGGCC
>WNGJ01013955.1_pt1 | contig 12730 bp, 10 predicted proteins | sample 5400611 | NCBI WGS metagenome assembly WNGJ01 (sample SAMN13153375, study PRJNA577476) | soil metagenome | isolation source: 40 cm soil or saprolite under Garry oak tree replicate 1 | place: USA:California | collected 2016-06-15
CGATTCGGCCGTACTTGTCAACGGTGCCTCTCACTAAAGCCTCGACATCTCCGCGCTTTGTCACATCAGTTTTGAAACCGAGAGCGCTGCCTCCCTTGGCGTTAATGTCCCTGACGAGGGCGTCGATCCGATCTTTGCGCCTCGCTCCGAGCGCGACTTTTGCGCCATTCCCTGCGAGAAAGCGAGCCGTGCTTTCGCCAACACCGCTGCTGGCCCCTGTAATTACTACAACTTTGTCGGCGATATTTGGCATTCTGATTCTCTCTTTCTGCCAACCAAGAATTCGGCCTGCTGCCTCTCAGAAGGCGAAACAATCGCAACCCAGCCCCCATAGGCCAAACTCACCCAGCACTTGAAGGTGTGATTGCGTCCGGCCATCTGTCGGCGCCTCGGCATGCGAACAGGAAGCGGAGTGAGATACACCAAGAGTGCGGTCCAGGGCCTTCGCGTAACCTCCATATTCTTTGACAGGAGACCAGCTCGGGCTCACTGGCAGTGCAGGCGGCGCGAGTTTTGAGAATTCATCGCTGGCATAGACGACCTTCCCGCCCACGATCGTAAGTACCGATTCGAGATGCTTGATTTCTTCCTCGGGAATGGAGAAATAGTCGGCCGAGAGGACAGCGAAGTCAGCCAGCTGGCCTGGGGCGAGAGCTCCCTTTTTTCCGTCTTCCGTAGAGAACCAACTGCTCCCCATCGTGTAAAGCTTGAGTGCTTCCTCACGGTCCAATCGGTTCTCTTCCGGATAGAGGCTGAGCCCCCCGACCGTTTTGCCGGTGATAAGCCAGTAGAGGGAAAGGTAAGGGTTGTAGCTCGAAACGCGTGTTGCGTCGGTGCCTGCTCCCACCGGAACACCCATTTCCAGCATGCGCCGGATCGGCGGAGTGCGCTTGGCTTGCCGTGAGCCGTAGCGCTCGACGAAATACTCGCCTTGAAAAGCCATGCGGTTCTGCACAGCGATACCGCCGCCCCAGCGATGCTCCACGAGATGGCGAATCACCGCTTTCAGCTCGCTTTCCATGACGGGGAGCAGGTCCGGACGCGGCACGAGAAAGTCTTCGAAGTCCGCGGCGGAGAAAACCAGCATTTCACCCGCTCCGTTGACACGATAGAAGTCGTCGCCATCGCCGGGCTTCGTCATTTTGGTCCAGCTCTGGAAGTCCGATAGCTCTTGTTTCGGTTTCTGGGTAAAGAGGTTGTACGCGAGGCGAATCGACAGCTCACCATTGCGGTGCAGTTCGTTCACTACGCCATAGTCGTCGGGATAGTTCTGAAATCCACCTCCGGCGTCGATCGCGCTGGTGATGCCGAAGCGGTTGAGCTCGCGGAAGAAGAGCCGGGAAGAATTAAACTGATCTTCGCGGGAGAGCTTTGGTCCCTTGGCGAGCGTGGAATAGAGAATGTTGGCGTTGGGGTTGGCAATGAGAAGACCCGTGGGATTTCCGTGGCGATCACGCTGAACTTCGCCAGCAGGGAAATCTGGAGCATTCTTGTCATAGCCCACTGCACGCAACGCCGCAGCGTTCAATAAGGCTCGGTCATACAAATGCATCACAAAAACAGGTGTGTCTGGAGCGGCGTCGTTGATCTCATCGAGCGTAGGCATCCGGCGTTCGGCGAATTGGAATTCCGTCCAACCTCCGATCACGCGGACCCATTGCGGCGCGGGAGTTCGTGCAGCTTGTTCTTTCAGCATCCGCAATGCATCGGCGAGCGAAGGGACACCGTCCCAGCGCAATTCCAAGTTGTAGTTGAGCCCACCCCGGATCGGATGCATGTGTGAATCGTTGAGACCAGGAATGACGGTTCGTCGGCGCCCGTCAATTACGCACGTTTGCGGGCCCCGCAGGCGCAGAGTGTCTTCATCCTTGCCCACAGCGACTATCCTTCCGGCCGTTATGGCGATGGCTTCGACAAACGAGGGCACCGCGTTCGTGGCGATCTTAGCGTTGTGCAATATGAGCTCAGCAGACACGGTAATTTCCCTTTCAGATTTTCCAAACGGATTGAGACGGGCGGAGGAGGCTCCGCCCGTCGGGTTTTACTGGTGAGCTGCAACGGCAGCGGGAACCGCGTACTCGGGAAATTTCGTGGCTGGCGCGCCGTGTACCATGGTGTACGCGTACTCGACGCCGATCCCGTAGGCTCCGTAATGGTTCTTCACGATGTCCATCACCGCATCGTAGGTTCCCTTGTGGGCCCAATCGCGCTGCCATTCGAGCATGACGGACATGGACGTGACCGGCTTTGCGCCGGCTTGAATGACGCGCTTCATCGCGTTGTCGTGGGCAAGCTGGCTCACGTCGCCACAGCAATCCTCAACGACGTAGATCTCGTAGCCGTCATGAATCGCCTGCACCGTCGGAAACGCAACACAGACTTCTGTCCAAAGGCCGGCAATGAGGATCTTCTTGCGTTCGCTTTTTTCGATCGCGGCCACAAAGTTCTTGTCGTCCCAGGAGTTCATGGACGAACGCTCGATGGGTTCTTGCCCCGGGAATACGGCTCGCAGCTGCGGCCACATGTTCCCGCTAAAGGACTTCGTCTCGACTGTTGTCAGAACCACGGGCACATCAAACACTCTTGCGGCTTTGCCGAATGCCACGGTGTTATTGATGATTCCCTGGCGGTCAAAATTGCTTGTTCCAAACAGCATTTGGCCTTGATGATCGATCAGCGCCACGACGCAATTGTCCGGAGTTAAGAGTCCCTTCTCACTCAGTTTTGGACGATTGCCGTTTGATGATGGTTGAGTCATATGATTTCGGATCCCCCTTTCAATTAACAGCCTCGAAACTGGCGCTAGAAGAGAAAGCAACTGTGTGCCCAACGCCGAACATGCGCGTGAGAATCGGCAATCCGCCTTTGTTTTCAACAAACAGGGGACGGTAGGTTCAGAAAGAGGAATTCCTCTTGCAGCTATGTCATGCCAAGGGTTTGACGATAAGGTCGAGGTCGCGACTGAGTTCCGAGCTCTTGCACGCCGTGCGGATGTAGCAAGCCCGCGCAGACCTTCGCGTAATCTCTGGCGGTATCGCTGATCACACAGCGTTTCCGATTTCTTTCTGCAACGAACTCGTTAAGCTCTCGATTCTGCGGTGCAGGGAAAGGAACGCGTGGACTCGATCTGCCCTCTCTGGTTGCGGTTCCGATCCCTCGCAGGTACTGACCGCGTGTTCCAGACGCGCAAGCGACTCTTCGAAGAGTCCCACCTGCGATGGCCGTCCTTCGATTCGATCTGCGATGGCTTCCAGCGTTCGCGCCAGTTCGTCATCGAAGGCTCGTTGAGCCGCGCCTAGGGTGTGCGGCAACTCAAAGCCAGGAAGTCGGGCGCGGTACTTCCAGAGTGCAATTTCAGTTACAAAAAGGAGCCGCAGCTGCGGTTGCCACTGTCTGAACTTAGTGCGCCATGCGAGGTCTTGCTGGCGAGAAGGTCCGAATTCAAAGAGAACGCCGTCTGCGGAGGCTCGCATGCCGTCGAAATTGTTGTTGATCGCCTCACGGAGGGAGTAACTGCGTTCCGCGGCCACGTTGTAGTCCCTCGAGATCGGCTCTCGTGCAAATTGAGCCAGCAATCGAACTGCCGAAAGGAACGCCCTCTTCATGTCTGAGACGGCGGATGCTCCCCATAGTTGATCGAAGACGAGCCACATCATGATTAATCCGAGCAAGATGCCGACGACACGATCTCTGGCTACCGAGAGCGAAGGCTCGATTGCGAATGAATTGAGATGGATGAGGTAAAAAGCGACGGCAATCTGCACGCCAAAGTATGACAAGCGTGGGCTGGAAGTCATGAACCAGGAAGCGAAGGCAGTGACAAGGACAAAAAGAATAGTGAATCCCGCAATCGAATCCAGATGAGGCAAGATGAACACTTGTGAGCCCATCGCAACAAGGAAGCCACCCACCACGGCTCCGGAGATACGCAGCACCTGCTTTTGTCGAGACGAACCGACGTTAGAAAGAGCGGTGAGGAAACAGGTCGTGACCGCTGTGCTGATTCCTGGCCAATCCATCCCGTTGTAAATGATGTAGCACAAGCCGGCCGTCAAACAGCCTTTCACGGCAAATCGGATGTGCTCAAGGTTGGTGAACGCATCACGGACGAAAAACGACCGCGGTGGATCGCCACTTGAGGGCTGTGCTGCAAAAACACTGAGCGATTGAGAGCCTATAAGAACTTCGTTCATGAGCTGGACGGTTCTCTCCATCTCGGTCACCAACGGAATGGCGTGTGGAACATTCCCTTGAGTCACATGGAATGCATTCAAATGTGGAGTTCCTTCCGCCAGCAAAGCCGAACGAACGCTGCCGACGTTCTCGGCCAGAAGACGAATCTGTTCGCGATCATCACCAGACAGGTGGGTGGGACTCCTCAGATTGGCGGCGAGATCGACAAGGGTTCCCGTAAGGGCGATCACTGCTCCCATTTGCTCGGCATAGTGCGGCACATAGGCAGACCGTTGCAGGATGCGCCGCAACATGGACGTTCCCACCATGGCCTGGTGCACTACGTTTGCTTGCGTTAGTCGGTCGGCTGGGCAGTTCTTCGCAAGACACACCAACACGTGTTGCACGGCGGCAAGGCGGTCCGCGACGCCCGCGACGAGGTCCTCGCCGGGCTTGATCCGCGAAAACAGTATTTCTATCCCTACTGTAACCACGACTCCAATCGCGGATGCCAGACAGAGCCACAGCGTATCTTCGACATTCGTTTCGGCTGAGACATGGCGGTCCCAAAGAGGCACTCCGACGCAAATCATGATCGCGAAGGTGGAACTGGCACCGAAGTTCTTGAAGGTGCTGATCGCGTAAAATCCCAGAACAAATGAGGCGATGACCCAGAGAAGATGCAGCGTTGGTATGCTGATGACGAACCAGGCCGAAGCCAAAAGATACGCGCCGCCGATTCCGGTTAATGCGAGGATCGACGTAGCCGACTTGAACGTGGCTTGAGAGCTCTCTCGAGAAACGATGAGCGCGTAAATTGCTCCTTGGAACGCGTAAGGGATGCGGAATACCATGCAGATCACCATGACCAGAGTCGCGGCAATAACCATTCGTGCAAGCAACGCTGTTCTACCCTGGTACGGTGACAGTTCGTGTTTAAGAAACTCTCCTAACCAAGACAGGGAAGAGGGCGTCGCGGAGACGCTTTGTGCGGCAGTAGCCATGCTCAATTCGCGCGAATCGTCACAACCGCAGATTCGCCAACTCGAAAGAGTTCTGGCGTCGGATTCTCCACCCGCACGCGAACCGGGTACCTGGATGCCAGGTGTACCCAGTTGAGCGTTCGCTGCACGTCCGGCAGGCCTTTGTCCAGCTTTCCGATGACATCGGGATCCGGAGTGACTCCAAAGCCGACGCTGTCCACGATGCCCGAGAATCGAACATCGGGCTTGGATAGGACGTAAACCTCGGCACGCATTCCCGGCTTGATGTGTGACAATTGCCCTTCGCGAAAGTTGCCGATTGCCCACCAGGTGCGTGCATCAATCAGCGTGAAGACGTCCTGCCCCACATGGGCGTACACCCCTTCCGAAATCGTCAGGTTTGTGACCAGAGCGTCAAACGGCGCATACACTTGGCAGTTGTTGAGGTTGTAGCGAGCGTCCTTCACGGCTGATTCACGCGCGCCTCGCTGGCCGACCAGAGGCTCGAGTGTGGTGACCGCGTTATGTGCTTGTTCGTGTTGCGCCTTGCTCTGTTCGAGAGCCGCCTTAGACCGCTCGTATTGCGCTTGCGCGGATTGCAGGCCTGCTTGAGAAAGCCGCAGTTGCGAATCCGCTTGTTTCAGTGCTTCCGACTGCGCGATTTCAGAGGTCCTTGCACGGTCCACCTGATCGACGGTGACGAATTGCTTTGCCAGAAGCGGCTCGAGACGGTGCAGGTTGTTGCTGGCGTAAGTCCACTCTGCTTTTGCCCGGCTCACCCCTTGCTCCGCATTGGCCACATCCGCCCGCGCTTGTTCGACGGCCGCCGCCCAGCGTGCCACGTCGGCTTGGGAGCTGGAAACATTCGCTTTGGCAACGGAGACGCCGCTCACCAGCGCATTGATTCTCCGCTGTTCGTCATCGATTTGTCCTTCGAGGGCGGCCTGCTCCGAAAGAGCCCTCTCGAGCGCGTACTGATACGGTCGCTCATCAATTTCGTATAGCAGGTCGCCCTTCTTGACGAACTGGTTGTCTCGCACGTTCAGCCGGACAATGGGACCCTCAACTTGCGGAGCGATCCCGATAAAGTTGGCGAATACTTCGGCATCGTCGGTTCGCGGAGAGTGGTTAATGTGGAAGAGCACAGCGAGGCCCAGGACGATTGCCGCCAGTAGAATGCCGATGCTCAGCCAGCAGCTAAGTTGCTTGGTGGTTGTCGCGGTGGAGTCGAGTTCCATGTTCTTTGCGCCTCGCTGCTGACAATTGCAGTATGAGAAATTTAGTAAAAATCGTTAGTAAAAAAAGATGAGCCACAGCAGGAAGGTGAAGAGTGCAGCCAGGCTCGGGTAAACCAGCAACGGTAATGCTGCTTTCACCCGCAAGCGCAACAATACCAACCGGACGAGGGCTGTCAGCACAATCGACACAAGGAAACACACCAGCCATGCTGGGAAAAACGAACCTAGTACCTCTACGGACGGCGCCCGCGAGCAACTCGATAGTAGCGGCGCCACCAGCAGGAGGGGCAGAAGTCTTACGACGCGGGAATCTCGAAGGGCGGTCATGGTCCGGGTTTCATTGCGTTCGATTGAATTGAGTCCCCCGCTCTGAAAGCCAAAGCGGCCAAAGTCGTAAGGACCTGCGTGCGGGCGAGGACGTCGGTCGAGCGAGCTTGCGCGAGTGTTCGTTGCGCTGCGGTCACGTCCAGCAGATTGCGAAGCCCATAGTTATAGGATTCAAGGGCCGCATCGTAGGAACGGCCAGCGGCTTCGAGCAGCGCAGTCGCGGCTTCGCGCTGGCGCAAGGCAGTATTCAAATCGGAGTATGCCGCCCAAACTTCGTTCGCTATCTGATCGCGCGAAACGTGGATTTGAGCCTTCGCCTCATGGACGTTGGCTTCCGCTTGCGCGAGCCTATTTCTTCGTGCCCTTCCATCAAACACAGTCCAGTTCAATGTAAAGGCCATGCCACCCGCCAGGCCTGCCGTTTGTCCCCAGGGAAACTGCTGTTGCAACCCGTATAGCGACTGCGCCGTTGGACTGGCGGTGAAATTCAGTGAGGGATAGTAGGCCGCACGCGCTTCCTTGACCCTCGCTTCCGCTGCTTGGACGTCGGCGACCCGCTGAAGGAGGTCAGGGCGCTGCGCCAGTGCGCGATCAATCGCAGAGTTGACGGTGTCGTCGATGGTGCTCGGAATTGTTAGCTCCTGTAGAGGCTGGACGCGTATGGCAGTTTGTGGAATCGTTCCGAGAGCGTTTGCTAGGTTTCCGTGAGCAATCTCCTCGGCTCCCAGCACTGCCTGCAGTTCGTATTCTGCCTGTGCGGCAGCGCTACGGGCTTCGAGCAGGTCCGGAAGAGTGGCTAGGCCATGGTTCAAACGCTCTTCGGCCGCTTGCTGCACTGCCTGTGCGTTCGAAAGATTCGCGCGGGCAGCTTCTTCTTGGCCAGAGGCGCTCAGGAGTTCGTAGTAGGACTGCTCAACTCTGTAAATCACGTTGCGGTGTGTGTCATTGAACGCGAAGTTCGCTGCCAGGGCCTCGGCTTTGGCAGCGTTGATTCGGCCGGCCCGCGCGCCGAAGTCAAAGATCGTGTAATTCAGATTCAACACGACCTCAAAGTCGCCGATTGTATGACGGACGAAACGGTCCGCGAAGTAAGCTTGGTCGCGGTCAACCCCAGCGAGGGCGGCTGCCGCTACTGTGGGATAGAGCTCGCTGCGCGTGACACCCCACGCGGCGGCTTGCGCGCGGGCGCGTTCCCAGGCAACGCGCGTCTCTGGATTGTGCGATTCGGCGAGATCGATAAGTTCCGGCAAGGAGTAGGTCTTCTCCTGATCGAATCTGAGTCCGGGTTCGGTGAAATTTCTCGCGTCCGCTTCGATCCTCGCTTCCCCAAGTCCATGCCAAGGATGGTCAGGTGACACAGGTGCACGCTGCGCGAGAGCGAGACTTGCGCCGTGCGAAAGAATGAGTGCGATCGCAGCACGAACTACCGCCCGCGCAGCGCTTGGTCGGAGTCTTGACTGACGTACCATGGGTCCCGCGTTCGTAAGGATCAGCACTGCAGCGCAGGATGAGCGGGTTCATCCTCCACGCGAACCATTTCTCGATCAAAATTGAAATCAGTGGGCGCGGAGCCGGCAGCAGAGAGGCCACGGAAACCCCCGCCTGTGATGACCACCTCCGCGGGTTCGTTCACGGCTTTCCTTTCAGCGGATGCGTCATTTCCTCCGGGTGAACCCACGAATCAAACTGTTGCTCTGTGACGAAGCCGAGCTTCAGAGCAGCCTCACGCAAACTGAGATCCTCGCGGTACGCAGTCAGTGAGATCTTCGCGGCTTTCTCATATCCAATGTGTGGATTGAGGGCGGTCACCAGCATCAGAGAATCGTCGAGATGTTCTTTGATCCGTTTTTCGTTGGGCTCGATGCCGATAGCGCAGCGATCGCAGAATGAACGCGAGGCCTCGGCGAGGAGTTCGATTGACGTAAGAACGTTGTGCAGCATGACGGGCTTATATACGTTCAGCTGAAAATTGCCCTGCGAACCAGCGAACGCCACGGCGTGGTCGTTGCCAAAAACCTGCACTGCTACCATCGTGAGTGCTTCGCACTGAGTGGGATTGATCTTTCCCGGCATGATCGAGGAGCCCGGTTCGTTTTCAGGAATTTTGAGTTCGCCGAAGCCGGCACGCGGACCACAAGCGTACCAGCGGACATCGTTCCCGATCTTCATCAGCGCCCCCGCAAGTGTGCGAAGAGCTCCGCTCACGCCCACCATGCCGTCGTGTGCCGAGAGCGCGGCGAATTTGTTTGGTGCTGAGACAAACGGCTGACGAGTTTCTTCCGCGATCTGTCGTGCGGCTACTTCACCAAAGCGAGGATCAGCATTGAGCCCGGTGCCAACGGCCGTGCCCCCGATTGCGAGTGCGTAGATTCCAGGAAGGGCTCGGTGAATGGCGTCGAGCGCCTGATCGATCTGCGCTGCCCAGCCGGAGATCAATTGACCTAGTGTTAGCGGTGTCGCGTCCTGAAGGTGCGTGCGGCCGACCATGACCACATTGCGATACTGTTTCGATTTTCCGTCGAGTACGTCTCGCAGGTGGCTGGCCGCAGGAAACAAGTTGTGCTCGATTGCTTCTACTGTCGCGATGTGCATCGCTGTAGGAAACGTGTCGTTTGATGATTGGCTGTGGTTGACGTCATCGTTCGGGTGTATTGGCTTCTTTGAACCGACGACACCGCCCGCAAGCTGGATCGCACGATTGGCAATGACTTCGTTGGCATTCATGTTGGTCTGCGTGCCGGAACCTGTCTGGAAAACGACCAAGGGAAACTCGTCGTCCCAACGGCCGTCGATCACTTCCTGCGCAGCACGGACGACTGCACGTTCCCTAAGGCGTCCTCTTCGACACGAAACTGATTGACGGCTGTCACGGTCATATTTTTAACTCTCCTAAATTCATTTCCCCCAGAGCAGCGACGCCCAGGGCACACCAATTCCGAGGAACAAGATGAGAAAGACCGCTCCGAAAATCGTTCCGAGGCGCCAGTAGTCCTTAGCCGGCAGGTAACCGCTATTCGCGTAGATCGGACTGGCCGCATCTGCAAATGGCGTGATGACCCCCATGATTCCCAGTTCCATGCACAGGAGCAGGGCAAATTCCTTCACGGGAATGCCCGGAATGGCAGCTCCAGTCAGCAGAATCACTGGCAGCAATGCGGTCGTGTATGCGTCCACGCTGGCGAACACATAGTGGGCCACGAAGAACAGGGCGAGCAGAATGAACATTGCCAGGCGAGGGGAAAGCCCGTGCATATGTGCTGCAATACCATCAGCAAACCATTTGACGAAGCCAACGCGGTTTAGCCCATCACAGAGCGCAATCAGTGCACCGAGCCAGGCGAAAGTAGTCCAGGCACGCTTGTGCCCCGCGATGTCATTCCAGGTCAAAACTCCTGTACTCAACAAAAGCGAGACTGCAATCCCTGCAACGGTTGCGGCGCCGACGTAGGCACCTCCGGCAACCCACAACACGAGCGAGAGGACAACAACGGCTGCCAAAATCATTTCGTTGCGCGAGAGTGATCCGATCTTTTGAAGTTGCGTCGCTGCCCACTTTGAGACTTCTGCGTTCTTCTTCACTTCCGGCGGATAAAGCCAGTAAGTCAACACGGGGACGAGAACGAGAAGCGGGAGTATGACCGGCGCGGCGGTAATAAACCAGTCTGTCCATCGCAACTCAACGTGCGCAAGCTTTTCAACAAATCCAGCAGCCAATAAATTGAATGATGCGGCGGTGAGAAACAGTGAACTTGTCACGCACGTAGTCATGATGGCAACCCACATCAGATAGCTCCCGACCCGGCGCGAAGTGGGATCGTTTGGCTTCGAACCATAATCAAGGGCGAGATCGTTCGCGATGGGATAAATGATTCCTCCGCTGCGCGCGGTAGGTGAAGGTATGAATGGCGCCAAGATCGTATCGGCCAAAGCTATGCCGTAACCCAGCAGCAGAGTGCTTTTGCCCATACGCTTGATAATGACAAGCGCAATCCGATGTCCCAGTCCTGTGTTGGAGTAAGCTAGCGCCAGTATGAAAGCTCCGAATATGAGCCACACCGTGGAATTGCTGTAGCCAGACAGCCCCCAACTGAGGGCAGCGCTTGCTGAACGAAAACCCGGCTCCGATAACTGTTGCGGACTGAACAAAGCAAAAGGCGCGAGCACCGTGACCACCGTTATACCTATCACCGCGATGGCGGCGCCGGGCAATGGTTCGAGAATCAGGCCGACGATTACACCCACAAAAATGGAAAAGAAGTACCACGCATGGGGAGCTAAGCCCGAAGGGACTGGCAACAAGGCCAGAACGAGAGCAATCGCAACGGGCGCTACTGCCTTCCACAAAGTAATTGCGTTCTTTGCTTTGGGGCGACTTGGCGTCGCAACGGTCGCGTTAGAAGGGGCGGATTGCGCGGCGCTGCCTATGGTTTCGCTTGAAAGTCCCATTTTATTCCTCGGCAAAATCGATTCGATCCTCAATACCTGATGTCGAGCCACCCGGTCCAATAGTTGATGTTCTTGCCCATCGTGGACTGCTTTAGGAAATCGCCGGAAAAGAAGTGGCCGTACTCCGTGAACCAGGTCAGGTTGCGAGTCATCCGCCACTGCGCTTGAGCAGAAACCTGCGTGGCGATATATCGCGCGTTGCTTTTCGAGCCGGATACAATCACGGAATTGCCCACGCTGTATAAACCGTCACTCGTGCTCTCCCGCCAGAAGAAGGCCGGGTTAAAGGTCAAAGAGACGGAGTTGCTCAGTTTTAGTTCCGCCGAGGGTTGCAAAGCGACCAAGTTGCGCCGAGCGAACAGCTCCGCATAGCTGAAATAGGGGCCCTTCTCGAATATGGAGTTGAATGTGCCCACATTGTGACTCGATGGATTCTGATCGCCGCTGAAGGCAACTGCTCGAAGGCCGAACCGCGGGCTCAGAGGAGCTTGCTCAATGCGATAGCCGTGTTCCGTCGAAACGGCCCAGGCGCGAATGTCGCCAGAATCGAACCATCCCCATTGGAACGTGAACTCGTCGTTGTAGTCCCAGTGTTCAGTGCTTCCCCACAGGCGTGTACCGATTGTCTCCCGCTGTTCCCGGCCTGCTCCTTTGCCGTTGAAGGGGACGTTTTTGTTATCGAGCCCCATGTAATAGAGATCGATGTTTCCATGGGGCAGAAGTCCGAATGGGTGGACTGCATAAGCGGCCCAGAAACCGGTGGTATGGTTGGGGTCTGGCGGCAAGTAGATCAACGGTCCAGTCTCCCTTCACCCAGGTAAGGCGAGCCCCATCCAGGCTGCGTCGGATATTGCGGCCGTCGCGAGTCGAAACGAGAAGTTGTGAACCGAGCGCTACTTCTTGTCGTCCAGCCCGCAATGTCAGACTGTTCTGCCCGGACTTCCAAAGGCCGAGATCGAAAAAACCTTGATGGACGTACATCTTTTCCTCGTCCAAGCCTGGTAGCGGTCCTCCGTTCCTGCCGTCCACCAGGCTGCTGGCAAGTTCACCGAAGAAGCGGAAGCGTTCGCCCAAGTGAAGATCCGCGTGCAGAAAGTAGCGCTGCATCAGGTACGCATTTCCGGAAGGTTGATCTGACCAGTTTGGGTTGCTGACGTATTCGCCGCGTTCCCGAATCCAAAGGCCAAAGGAGAGATAATTGTTCTCATTTCGACCGAGCGGAATGTACTGGATCGGAGCGAGCAGGCTGGTTCGACAATCGGAGTTTGCGAGGTACCGCACGTTCTCGTCGTAAGTCATTGGCGGAAAATTGGAGGACACCCTGGCGCAAGCGGGTGTAGTGTCCGTAGTCGTTTGCGCCCAAGCGGAGCCAGTCGCGAAGAGCACGAGTAGGCTAAGACAGCGAGCGGTTCTCGCTAGACTTAGCGACGATAAATTCAGAACTGCACACATGGCAACCTACTCTCCTCTCAGATTTTTAAGAAAACCGTACCCTCTATTAATTCAGCTGAGATGCGATCTGGCGCAAGGCCGAAGGGTGATTCAGCGGCCCGTGACGCGGAT
>WNGJ01006091.1_pt1 | contig 12728 bp, 14 predicted proteins | sample 5400611 | NCBI WGS metagenome assembly WNGJ01 (sample SAMN13153375, study PRJNA577476) | soil metagenome | isolation source: 40 cm soil or saprolite under Garry oak tree replicate 1 | place: USA:California | collected 2016-06-15
ATTCCCAGATATGCCAGTGCGGGTACTCGGCGCGCAGCGCCCACACATCGCCGGTGATGTCGGTGATCGGGTAACCCCGCGCCAGGATCGTTGCCCGGACCCTGCGCCAGTCGAGATCGCAGTAGCCGGCAGGGTCCGCACCCTGGTGCGTGACCAGCCGGACGACCGCCGGCGAGCGGCAGTACTCGTAACCACACTCCGCACCCGGCGGAGGGATGGAAGCCTGACATGCGATCCTGTGATGCTCGGACATATGATCTAGCCATTCGTTGTGATCTGTGGTTGCGTCCGATCCTTGCCGAGGTAGCGACGCGTCCGCAGCATCCGCAGCACCGAGAGTGCCCGCATTAAGACCGCGTTGTGCCGGCTAAGAACTGGCCGGCACCAGGTAAGAGAGGTGTTATGGAGTGAACACGGACCCAAGCTCCAGCTCGCTGGCGTTCTTCGCAGCCGAGGTCAAGCGCCTGCGCGGCATCGCCGGCATCACGCAAGAGCAGTTAGCCAAGGCAACGTCTTACAGCCCCGCGTCGATCGCGGCCATCGAGACATGCCGGTTGCTGCCATCGGTTCAGTTTGCGCGGCATGCCGACAGCACTTTCGGCACAGACGGGCATCTGGAGCGCTTGCAAGATCTAGTTGAGCAAACGTCGGCGTTGCCATGGTTCAGGGACCTGATCAAAGTCGAGCGCAAGGCAACCGAGATAAGGTTCTACGGCTCGTATGTTATCCCCGGACTCTTGCAAACCGAAGAATACGCGCGATGCTGCGTCAGCCCGACACGGCCGGAACTGACGGCTGACGAGATTAACCGCGCCGTTGCGCTGCGGATGAGCCGCCAGGAAATACTCGATCGCGATGAGCCACCTTGGCTATGGTTCATCATTGACGAGTCAGCGATCCATCGTGTCAACGGGGATGCTGAGATCATGGCCGAACAGCTAGAGCATCTCGTGAAGATGAGCGAACGGCCAGAGATCGTGATCCAGGTAATTCCCAACTGCGAAGGGTCGACCGCGGCCGGAGGACGTTCCTTTACGATCCTGACGTTCAAGTCGGAGCCAGCGGTCGTCTACCTCGAAGATATCAAAAGCGCTCGCTACATCCGCAAGCCTGACGAAGTAGCTATGTACGCGCTCACCTTCGATCACCTGCGGTCCTGCGCGCTGCCAGATGACAAGTCAAGAGCACTGTTACGAGAGGCGATGAGCCGCTATGAAAGATGATCTCCGGTGGCGCAAGTCAAGCTATTCTTCCAATCAAGGCGAATGTGTCGAGGTGGCGCCACTGCCCAACGGGACCGCCGTACGCGATTCCAAGGACAAGAGCGGCCCTGCGCTGCGTCTGTCCGCTGCGGCGTGGCGTACTTTCCTGCGTGACGTCAAGGCAGGCCGGCTCGGATAGGGACAGGTACGGTCGCCGGGCGGCTGGGTCAGGCGGTGAGGCCGCCGTCGATGGGCAGCACGGCGCCGGTGATCGCACTCGCGTCCGGGCCGCAGAGCCAGGCTACGGCGGCGGCCACCTCGGCGGGTGAAAGCAGCCGCCGCAGCAGCGCCTGGGCCGCGAAGCTCTCCTGGTCCTGCAGGCCGTAGACGCCGGCGCTGGCGGCAAGCATCGCGCCGCGGGTCGAGCCGGGGCAGACCGAGTTCGCGGTGACGCCGGTGCCCGCGAGGTCGGCGGCGAGTGCGCGCACGTACCCGACCACCGCGGCCTTGGCGGCCGAGTACGCGGCGAGCCCCGGCATCGCGCGCAGCGCCGCCGCGGACGCGATGGCGACAAAACGGCCCTCGCCCGCATCGATCATGGCTGGCACGCAGACGTCGGCCAGGTGCCGCACACCGAGCAGGTTGGTCCGCAGCATCAGGTCGAAGGCGTCGTCCGGCACGGCCCAGGCCGGATGACCCTGGATCACTCCCGCCGCCGCGACGGCCACCGCGGGGACGCGCCTGCGGAGCGCGTCATGCAGCGCGTCCCGCACCGCCCCGTCGCCAACGTCGGCGACGACCGGGAGGGCTTCGGGCGAACCGGCCTCGGCGGCTTCCCGCGCCACCGCGACGAGGTCGGCGGGCGTGGGCATCGGGTAGTCCACCGGTGGCTGCGGCGCGCACGCATCGACGAGCACGAGCGGCCAGCGATCGCGGGCCAGCCGGCGGGCCACCGCCGCGCCGATCCCGCGCGCCGCACCGGTCACGACCGCCACGCGTTCGCGCGCCGGGCCGGTCATCTGTCTTTCCGCCGCGCGGGGCCGGTCGCGGAGGCTTGCGGTGGGTCGCGCTGCGGGCCAGCAGGGCCGAGGGGGGATCTCGGGGGATCGCCCCGCGGGCCAGCAGGGCCGAGCGGGGATCTCGGGGGATCGCCCTGCGGGCTGACCCGGCCGAGCAGCGCATCGAGCGCCCGGTTCAGCGCCGCCGTCAGCCGGGCGAGCAGCCGCTCGCCTTCGCCCGCCGACGCCCCGGCCGGATCGCCGAGCACGCCGTTCGGGCTCACCGCACGTACCCCGCTCGCGGCGAGCACCGGCATGAGCTCCGCGAGGGGCCTGCGGTCACCCGCCGCCGCCGCGCCGGTTCGCACGGCTTGCGGAGCGAGCGCGAGCATGATGGACGTCTCGAAGCGGCCCGCGTGGGCGTCGGCTTCCGGCAGGCTGGCGTGCCACGCCGTGCAGTTGCGGCCCTCGTGCCGCAGCGTCCGCACGGCGCCGGTGATCGCGGCGGCGTTGCCGCCGTGCCCGTTCACGAGCAGCAGCGCCGGCCAGTGCAGGCTGGCATGCCTGCCGACCTCGATCAGGCAGGTGGCGAGCGCCTGCAGGCCGATCGACAACGTGCCAGGGAAGGCGGCGTGCTCACCGCTCGCGCCGATGGCGAACGCCGGGGCGATCGCGACGCCGGGGCGGCCGGCGCATGCCCGTCGCGCCACCTCTGCCGCGATCCGGGTGTCCGTGTCGAGGGGCAGATGCGGGCCGTGCTGTTCCAGCGACCCGACGGGAACGACGAGCACCCGGCGCGCCGCCCGCTCGACGTCGGGCCAGCGCGTGTCCGCCAGGGTCTGCGCCGCCCCGCTCACAGGTATCGCGGTCCGAGCGCGAGGGGCCGCGGCGACCTCACCTGCGCCGCCCGAGCGTGACGAACACCGGTGCCCGCTTGGCCGCGTGAGCCGTTGCGGGCTTGGAATGGCCCGGCCCGGGGTGCGGAACGGCCGCGGGTTCGAGCCGCAGCGCCTGCAGTGCCCTCTCCCCATGTCCGTACACGCATTCGGGGTCGGGGCCGTCCAGGGGCAGGCCGGTGAAGAACTTGCTCGCCATGCAGCCGCCGCGGCAGGCGTCGTAGCTGCCGCAGGACGAGCAGGCGCCGGCCGAGCCCGGCTCGCGCAGGCTGGTGAACAATGCCGACTCGCGCCAGACACCGGTGAAACCGCCCGGGCCCAGAACCGTTCCCGCGCGGAACTGCTCGTGCAGGACGAACGGGCACGCGTACACGTCGCCGACCGGGTCGATCAGGCAGACGACTCGTCCCGCGCCGCACAGGTTGAGCCCGGGCAGCGGCGCGCCAAGCGCGGACAGGTGGAAGAACGAGTCACCCGTGAGCACGGCCGGGCGATCGGCCAGCCAGGCGTGCAGCTCGCGCTGCTGCTGCTGGGTCGGATGAAGCTCTGCCCACGTGTCCGCGCCGCGCCCGGACGGCCGCAGCCTGGTCAGCCGCAGCTGCGCGCCATAGGAGTCCGCCAGCCGCTCCAGCGCGCCGAGCTGGCTGATGTTGTGCCGGGTGACCACCGTGGAGATCTTGAATCCGCGCTTTCCCGCCGCCGCGAGGTTGTCCATCGCGCGGCGCGCTGCCGCATGCGAGCCCTTGCCGCGGACCGCGTCGTTGGTCGCGGCGTCGGCGCCGTCGATGCTGACCTGGACATCGACGTAGTCCATCGCCGCAAGCCGCGCGGCGGCGACCGGGGTGAGCATCGTGCCGTTGGTCGAGAACTTCACGCCCACGCCGCGCTGCACGGCGTAGCCGATCAGCTCGAAGAAGTCGGGGCGGATCATCGGCTCGCCGCCGCCGATGTTGACATAGAAGACCTGAAGGTCGTGCAGCTCGTCGATGACGCGGCGAGCCTGCGCCGTCGACAGCTCCCGCGGGTCGCGGCGGCCCGACGAGCTCAGGCAGTGCACGCACGCCAGGTTGCAGCCGTAGGTGAGCTCCCAGGTCAGGCAGATCGGGGCGGCCAGGCCGCGGGAGAGGCGGTCGGCCAGCGGCGGCGCGGTCGCGGTCGCGGCGGCGCGGACGCTGGCGCTGGCGTCAGCGGGCACGGATCACCTCCGAGGTCAGCAGGCCGGCCAGCGCGCTCTCATAGGACCGCACGGCGCCGGGCGGCACGTGGGCGGCAAGCGCGTCACGGGCGCTGGCGAAGTCCGCGAGGCTCTCGACGACCTCGACGAGGGCCGGTGCCTTGAGGAACACCAGGCGCCGGTTCCCGTAGTGGTAGGCCAGGCCCCCGAACTCCTCGCGCCGGATCGCCACCTTCGGGTGCTTCTCATACGCCCGGCCCGGATCGAAAGCCATTGTCAGTAGACGCCGCACATGCCGTCGATCGATATCTCCTCGATGAGGAGCTCGTCGGCCGTACCCGCGTCCTCGTCCGTTTGCTCAGCTTGCGAGCTGGCCTCGCTGCCGTCGCTACGCATCCGTGCACCGCCTCCTCAGCGTGCTGTGCAGTTGCTGTGCAGTTGCTGTGCTGTGCGGTTGCTGTGTCGTGCTCGTCGTCGTGCTCGTCGCGGTGCCGCGGCGCCGTCGCCGGGCAGACCGCGGCGGCGCAGTGAGAAATAGGGTTACATTGTGGCACCGCCGGACCCGCAGGCACGGCAGGAGCGGGGATAGATGGAAGGCACACGGCAGCCGCAGCACCCACAACAGCACCCACAAGACCGTCCGCAAGACCGTCCGCAAGAGCAGCGCCCACCGAAGCGGGCTTCACGGCGGGCGGCCCAGCCCCCGGTGCCAGCGGGGCTGCGGCTGCGCCGCGACCCGGGACTGAGCTCGGCGCGCGGCGGCACGGTGCTGCTCGGCGGCTTTCCCTACCGCCTGTTGCGGATCAGCCCCGCGGCTGCCGCCATGGTCGCCGCATGGTGGCAGGGCGAGCCGGTGCCCGACCTGCTCCCCGCGCGGGCACTCGCCCGCCGTCTGCTCGACGCGGGCATGGCACACCCCGTTCCCACCGCGCCCGGCTCCGCCGAGGGTGATTCCACCGGGGGTGGTTCCCCCGCGCCGGGTTCCGCCGCAGGTGGTTCGGCTGGGCCTGGTTCGGCTGGGCCCGGCTCTGCCGAGGGTACGGGCCGGCCGTTGCGGGGCGACGTCACCGTGGTGATACCCGTCCGCGACCGGGCCGCCGAGCTGACCAGGTGCCTGGCCGCGGCCGGCGACCTGCCCGTGATCGTGGTGGATGACTGCTCGGCCGATTCCGCCGCGGTCGCGGCGGTCGCCGCGGCCGCGGGCGCGCGCTACCTGCGCCGGGCCCGCCATGGCGGGCCCGGCGCGGCGCGCAACACCGGCCTCGCGGCGGTGCGCACGCCGCTGGTGGCCTTCCTCGATTCCGACTGCGTTCCGCGGCCCGGCTGGCTGGACCTGCTGCTCCCGCATTTCCGCGATCCCGGTGTCGGCGCGGTCGCTCCCCGCATCGTGCCCCACGAGCAGACAGGCGGCTGGCTCGCGCGGTACGAGCAGACCGCCTCCACGCTCGACCTGGGAACCGCGGAGAGCATCGTGCGTCCGGGCGCGCGGGTGCCCTACGTGCCCGGTGCGGCGCTCGTCGTCCGCCGGGCGGCGGCCGACCGCGGTTTCGCGGCGGACCTGCCGGTGGGGGAGGACGTCGACTTTGTCTGGCGGCTCGCCGCGGCCGGCTGGCACGTGCGCTACGAGCCGGCCGCGACCGTGGGACACCAGCACCGGGTCCGCCTTCGTGAGTGGTTCGCCAGGCGCAAGGACTACGGAACCTCGGCCGCGCCGCTTGAGCTGCGCCATCCCGGCGCGGTGCCGGCGGTCACGATGTCCGGCTGGAGCGCGGCAGCCTGGCTGGCCGCGGTGACCGGTCACCCCGCCGCGGGCGCGGTCATCGTCGGCGCGACCACCGGGCTGCTCGCGCGGCGGCTCGCACCGTTCGCCGATGATCCCTGGCCGCTCGCGGGCCGGCTCGCGGGCGCGGGGACGGTCGCGGCGGGACGGCTGCTCGGCAGCGCGCTCACCCGCACCTGGTGGCCGGTTGCGCTGCCCGCCGCGGTCGCCTTCCCACGGCTGCGGCTGCCGCTCGCCGCGCTCGCTCTCGCGCCCCCGGCCGCGGACTGGCGCGCCCGCCGGCCCGCCATCGACCCGGTCCGTTACGTGGCGGCGCGGTTGCTCGACGACGTGGCGTACAGCGTCGGCGTGTGGCAGGGCTGCCTGGAGCACCGCACCACCCGGCCACTGCGCCCGCGCCTGTGGTGGTGGTCAAGGACGACCGAGCCGGGCGGCCCGCGACCGCAGCCGCGGCGCACGGCCGCGTGACCGCCGCTACCGTGCACCGCTACCGCCGCTACCGCCGCTACCGCCGTGACCGCCGCGCCTCAGTGCTCGTGCACGATGACGCCGCGGATGTTCTTGCCGTCGAGCAGATCCTGGTAGCCCTCGTTGATCTGATCGAGCCCGTACCTGGTGGTGACGAGCTCGTCGAGCTTGAGGTGGCCCGAGCGGTACATGTCGATCATCCGCGGGATCTCCTCGAACGGGTTTCCGCCGCCGAACAAGGCGCCGCGGATGCGCTTCTCGAACAGCGTGAGAATGGCGCCGGAGACGTGAATGGTCTTCTTGCCCGGGTCGGCGAGCCCGGCCACGACGACCTCGCCGCCCTTGCGTATCGCGTTGAACGCGGACTCGACCACTTCCTCGGTCACGACGCCGACGGTGACGAGCGCCTGGTCCGCCCCGACGCCACGGGTGAGATCGATGATGAGCTGCTGCGCCTGCGCCGGATCTGTCGCGATGTGCGTCGCGCCGAGCCGCTTGGCCATCTCCAGCTTGTTCGGCAGCGGATCGATCGCGATGACATGGCGTGCCCCGGCGAAGGCCGCACCCTGGATGGCGTTGATGCCGACGCCGCCGATCCCGTAGACCGCGACCGTGTCGCCGGGCCGCACCCCACCCGCGTTGACGGCGGTGCCCCAGCCGGTCGGCACGCCGCAGCCGATCAGCACGGCGGTTTCCAGCGGCAGATCGTCGTCCACCTTGACACAGGAGTGCTCGGAGACCGTCGCCCACTGCGAGAACGTGCCGAGCATGCACGCCCCGCCGACGTCCTCGCCGCCACTGTGGAACCTGAACGTCTCGTCCGCCATGCAGCCGACCAGCAGGTACATGCCGAGGTCGCAGATGTTGCTCTGGCCGCGGGCGCACCAGCGGCAGTGCCCGCAGACCGGCAGGAACGAGCAGACGACGTGATCGCCCGGCTTGAGCCTGGTGACTCCGGGCCCGGTCTGCTCGACGATTCCGGCGCCCTCGTGGCCGCCCACGATCGGGAAGCGAGGCGTGAGGTCGCCTGCGCGCATGTGCTCGTCTGAATGGCACAGGCCCGATGCGACCATGCGGAGCAGCACCTCCCCGGCCTTCGGCGGGTCGAGGTCGAGCTCGGTGACTTCCCAGTCCTTGCCGACGTCTCGCAGGATCGCTGCCCTGGTCTTCATTCGCTCTCCTAACAGACGCGTCGTTGCGGCGGGCGCCTGCGCCGGCGACACCCGTCCAGCGAGGGCACGCTTGCGCAGCCGTTCGGTATGAGCAATGAAATTCTGGTATCTGGCCTGCGGGTTGTCCAGACACCCGGCCCGCGCGGGGCCGGTGGCCTCCTTCCCCCTCCCGCTTGCCAGGCCGGCGGGCGCGACGTAAGCATGTGCCCAGACCAGCCACGGCGAATCAGTGCCCGGATGACCAACCACGGAGGAATCATGACCTCTCGTCGCACCCCGCCGTTCCGCGCAGATCACGTGGGGAGCCTGCTCCGCCCGGGCCGGCTGCTCAGGGCGCGCGAGGATTTCGGCGCGGGCCGGATCAAGGCCGGCGACCTGCGAGCCGCCGAGGACGAGGCCATCCGCGCGGTGGTCCGGATGCAGGAGGACGACGCGGGGCTTGCGTCCGCCACCGACGGCGAGTTCCGCCGCGCGTCCTGGCACATGGACTTCATCTACCAGCTCGGCGGCATCAGCCCGGCGCGGGAGCACATCAAGGTGCACTTCCGCAACGCCGCCGGTGATCTGGACTTCGAGACCGCGGCCCTGCACATACACGGCAAGGTGCGGCTGGAGCACACCATCTTTCTTGCCGACTTCAGGTTCCTGCAGGGGCTGGTCACCAGGGCCACGCCGAAGCTCACGATCCCGTCGCCGAACATGGTGCACTACCGCGGCGGCCCGGCCGCGATCGACCCGGCCGTCTACCCCGATGTCGAGGAGTTCTGGAGTGACCTGGCCGCCGCCTACGCCGAGCAGGTGCGGCGGCTGGGTGAGCTCGGGTGCACCTACCTGCAGTTCGACGACACATCCCTGGCCTACCTGAACGACCCGGCGCAGCGCGCGATGATCGCCGGACGCGGCGAGGACGCCGAGCATCTGCACCTGCGCTACATCAGGCAGATCAACGCTGCCGTGGCCACCAAGCCGCCGGCCATGGCGATCACGACGCACATGTGCCGCGGCAACTTCCGCTCCTCGTGGGCAGCGGCAGGCGGCTACGACTTCGTCGCGGAAGCGCTGTTCAGCGAGCTGAATGTGGACGGCTTCTTCCTCGAGTACGACGACGAGCGCTCCGGCGGCTTCGCGCCGCTGCGGTTCGTCCCGCCGGGCAAGATGGTCGTCCTGGGCCTGGTCACCACCAAGTCGGGCGAGCTCGAATCCAAGGACGCGCTCAAGCGGCGGATCGACGAAGCGGCCAGGTACGTGCCGCTGGACCAGCTCTGCCTGTCCCCTCAGTGCGGCTTCTCCTCCACCGTCGAGGGCAACGTCCTGAGCAGCGACCAGCAGTTCGCCAAGCTCCGCCTCATCGTGGAAACCGCGGGCGAGGTCTGGGGCTGACCTGTGCCCGGCCCGGGGGTGACCGCTGCCTGCCGGCAGCCAAGGCTGTGATCAAGCGCGGCGAGCGCCACCCTGCCGATCATGTTCGACTTCAGCCCGAACCCGGGTGACCCGGATGTGCCCAGCGCCGGCCCCGGTGGCGGGCCGCTGTGCACGGCCACCCCGTCGGCCTCCTACAAGCCGCCCGGCGGCCTGGTCACGGCCGGGGTGTGGGACGCGGTCCCATCCGAGTGCGGGCCCTACGGCGGCCCCGCGCCCGCGGGCACCGCGAACATGGCGATGACCGCGACGGCAAAGGCCTTCGACCCGGCGGTGAAATCCGGCACCAGCGACCTGTGGCTGGCCGCCACCAACCCGGCGGCCACGTTCTCACCACTGGTCCTGAACCCCGGCCAGACCGGCACGATCAACGTCACCTTCACGCCGTCCGGCTCGCCGGGCACCGTGGTCAGCGGCACCCTGTACGCCGATGACCTCCTCACCAACGTGCCGCCGTTCGGCCAGATCAGCGGCAACGGACTGGCCGCCATCCCGTACCGCTACAAGATCAGGTAGCTCACCGGGCCCGCCGGTCAGGGGACGCGGGAGGCGGCCGACATCGGCCTTGTCTTGGCGAGGATGCGCTTGAGCGCGGCGGGCCCGCCGTCGCGCACCTCCAGGTGCCTGTCGGCAAGAGCTAGCTGGGCGGCGGCCTCCCCGGCGAAGGCGCGGCAGCAGTCCTCGGGTTCGACGTTGGCCAGCGCCAGGATCGCGCCCGCGGCGCCCAGCGGCCCGGCCAGCGAAAGCAGGGCGGACGACCCGGTGTAGGTCGCCCGCTCGTAGTGGGCGAGCTCGTCGAGCAGCCGGTCCGCGCTGCCCGACGAGTCCTTGATGCCCGCGACGGGCAGCGCGGGCAGCGCGGAGACGGGAATGCCGGGTGACGATATCCACGGCAGGTGATACGCCAGCACCGGGCGGCCGCCAGCGGCGGCGCCGACGGCGGTGTAGTAGTCGGCCAGGTCGCCGCAGCCCTCCGGAGACCAGGCGAGCACCGCGTCGGCGCCGGCCCGGACCGCGTCGCCGGTGAGCCTGGTCGCCTGCCACGCCGACGGCGCTCCGGTGCCGGCGATGACGGGCACGCCGTCCGGGATGGCCGCGCGCACGGCCTCGACGAGCGCCATGCGCTCGGCGCCGGTCAGGGTGGCAGCCTCACCGGTCGTGCCGCACACGAGCACGGCCCGCATGCCGCGCGCCACGAGTTCGCTCGCCAGGGCCGCCGTCGCGGCCGGATCGACCCCGCCCCGGTCGTCGAAGACCGTCACGAGCGCCACCGCCACTCCGCCGAACAGCTCACTCATGATTCCGTCCTGTCCGCACGGGCACTACCCCGCCAAGGCGGCAGATGCCCGCCTCGGCCGGCGATCGCCCGCACCGCCGTTATGTATCGTCCGCCATCCGCACCACCCGCTACGCGGTCAGCCTATTTCGCGTTCTCCGCCCCGCCACGGGCCGGGGGGCGGGGGGCCTCGCCGTGGGCGGGCCTCGCGGGGGGTGGGGCCTCGCCGGGGGCGGGCGGGGCGCGGATGTGGCGGCCCTGGTGAATGGGTAGGTAAGGTGCGGGCCGCCCCGGCGGCTTGGGGCAGGGTGGCCCACCGCGGAATGGAGGTCTGGCATGCCGATCGCGACCGTTAGTCCGGTAACTGGACAGATGCTGCAGGAGTTCAAGGAGCTCGACCACGCCGAGGTCGACGCCAGGATCGCGCTCGCCAGCGAAACCTTCCTGCACTATCGGCTGACCTCGTTCGCCGACCGGGCACGCTGGCTGCGGTCGAGCGCGGACCTGATCGACGCGGAACTCGGCGCCGTGGCGAAGACGATGACCACCGAGATGGGCAAACCGCTGGCACAGGCCACGGCGGAGGCGGCGAAGTGCGCCAGGGCGATGCGGTTCTACTCCGAGCGCGCGGAGCTGTTTCTCGCCGACGAGCCGGCCGACGCCCACGCCGTGGGCGCCAGCCGCGCCTACGCTCGCTACCAGCCCATCGGGGTCGTGCTCGCGGTGATGCCGTGGAACTTCCCGCTCTGGCAGGTGGTGCGGTTCGCCGCGCCGGCCCTGATGGCGGGGAACGTGGGGCTGCTCAAGCACGCGTCGAATGTGCCGCAGACCGCGCTGTACCTCGAAGACGTGCTGCGGCGCGGCGGGTTCCCCCAGGGGTGCTTCCAGACGCTGCTGATCGGCTCGGCCGCGGTCGAAACGGTGCTGCGGGATCCTCGCGTGGCGGCGGCGACGCTGACCGGGAGCGAACCGGCCGGCCGGTCGGTGGCGCAGATCGCGGGCAGCGAGATCAAGAAAACCGTGCTCGAGCTCGGGGGCAGCGATCCCTACGTCGTCATGCCCTCGGCCGATCTGGACCGGGCCGCTGAGGTCGCGGTCACCGCGCGGGTGCAGAACAACGGCCAGTCGTGCATCGCCGCGAAGCGTTTCATCATTCACGACGACGCCTACGGCGCGTTCACCGAGCGGTTCGTCGCGCGGATGCGGGCGCTGGCCGTCGGTGACCCGATGGATCCGGGCACCGACGTCGGGCCGCTCGCCACCAGGCAGGGCCGCGACGATGTCGCCGGGCTCGTGGACGACGCGGTCAGCAAGGGCGCGGAGGTGCTGTGCGGCGGGACCATGCCGGACGGCCCGGGCTGGTTCTACCCCCCGACCGTGCTCGCGGGCGTCACGCCGCAGATGCGGATGTACAGCGAGGAGGTGTTCGGCCCGGTCGCGGCCCTGTACCGGGTGCCGGACATCGACCGCGCCATCGAGGTGGCCAACGCGACCACGTTCGGGCTCGGCTCGAACGCGTGGACCACCGACCAGGCGGAAAAGGATCGCTTCATCCGCGACCTGGTCGCCGGGGCGGTGTTCATCAACGGAATGACCACGTCGTATCCCGAGCTGCCTTTCGGTGGCGTCAAGCGCTCCGGCTACGGGCGTGAGCTTGCCGCGCACGGGACCAGGGAGTTCTGCAACATCAAAACCGTCTGGATCGGCGCCTGACCGCCCGCGGCCAACACGACGCCCTTGATCCTTAACGGCTGCCGCGGGTGCGCCAGCCACTTTGTGCGGGCCGCCGGGCGCTCGTGGGTCAGGCGTGCCTGAGCACGATGGTGGTCATGAGCCAGATGGTGTTCGGCCCGGTGGCGGTGGTGGCGGCGGGGGTGGCGCCCTGGGTGGTGGTCTGGTCTTCGGCGAGGAGTTCCATGTCGGGGGTGGGGGCGAGGTTGACGCGGCTGGTGTAGCCGGTGCCGGCGGTGAGGGTGTCGCCGAAGCCGGAGTCGGTGTAGAAGCCGAGGGCCAGTTCGCTGCCGCTGGTGGTGGCGGGGGTGGGGCCGGAGGTGACGGTCGCGGGGGCGGCGGTGGTGGTGCCGGTGGCGTGGGCTTGGACGTCGAGGGCGGCGGTGCCGGCGGCGGTGGACAGGCCGGCGTATTCGAGGGCGGCGGCGCCGATGTCGGCGGCGGAGGTGACCTTGGCGGTGATGGTGGGTTTGGTGCCGCCGCCGGCGGTGAGGGGGGCGGTCCAGATGGATTGTTCGGTGCCGTCGGGGGCTTTGAAGTGGGTGAGTTCGGTGTAGGTGTTGCCGGCGGAGTCGGTGACGGCGGTGGCGGTGGCGGTGGCGGCGTTCCAGA
>WNGJ01014025.1_pt1 | contig 12726 bp, 13 predicted proteins | sample 5400611 | NCBI WGS metagenome assembly WNGJ01 (sample SAMN13153375, study PRJNA577476) | soil metagenome | isolation source: 40 cm soil or saprolite under Garry oak tree replicate 1 | place: USA:California | collected 2016-06-15
GGGCGCCTCTCGCTGATCATCACCCACCTCGGCGAGGCGCGCCTGCTCGCGGGCCAGCCCGCCGCCGCGGCGGCCGACGCGCGGCGCGCCCTCGAGCTCGCCCACACGCACCGGGAGCGGGGCAACGTGGTCTACGCCGAGCGGTTGCTCGGCCTGGCCGCCCGCGCCGCGAGCCCACCCGACGCGGAGCCGGCGCGCGGCCATCTCACGCGCGCGCTCGATCTGGCCGGTGAGCTCGGCATGCGCCCGCTGGCCGCCCGCTGCCACCTGGGGCTCGCCCGGCTCGCCCGCGACGTGGGTGACGCCGCGGGCGCGGAGAAGCACCTGGCCACCGCGCGCGAGGGATTCGAGGCGATGCGGATGACCTACTGGCTGGAGCGGCTCGACCTCGAGCCGGGCGGTCCCGGCGTCACCGGCCCGGCCGAGATCTGACCCGTCAGGTCTCCAGCACCCACTGCACGAGGGTGCGGAGGTCATCCACCGAGAACGGCTTGGTGAGCACCGGGTCGCCGGTCTGGGCCAGGAACGGCACGAAGGCGTCCGCCTCCGCGTGGCCGGTCACGAAGATCACCCGGGGGAGCGCCTGCCCGTAGCGCTCGCGCAGGGCCTCGTGCAGGCCGGGCCCGTCGAGATTCGGCATCTGCAGGTCGCTGATGATCAGATCGTACTCGCGCTGCTCGATGCGGTAGAGCGCCTCGACCCCGTCGCGCGCGGTGTCCACCTCGTGCTCGTCGAGCAGCAGGATGTGGGCGATCAGCTCGCGGAGGCTGGTCTCGTCCTCCACCACCAGGATGCTGCGGGGCCGCGTCACGGGTGGAGCACCCGGCCCACCAGCTCGAGCACGCGGCCCGGCTTGAGCGGCTTCACGAGGACGGGGGCGCGCAGGTCGGCGAGGAAGCCGCCGTAGTGCGGATCGAAGGTGTGGCTGGTCAAGAACACGACCGGGGGGAGCGTTTCGCCGAAGCGCTCGGAGAGCGCGGTGAGCAGGCGCGGCCCGTCGAGGCCGGGCGTGCGCAGGTCCGCGATGACGAGGTCGTAGCGGCGCTGGTCCAGGATGAGCAGCGCCGACTCGGCCTCGCCCGCGCCGTCCACCTCGTGGCCCTCGAGGCTCAGCACGTCGATCAGCGCCTGTCGTACCGCGCGGTCGGCATCCACCACCAGGATCAGGCGAGCGGCCATCAGCGGCGCGACCGGCGGCAGCCGTCCTGGCGCGCCTCGTCCTCGGTCGCGTAGCAGCGGTCGGTGCGGCTCTCCGCGTAGGTCGGAGTGCCGGGCGGGTAGTAGATGCAGCGCTCGCTGGAGTAGGTGCGGAAGTCACCCTTGATGGGATGGCTGAGCGGGCAGGTCCACCCGTTGCTCGGCGGCTGGCCGGGCCGGCCCTGCGCGGTCCGCGGCTCCGGGGCGGCCGGCCCGCTCCGGGCCGGCGGCGGCGGCGGCCCCGCGGTCCTCCAGATGCCGAGCCGGGCGGTGCGGGCCTCCTGCTGGCGCCGCAGGAGCATGTCCTGGTGGCGCACGTTGGGGCTCCCGCTCACGACCTGACCGTAGCCCCGCGCGACGACCTCCGCGTTGGCCATCACGTCGCCGAGCCACACGTAGGCCAGCAGCCGCCCCTCCGCGTCGCGCTCCTGGACGTCCAGCTCGAGCCGCACGTTCTTGGCGCTCACCAGCCCGAGATTGAACCGGAGCGCCTCGTTGCCCTGCGGCTCGCCCGACTGGTCGGCCTCGCCCGGCTCGGGGGCGACCACCCCGATGTAGCGCACGCGCTCGACCTCGCCGTTGACGAAGACGTGGATGGTGTCGCCGCTCAGCACCTTCACGACCGCGGCGGGCAGGCTACGGCCGCGGCCCGGCTCCTGGGCCGAGGCGGAGCCGGCGCCCAGGACGAGCACCGCGAGGACCACGATTCGCGCCCTCCACCCCACTACTTCCTGCCTTCGCTCAGCGCGCGCTCCAGCGCCTCGCGACGGAGCCGCTCGGCCGCGAGCTGGTCGGTGAGGCCCTTGACCTGCGCCTCCAGCCGCGCGAGCTCGTCGGTCTGCTGCGCGCGCAGGCCCGCCTGCTCCTGGGCGCTCCGCTGCCGCCAGATCAGGTCCGCGGCGAAGCCGCCGCCGACGATGCCGAGCACGGTCCACACCGCGACACGCTTGACGAGAGCTTTTCGAAGATCCATGGCGAGCCTTTCGTCGGGTCGAGGGGGGCGTCAGTCCACGAGGGCGACCGCGCGGATGGGCGATCCGTCCGCCCCGGTCACGCGGAGGGGCAGGGCGATGAACCGGCAGCGCGGGACGCCGATCCGGTCCAGGTTCGTCAGGTATTCGATCACGGTGATGCCCCGGGGAAAGAACACGTGGTGCGTCGTGCACTCCTCGCGCGTCACCTTGGTCCCGGGCGAGAAGATCCCGGTGCGGATGCAGTAGTCGGGCGGGTAGTCGTAGCCCACCGCCTTCACCCCGCGGGCCACCAGCCACTCGCACGCCCCGCGCCCGGTGTAGGGGGCGTCCTTCCAGAAGCGCTCGCTCTCGACCGGGCAGCGCGCCGGCCAGTCCGTCCGCAGCAGCGCGATGTCGCCCGCGCGCACGTGACCGGCGCCGCGCTCGAGATCCGCCGCGGTCACCTCCGCGTTCTCGCCGAGGTGAGTCAGGTCCACCACCGCGGCCTCGCCCATCCACTGGTCCACCGGCATCGAGGCGATGTCGCGGTCCCCGGGGAGGAAGTGCACCGGCGCGTCCACGTGGGTGTAGGCGTGGCAGCTCACCGTGAGGACGGTCGACTGGAAGTTCTGGCCCGCCTCGTGGGTCGAGCGGCGCTCGCTGGCCACCGTCCAGCGGAAGTGGGGGCCGATCGGAAAGCTCAGGTCGATCACGCGCATGGCGGTCCATGGTGTACCCGGGCCGCCGCGGCTTGTCAATGTTGAGGGAATCCCGTAGACTCGCGCAGATCCAATCCGGCCCGAGGAGGCAGCCCCCATGGCAAAGAAGCCCAAGAGGTGGACCCGACGCGAGTTCCTGCGTGACGCCGCTCTCACCGCGGGGGCCGTCGGCGCCGCCTCCCTGCTGCCGCCCGCTCTGCCCGGCCTGACCGCGCGCGCGCAGGCCCAGGAGGCCAAGCTCGGGGCTCAGCTCATCGGCAAGCTCGAGGGCCCGGAGCTGGTGCTGGACCCGGCCAAGTGGCCGAAGAAGTTCGCCGAGGCGCCCATGCTGGCGGATCTCGTGAAGCAGGGCAAGCTGCCGCCGGTCGACAAGCGCGTGCCCGACGAGCCGATGGTGGTGAAGCCGCTCCAGTCCATCGGCCGCTACGGCGGCACCTGGCGTCGCGGCTTCACCGGGCCGGGCGACGGGGAGAACGGCAACCGCATCGTGTCGACCGACAAGATCCTCTTCTGGGACTACACCGGGACCAAGATCATGCCCTGCGTCGCGCGGGAGTGGAAGCAGAGCGACGACGGCAAGTCGGTGACGATCTCGCTCCGCAAGGGCCAGAAGTGGTCGGACGGCACCCCGTTCACCGCCAACGACTTCGTGTTCTGGCACGACGAGGTGTACCTGAACAAGGACCTCATGCCGACCCCGCATCCGGACTTCATGGCCGGCTCCAGGTCGGGGTCGCTGCGGAAGATCGACGACACCACCGTGATCTTCGAATTCCAGGACCCGAACTTCCTCTTCGTGGACATCCTGGCCGGCTCCACCGCGATCGGAGGCGGGCAGGCGACGCAGTCCATGGACAAGCGCAGCATGGGCGCCTACATGCCCGCGCACTACGTCAAGCAGTTCCTGCCCAAGTTCTCCTCGAAGGACGAGGTGGACCGCAAGGCCAAGGCGGCCGGGTTCGACGGCTGGGTGTCCTACATCAAGAACCGCTGGGACTGGCGCCTCAACCCGGAGCTGCCGGTGCTGACCCCGTGGAAGACGGTGAACCCGATCAACACGCCGACCTGGGTGCTCGAGCGGAACCCTTACTACATGGGGGTGGACACCCAGGGCAACCAGCTCCCGTACATCGACCGCATCAGCATGACGCTGGCCGAGAATCTCGAGGTGCTCAACCTGCGGGCGATCGCGGGCCAGTACGATCTCCAGGAGCGCCACACCGGGCTCGCGAAGCTGCCGGTCTTCCTCGAGAACCGGGCCAAGGGCGGCTACGACGTGCGGCTCGACCCGGCGCTGAACGGCTCGGACGCCACGCTGCAGACCAACCAGGCCTACGACGCCGATCCCGAGGTCGCGAAGTGGCTGCACACCCGGGACTTCCGCCGCGCGCTCGCGATGGGGATCGATCGCGACCAGCTCAACGAGACCTTCTGGGTCGGCGCGGCGGGGGCCTTCGTGCCGCACACCCAGATCGCGGAGATGATCAAGGAGCAGTGGAAGAAGATCGGCGTCCAGGCCGACGTGAAGGAGATGGAGCGCAGCCTCTTCTTCACCCGCATCGCGTCCAACGAGCACCAGATCGCGCTGTGGGCCAACGACGGCTCGGAGGTGCTCTACCTCTTCCCGCGCCACGCGCTGCCGCTCGATCCGGTGGAGGCGCTGCTCGGCACCCCGATCGCACGCTGGTACGCGAGCAACGGGGCCCAGGGCAAGGCCCCCAAGGACGCGCAGATGGTGAAGGCCCTCGAGCTGTTCCGCTCCGCGGCGGGCAAGAAGACCCAGGAGCGCTACAAGGTCGCGCAGGACATCTGGAAGATCCTGGTCGACGAGCAGTGGAGCATCGGCACCGTCGGGCTCTCGCCCGCCACCATGGGGGTGCGCATCGTGTCGAACAAGCTGGGGAACATCCCGGCGCGCCAGACGAACGCGCAGCACGCGCGCACGCCGTGCTCGTCGCACCCGGCGACCTTCTTCTACAAGGCGTAGCCGCGACCGGTGCTCGCGTATCTGGGGCGGCGGCTGCTCCTGGCCGTGCTCACGGTGTGGGCCGTCTCGGTGCTGTCGTTCGTCGTCATCCAGCTTCCGCCCGGGGACTACATCAGCTCCTACATCGCCCAGATGTCGGCCTCCGGCTCGTTCGTCTCGGCCCAGGAGGCCGAGGCCCTCCGCCAGCAGTACGGGCTCGACAAGCCGGTGTGGGTCCAGTACCTGCGCTGGATGAACCTGGTGGTGCGGGGCAACTTCGGCATGGCGCTCGAGTGGGGCCGCCCGGTGTCCGAGGTCATCGGCGACCGGCTCTGGCTCACCATGGCGGTCTCGATCGCGGCCATCATCCTCACCTGGGTCCTCGCGCTGCCCATCGGGATCTACTCGGCGGTGCGCCAGTACTCGGTGGGGGACTACGCGGCCACCCTGGTGGGCTTCATCGGCCTGGCCGTGCCCTCGTTCATGCTGGCGCTGGTGCTCATGTACGCGGGCTTCAAGCTCTTCAACGCCAACGTGGGCGGGCTCTTCTCCGACGAGATGGCGCAGGCCGCGTGGGGCTGGGCCAAGACGTGGGACCTGATCAAGCACCTGCCGCTGCCCGCGGTGATCCTGGGCCTGGCCGGCACCGCGCAGCTCATCCGGATCATGCGCGCCAACCTGCTCGACGAGCTGCGGAAGCCCTACGTGGTCACCGCGCGGGCGCGCGGCCTCTCCGAGTGGCGGGTGATCCTGAAATATCCGGTGCGGGTGGCGCTCAATCCCTTCGCGAGCACGGTGGGCTACCTGCTGCCCTACGTGGTCTCCGGCAGCATCATCGTCTCCCTCGTGCTCGGGTTGCCCACGGTCGGGCCGCTGCTGCTGCGCGCCCTCGTGGCCCAGGACATGTTCCTGGCCGGCACCATCGTGCTGCTGCTCGGGGTCATGACGGTGGTCGGCACGTTCCTCTCCGACCTGCTGCTCATGTGGATCGACCCTCGCATCCGGCTGGAGAGCGGCAAATAGCCGAGCTCGAGGAGGAGCGGGTCTCGGTCGCCACCCAGTGGCAGCTCATGTGGTGGCGCTTCCGCCGCCACCGGCTGGCCATGCTTGGCACCGCGGTGGTCCTGGCCTTCTACGCGGCGGTGCTGTTCGCGGACTTCCTCGCCTACGCCGATCCCGGCGCCTCCGAGGCGCAGCGCGGGCTGCTGCCGCCCCAGCGCATCCACTGGATGCTCGACGGACGCTTCACGCCCCACGTCTACGGCCTCGCGGGCAAGCGCGACCCGGCGACGTTCAAGCGGGTCTACACCCCGGACCTGAGCCAGAAGGTCCCGGTGCGCTTCTTCGCCCACGGTTTCGAGTACCCGCTGCTCGGGGTGCTGCCGACCACGCGGCACCTGATCGGCGTGGAGGGCGCGCGCCCGGAGGACACCCTGTTCCTCCTGGGGACCGACGAGCAGGGGCGCGACCTCTGGTCCCGGCTCATGTACGGCACGCGGACCTCGCTCACCATCGGCCTGGTGGGGGTCGCGTTCAGCCTGGTGCTGGGCGTCATGCTGGGCGGGGTCTCCGGGCTCTACGGCGGCCTGGCCGACACCGTCATCCAGCGGGTGATCGAGATCGTGCGGTCGATCCCGACGATCCCGCTCTGGATGGGGCTCGCCGCCGCCCTGCCCAACGACTGGACGGTGATGCAGGTCTACTTCGCGATCACCATCATCATCTCGCTGGTGGGCTGGACCGAGCTGGCCCGGGTGGTGCGCGGCCGCTTCCTCGCCCTGCGGGAGGAGGACTTCGTCACCGCGGCGGTGCTCGCGGGCTCGAGCCAGATGCGCATCATCGTCCACCACCTCGTGCCCTCCTTCCTGAGCCACATCATCGCGGCCACCACGCTGGCCATCCCGGCCATGATCATCAGCGAGACGTCGCTCTCGTTCCTGGGCCTGGGGCTGCGCCCGCCCGCCATCTCGTGGGGCGTCCTGCTGCAGCAGGCCCAGAACATCCAGGCCCTCGCGATCTCGCCCTGGCTCCTGGTCTCCGCGGTGCCGGTGATCATCGTGATCCTGGCGCTCAACTTCATGGGCGACGGGCTGCGGGACGCCGCCGATCCGTATGGGCAGTAGCGTGGCCGGGCCGGACGCGAAGGAGCCGCCGATCCTCGAGGTCCGCGACCTGCGCACCTACTTCTTCCAGGACGAGGGCACCGTGAAGGCGGTGGACGGGGCGGGGCTCTCGGTCTACGCGGGGAAGACCCTCGGCATCGTGGGCGAGAGCGGCTGCGGTAAGAGCGTCACGGCGCGTTCCATCCTGAGAATTGTCGAGCGGCCGGGCCGGGTGGTGAGTGGGGAGATCCTGCTGCGGGACGGCGACGGGCGCGAGACCGACCTCGCCCGCCTCGACGCGGAGAGCCGCGAGATGCGGCAGGTCCGCGGCGGCGACATCGCCCTCATCTTCCAGGAGCCGATGACCTCGTTCAGCCCCGTGCACACGGTGGGCAGCCAGATGATCGAGACCATCCGCCTCCACCAGGAGCTCGACAAGAAGGCGGCCCGCGAGAAGGCCATCGAGATGTTCCGCCTGGTCGGCATCCCGCGCCCCGAGCGGCGGGTGGACGAGTACGCGTTCCAGCTGAGCGGGGGCCTGCGCCAGCGCGCCATGATCGCGCTCGCGCTCTCCTGCGCGCCGCGGATCCTGATCGCGGACGAGCCGACCACCGCCCTCGACGTCACGACCCAGGCCCAGATCCTCTCGCTGCTCGGCCGGCTGCAGCAGCGGGAGGGCATGGCCATCATCCTGATCACCCACAATCTCGGCGTGGTGGCCGAGATGTGCGACCAGGTGGCGGTGATGTACCTCGGCCGGGTGGTGGAGCAGGGGCCGGTCGACGCCATCTTCCACGCGCCCCGGCATCCCTACACCCGCGCGCTCCTGCGCTCGATCCCGAGCATCCACGCGCCGGTGCGCACCCGGCTCCCCACCATCGCGGGATCGATCCCGCACCCCTACAACCGGCCGCCGGGCTGCTCGTTCCATCCGCGCTGTCCCGACTTCATACCCGGCCGCTGCGATCGGGCGGAGCCGGCGCTCCTGACGGTGGCTCCGGGGCAACAGGCGGCCTGCTTCCTCTACGAGGACGCGCGCCCGTGACGCCGCCCGCGGGCGACGACAACCGGCTCCTCGAGGTCCGCGACCTCCAGAAGCTCTTCCCGATCCGCCGGGGGTTCCTGCGGCGGGTGGTCGGCCAGGTGCGAGCGGTCGACGGGGTGAGCTTCCACGTCGAGCGCGGCGAGACGCTGGCCCTGGTGGGCGAGAGCGGCTGCGGCAAGACCACGACGTCCAGGTGTGTCTTGCGGGCGGTCACTCCGACCGCCGGTCAGATCCTTTTCCGTACCGCCGACGGGCCGGTCCTGGACGTCGCCACCTTGCCCCGGCGGGGGCTCCGGCCGCTGCGCCGGCAGATGCAGATGATCTTCCAGGACCCGTTCTCCTCGCTCAACCCGCGCCGCACCCTGCTCGACATCGTGGCCGAGCCGCTCGTGGCCAACCGGGTGGGCAGCCGCGCCGAGCGGGTGGAGCGGGTGGCCGAGCTGCTGCGGCTGGTGGGCCTGCGGCCCGAGTACATGCGCCGCTACCCGCACGCCTTCAGCGGCGGCCAGCGCCAGCGCGTCGGCATCGCGCGGGCCCTCGCGCTCAACCCGCGGCTGGTGGTGGCGGACGAGCCGGTCTCGGCCCTCGACGTCTCGGTGCAGGCGCAGATCCTGAACCTGATGCTGGACCTGCAGGCCCAGCTCGGCCTCACCTATCTCTTCGTGGCCCACGATCTCAGCGTGGTGAAGCACGTGAGCGACCGGGTGGCGGTGATGTACGTGGGCCAGATCGTGGAGATGGCGCAGACGGAAGCCCTCTTCACCTCGCCCCGGCATCCCTACACCGAGGCCCTGCTCTCCGCGGTGCCCAAGCCGGATCCGCGCCTGCGCGCGCAGCGCATCGTGCTGGAGGGCGAGGTGGCCGACGCGGCGCATCCGCCCCCGGGCTGCTACTTCCACCCGCGGTGCGGCTACGCGGTCGAGCGCTGCCGGGTGGAGACCCCTCGGCTGGAGCCGGTCGAGCCGGGCCACTTCGTGGCCTGCCACCGCGCCCGCGAGCTCACCTTGCGCGGCATCACGGCCTAGGGCGCCGGCTCAGGACTTCTCGGCTCAGGACTTCTTGCCGCTCCCGACCGGCGCCGGCGTGGGCGCGATCCGCACCACGCTGCTCTCGCTGAGGCCGTCCGGCGGGGAGGTGATCACCTGGTCACCGGGCTCGATCCCCCGCACGATCTCGACGGTGGCCCCGTAGTCGCGCCCCAGCTCGACCGCCTGGACGCGAACCTTCTGCTCGGCTCCCAGCACCGCGACGCGCGGGCCGGTGGCCTGGATGATCAGGGCGCTGGTCGGGATGATGAGGGTGTCCTCCGGAGAGATGCCGGTGAACGACCACACCACGCTGGCCACCGGGATGTCGACGTCGGGGAAGATGTCGGTCGGCATGCGGGACATCGAGACGAGACCCAGGACCACGATGAGGAGGGCCACCACCACGAACGTGTAGGGCCGGCGAAGCGCGAGCCTGACGATCCACATTCCGGAAGCCCAATCATACGCAAGCCGGGAGCCGGATGCGTCAGGAATCTCGGGGGGATCCGAGGGGCGCCTGCCCACGCCGTCGGCGCCTTGACACCAGCCGGACCGGCGGCCCATAGTCGCGGCGTGCCCATGGCGGAGCCCGAAGTCCGGCGCGTGGCGGTGGTGCTCTTCGAAGGCTTCACCGTCCTCGACGTCTACGGCCCGGTCCAGGCGTTCGCGAGCACGCGGATCCCGCGCCCCGACGGCACTCCCCACCGCCTCTTCGAGATCGTCACGGTGGCCGAGAAGGCGGGGCCCATCAAGAGCGGCGAGGGCCCGACCACCCACGCCGACTACGCCTTCGCCGACGCGCCCCCCTACGACATCCTGCTGGTGCCGGGCGGCTTCGGCACGAGGCAGGCGATCAACAACGCGCCTCTCCTCCTGGCCCTCACCGCGGCCAGCCGGAAGGCCGCCATCACCACCACCGTGTGCACCGGCTCGGCGCTGCTGGCGCGCACCGGGCTCATGGACAACCGCCCCGCGACCTCGAACAAGATCGCCTGGGACTGGGTGGTGCAGCAGGGGCCGCGGGTGAAGTGGCAGCGCCGGGCCCGCTGGGTGGACGACGGCGACCTCGTCACGTCCTCCGGGGTCTCGGCGGGAATCGACATGGCGCTCTCGGTGGTGGCGCGGCTGCACGGCGCCGACATGGCCCGACAGGCGGCCCGGTTCATGGAATACGTGTGGCACGAGGACGCGGGGGACGATTCCTTCGCCTGACCGCGGGGCTCGTGGTGGCCGTCGCCATGTCGGGGGGCGGTCTGTGTCCTGAGCCGGCGCTTGCCCAGCCGGCCGACGTCCGCGTCCTCACGCTCCGGGTCGTGGCCGAGGAGATGTACCGAGCCCGCCCCGGCTGGGAAGCCGAGCTGCAGCGCACCGTCAAGACCGTCTCCGACATCTACGAGCGGAGCTTCCAGATCCGCTTCCAGATCCAGGATGTGATGCCGTGGACGATCGGCCCCGCGGTCCCGCTCCAGACCATCATGACCCGGCTGCACCGCGAGATGGCGGTCGGGGCCGCCGACGTCCTGGTGGGGTTCGCGGCGGAGCGGTGCGAGGGGCTCCACTACGGCGTCGCGCACCTCTTCGGTCGGGTGGCGATGGTGCAGAGCGGCTGTCTCGATACCGCGATCCTGTCCCACACCGGGCCCGAGGTGGTGCTCTCCCACGAGATCGCGCATCTCTTCGGCGCGTTCCATCCTGGGCCGTCGGGCGCGGGTTCGGTCATGCGCTATGGTCCGGCCGATCGCTTCGACTCCCAGAACGCTCGGATCGTCCGCATGATGCGCGCGCGCGACTTCACGACCGGCGTGCGGGGGGTGGATGAGGCGATGCGCCAGGCGTGGAGCGCGATCCACGCCGAGGGGCACGCCTCCGATGAGCCCAATCCGCTGGCCGGCGCGATCGCCAATGCGGGCGCCGCCCTGGCCGCGGAAGGCAAGATGCCGGAGGCGGAGGCGCTGATCCGCGAGGCCGCCGCGGTCGATCCGTCCGCGGCGCGCGTGCACAGCATGCTGGGCCTGCTCCTGAGCGGCCAGGCGCCTGCCGGAGGCCGTGAGCGAGCGAGCTGCGCGACGTGCTCCGGGTCGACCGGCGCGCGCCGCGCTCCTACGTCGGGGTCGGGATGATCCTGGCCCGGCGGAACCGGATGCCGGAGGCGATCAGCGCGTTCCGCACCGCGATCGCGGTCGACCCGAAGCACGGGCCGGCCCAGCTCGAGCTGGCCGGGGCGCTCGACACCGTGGGTCAGCCGGCGGAGGCGTGGGCTGCGGCGGAGCGGGCGCACGACCTGGGCGAGGACGTGCCGGCCGCCGTCTGGCTGCGGCTGGCCGAGAAGCTGCCCACCGCGCCTCCGCTGCCTCCGGCGTGCGCCGGGGCGCCGGGGCCGGCGATCGACCTGGATCACCCGGATCCGGCGTCTCGCGAGTACGTCACGAAGGTTCGCGACCGCATCCGGGCCCACCATGCCTACCCGCGCCTGGCCGCCGACCGCGGGCAGGGGGGCGATCTGCAGATCGAGCTGCAGCTCGCGCGGAGCGGGCGGCTCGACTGCGCGGTGCTGCGGCGGTCGTCCGGCTCCGAGATCCTCGACCGGTACATCCTGGCGACGGTGCGGCTGGCCCAGCCCTTCCCGTCGATGCCGCCGCAGATGCCGCAGCCGTCGTTGACGCTGAGCGGCCTCTTCCGCTACCGCGTCGTCTCCGAGCCGGAGGCGTCGCCCCCGCCGACCGCGCGCTGACCGTCCCGGCCCGTCCTCTGGCCCGTCTTGCCGCCCTGCGGTAAGGTACGACGACATGGCCGACGTCCCCATCGCCACGCTCGAGTCGATCCAGAAGCGCGTGCTCTGGCTGAGCACGCTCATGGTCCACCACGCTAACAGCACGCGCCCGAATCCGGACGGCACCAAGGTGGGCGGCCACCAGGCCTCGTCCTCGTCGGTGGTGGGGCTGATGACCGCGCTCTACTTCCACGCGTTGCGGCTGGGCGACATCGTGGCCACCAAGGCCCACGCCTCGCCGATCCTCTACGCCATCGAGTACCTGCGCGGGCGCCTCACCGCCGAGCAGCTCCGCGGGCTGCGCAGCCTGGGCGCGCTCCAGGCCTACCCGAGCCGGCGGAAGAATCCCGAGATCATCGACCTGTCCACCGGCTCCATGGGCCTGGGGGCGGTGAGCGCGGCCTTCGGCGCCCTCGCCGCGCGCTACGTGAGCCAGCACGGCGGCTCCGGGATGCCGTCTCGCTTCATCGCCCTGGTGGGCGACGCCGAGCTGGACGAGGGCAACGTGTGGGAGGGGCTCCTCGAGGAGGCGGTGCGGGAGCTCGACAACCTGCTCTGGATCGTCGATGTCAACCGCCAGAGCCTCGACCGCGTGGTGCCCGACGCGCGGCGCGCCCAGCTGCGCGACTGGTTCCGCGGCGCGGGCTGGCACGTGATCGAGCTCCGCTGGGGTGGCCGGCTCCGCGCGCGGTTCGGCCGGCCCGGCGGCGAGCGGCTGCGCGCGCGGCTCGAGGGCATGGGCAACGCGGAGTATCAGTCCCTCCTGCGATCGGCGCCCGCGGGCGCACGCAAGGCGGTGATCACCACCGCGGCGGGAGAGACGGACCCGGCGGTGGACCGGCTGCTCGCGGATATCCCGGACGAGGCGGTGGACGCGCTCGTCGCCGACGTGGGCGGCCACGACCTCGAGTCCATCCTGGAGGCCTACGAGGAAGCGGGCCGGAAG
>WNGJ01006093.1_pt1 | contig 12725 bp, 12 predicted proteins | sample 5400611 | NCBI WGS metagenome assembly WNGJ01 (sample SAMN13153375, study PRJNA577476) | soil metagenome | isolation source: 40 cm soil or saprolite under Garry oak tree replicate 1 | place: USA:California | collected 2016-06-15
GCCTGATGTTCGAGCGCGAGCTGACCCTGCGGTTCAGCATCGGTGATCCCATCTCCGACCGGGAACGGCTCATGCGCATGGTCCTCGACCGCAAGCTCGAGCCCGAGCGCGTGATCTCGCACCGCATGCCGCTGGACGAGGCGGCGCAGGCATACCAGCTGTTCGACCAGCGGATTGCCACCAAGGCGGTGCTCTACCCTTGACTACTCCCCGCCCTGAAGGACGGGGATTCCAGCCGTCACCGGCCGGGGTTCCTGTTTCACAGTCGGCCGCACCGGAGATGTCTCCAGATGTCTTACGCCGGCTCCGCAGGCAGACACGGCAAGACCTGCCGCCAGGATGTTCTTCGCGGCGTTCAGGTCCCGGTCATGCCGGGTGCCGCAGGACGGGCACGTCCACTGCCTCGTGCTCAGACTCAGCGATGCGAGCAGGTGCCCGCACGCCGAGCAGGTCCTGGAGCTGGGGAACCAGCGGTCGATTACGACGAGGGCGCGCCCGTAGCGCTCGCACTTGTACTCAAGCTGGCGGCGGAACTCGCCCCAGCCGCAATCCGAGATCGCCCTGGCCAGCCGCCGGTTTCTGACCATGCCGGCCACGTTCAAGTCCTCGATGACGATCATGTCCGCCGAACGGACCAGGCGAGTGCTGGCGCGGTGCAGGAAGTCCCGGCGCGCGTTGCGCACCTTCCGATGGGCGCGGGCGACCTTGGCTGCGGCCTTGCGCCGGCTGGCCGATCCCTTCCGGCAGCGGGCCATGCGCCGCTGGTAGCGGGCCAGGTTACGGGCCTTGCGCTCCAGATGGCGCGGATTGGCGATCCGCTCGCCGTCGCTGGTCACGGCGAAGGCCTTCAGGCCCAGGTCGATGCCGACGGAGTGCCGGGTCTTCTCCATGGGCGAGGGGGTGGTATCGATGGTGAAGGTCACGTACCAGCGGCCGTCGGGCTCCCGGGACACGATCACCATGGCGGGGTTCAGCGCAGCTGGGTCCACGTCCTGCCACGACCACATGTACCGCAGCGGCGCGGCCGTCTTGGCCAGCCTCAGCTCGCCGCCGCGCATGGAGAACGCCGACCGGGTGTAGTGCGCGGACTGCCTGCCGCGACGGGACTTGTACCGCGGGTAGCGGGCTCGCTTCCCGAAGAACGCCCCGAACGCCTTGTACTGGTGCCGGAGCGCCTGCTGGAGCGGGACCGAGGACACCTCGTTGAGGAACGCCAGGTTCAGGTCCTTTTTCAGGACGGTCAACGCCCGGTCGGTCTCCGCGTAGGAGGTGTCCTTGCGCTCCGCGGCGTACCGGGCATGGCGGGCGGCCAACGTGCGGTTCCACACCACCCGGACGCAACCGAACGTTCGAGCCAGCACCTGCTGCTGCGCCTCATCCGGGTATGCCCGGCACCGGTACGCCGTCCGCATCCTCACAGGATGACGAAGACACATGTAAGAACATGGGAGGCGCGCCGTATGGGCTGCCTGTTCTTGATGCCCCGCTGCGCGGGGTACCGGATTCCTCCCCGGCCTGAAGGCCGGGGCATCCTCCGGAGGTATTGGTGAGGAGCCTGCGCGGTAAAGCGTGGCTCGCGCTGCTCGGGGCCTCACTCCTCGCCGCAGCGGCGGGCGTGTTCGCAACCACCGGGCGCTCGCAGCTTGGCGTTCCCCTGGTCGCGGGCATCCGCGATCCCATTCAGGCCGCGGACAGAACGCTCAGCCTGGAACTGCGGTCCCAGCATCTCAGCGTCCAGTACGTGGCCTGCGTCAGCAACGGCCGCGCCTACCACGGGCATCCGGTCATCCGGTGCAATGTGAACTTCGGCGACCCGCACGTCGTGGCGTACTGCTCGGTGATCTTGGCGGGCCGACTCGTCACCAGCCATCAGGATTCATCGATCCCGTGCCAGCCCGATCTGGTCGGCTCCAAGCCGCTGCTGTACCCGTCCTCGGGGTAGCCCGGCCTGGCCGGCGGGCTGCGCGCGTGCGGCTAGCGAGACAGGAAGCGGGCGGGGCTGTAAGGGGTTAGGGGGCCTGGGGTGGGTGTGGTCAGGTCGGCAGCGATCAGGCGGGACAGGTGCGCGGCGAGGGTCACGCCGCTGTGGGTGACCGCGACGTAGAGGCCCGGGGCACCGGGGACGCGACCCACGATGGACTGGCCGTCGGCGGGCAGCGGGCGGACGCAGACCTGGAACTCCACGGCCTGGGCGTCGTCCAGGCCGCGGACGGTGCGCTGGGCGCGGCGGAGTAGTTCGGCGGCCCAGCGGCGCAGTTCCGGTTCGGGAGTGTGCAAGTCGACGGCGGCGTCAGGGGCCTCCAGGTGCAGCAGGCCGCCGAAATGGGGGCGCAGGCTGATCTCGGGGGTATGCACCAGCCTGACCGGGCCTGGCGGAGCGACCGGACCGACGCGGACCACCAGGGCGGGCGCGGTTGAGCCGGGGGTCTCCCAGGGGACAAGCGGCACCGCGGCCAGGGCGGGCGTCCAGCGGCCGGCGCAGCACACCACCTCCTCCGCCGCCAGCACGGCGCCGGCCGCGGTGCGGACCCGCGGCGCCGCGCCTGGACCGGTTTCCAGGCCGGTCACGCGGCCCGGCTCGCCGACCAGCACGTCCGCGCCGTGGCTCTTGGCGTACGCGACCAGGCGCGCGATCAGCGGTTCGGTCAGCAGGTAGCCCTCTTCGGGGAACCAGGCCAGGGCCGCCGCTCCCGGCGGGAGGCGCAGCGAGGGTTCGATCCGTTCGGCCTCGGCCGCGTCGATGAGGCGGGCGGGGTAGCCCCATTCGGTCAGGCGGCGCACGCGGGCTTCGAGTTCGGCGCGTCCGGCGTCCGTGGTCGCCAGTTCGACGTGGCCGACGGGGCGGTACCAGGCATCACCGTCGAGATCGGGCGCGAGCTCGGCCCAGGCCTTCATCCCGGCGTGGTTGAGGTCGTGATAGGGCCTGGGCGCCTTGTCGTTCGAGTTCAGCCAGGCGAAGCTCCACCGGCTGGCGGCGCGGCCCGGCTGGTCCTGGTCGAGCAGCGTCACCCGCAGGCCGGCCGAGGCCAGCCGGGCCGCCACCGAGGCGCCGAGTATGCCCGCGCCGATCACCACGTAGCGGCTAGATGACATGTAAGGCATTATCACTGAGGTGGCCGGGCATCCGTTGTAATCTCAGTTATGATAACTATAGTTATGAAATGCGAGGGCTAATGCGGAAGCCGGGCGACATGTTCGACCGGGACTTCGAGTGGATCGAACTCGTCTCGTTCGCGGCCGATGCCAGGCCGGGAGCCACCCTGGGCGTGGTGTCCGGGCGCAGACGTCAGGGCAAGACCTTCCTGCTCCGCGCGCTCTGCCAGGCCACGGGCGGTTTCTATTTCGCGGCGGAGGAAGCGACCGACGGCGAATCGCTGCGCCGGATCGGATCCGACCTAGGCGCGCACCTGGGGACACCCGCACCGTTGGAGTTCAGGGACTGGCGCGAGGTGGCGGATGCGCTGCTCGCACTAGGCCGTAACGGCCCGGTACCCGTGGTCATCGACGAGTTCCCCTACCTGGCCAGGGCCAACCCGTCACTGCCGTCCATCGTCCAGAACGCGTTCGGGCCGCGGCGAGCGGAGCGCGAGCAGAGTCGCACGAGGTTGCTGCTGTGCGGCTCGGCGCTGCCGTTCATGGGCGGGCTGCTGGCGGGCAGCGCGCCGCTGCGGGGCCGGGCGGGCCTGGAACTGATCGTCCCGACCCTGGATTACCGGAATGCCGCCGAATTCTGGAACGTCCAGGATCCGGTGCTGGCCCTCAAGGTGCACGCCATCGCCGGAGGCACCCCTGCCTACCGGCGTGAATTCGCCCGCGACGATACGCCGGCGGGGCCCGGGGACTTCGACGGCTGGGTCACGCGCACCGTCCTGAACCCGGCCAGTCCCCTGTTCCGGGAGGCACGCTACCTGCTGGCTGACGAACCTGACCTGCGGGACATCGGCCTTTACCATTCGGTCCTCGCCGCCATCGCCGAAGGCAACAGCACCCGGGGAGGCATCGCGTCCTACATCGGACGCAAGTCGGGCGATCTGGCGCATCCGCTGAACGTCCTGCAGGATTGCGGCCTGGTCGTCCGCGAGCCGGACGCGTTTAAGGAAAACCGCAGCACGTTCCGGATCGCGGAGCCACTGATCACCTTCTACCACGCCGTGATGCGGCCCATCTGGTCCGATCTCGAGCACACCCGCGATGCCGGCCGCCTGTGGCAGCGCAGCCAGCGCCGCTTCACCAGCAACGTGCTCGGCCCGCATTTCGAGCAGGTCTGCCGGTACTGGACGCGCCACTTCGCCGCGGAGGAAACGGTCGGCGGTATTCCGATCCGGGTCGAGAGCGGGACCGTACACGATGTGTCCGCCAAGACGAACCATCAGCTCGACGTCGTCGTGTTTGGCCTGGAGGATGAGGGACCCGAGCCCGTCATCGCCATCGGCGAGGTGAAGTGGAACGAAGTCATGAGCGTGACCCACCTGGACCGGCTGCGCCACATCCGCGGCCTGCTCACGGCTCAGGGCCGCCCCGGCGCGGCCGGCGCTCGCCTGCTCTGCTTCAGCGGGGCCGGCTTCACCGATGGGCTGTCCCGGGAGGCGGGGCGGCACGCCGACGTGGCGCTCGCCGGGCCGGCTGAACTTTACGCGGGATCTGCCGCTTTACGGTCCAGGCCACAGGCCGCGAACCAGACTAACCGCGTACAGCGACGATCACTGGCAGCCGGGCCAGCAGAACGTCCAGGTCGGCCTCTTCGATCTGCTCGCCATCAGGGCAATCCTCGGCGGCGATCCACAGCGACCGCCGCTTGTCCCAGAGGAAGGACCATTGGTCGCTCAACTCGCCGATCATGTCGAGCTGATGTGGCGTGAGATTCATGATGTCACCTCGCTGGCTCAGCTCCGCCCCCGCCTCGCCCTGCCAGCATCGTGACGTCGTGGTCACGCACCGGCGGCCAGCCTGGCCCGGTCTTCCTGCTCGGCTATCACCGCGTCGAGCTTGCGGTGCAGGTCAGCCTGGACCGGGGCATCGGCGCAGATGCCCTTGATAGCCTGCTCAAGCTCGCGGCGGTAGTCCCGCAGCTCGTACGTGGTCATCGCCGGCAAGGGGTGCGCGGCGGGCTTGGGTGTCAAGGGGGCGGCAGGCATCGGCGTCTTCCTCGCGGTGGTCATCTGCGATACATGATTGTTCGGCATTCCCATCGTGTGCGGCCGGCGGAGCGCTGTCGCTCTGTGACGGACACGTGTAATGATCGAGGAGAAAGTGTCACGGACCCTCCGATGGCGTAGCGAGGTGTAGCAGATGGCCGGGCGGCGTAACCGGGACGGGGCGGCGCTGTCGCTGTTCGCCGAGGTGCTGCGCGAGGCACGCCACAAGGCGGGCCTGAGCAGCGATGAGCTGGGCGACAAGCTCGGGTACTCCGGCGCGATGGTGCGCTCGGTGGAAAGCGGGCACCGTGTGCCCAAGCCCGATTTCGCCAAGCGCGCCGATGAGTACTTCGGCTACCCGGCGATCTTCGCGAAGATGGAAGAGCGGCTGCGGGACCTGCCGTTTCCGGCGAGCTATCGGCCGTTCGTGCCGCACGAGAAGGCCGCGCGGGTGCTGCGCATCTTCGAGCCTGCCCTGGTCACCGGCCTATTCCAGACGGCCGACTACGCGGGTGCCGTCCTGGGCAAGAGACCGCACACGACGGCTGAGGAGGTGGAAAACCTGCTCGCGGCGCGGCTGGCCAGGCAGGAGGTCCTGACGCGGGAGGACCCGCCGCTTTTGTATCTGGTCATGGACGAGGCCGTGCTGCACCGCCCGGTCGCCGCTGCCGACGTGATGCACGCTCAGCTCCTGCACCTGGCGGACCTGGCCACATGGCCTACCATCAGCATTCAGGTCATCCCGTACAGCGCGGGCGGTCACATCGGCCTGCTCGGCGCATTCACGGTAGCCGAAATGGCCGATATGTCCGCTATGGTGTACCTGGAAAGCGTGGCGGACGGCCAGACCGTAGAAGACAGCGACCGTGTGTCACAGGTCGGGGCGTGCTTCGATGTCATCCGGGGCGAAGCGCTCCCAGTGGGGGCCTCACGAGATTTGATCATGAAGGTAGCTGAGGAACGATGGAAGAACTAGGCGGCACCGCGTGGCGTAAGTCGAGCTACAGCGGCGCCAATGGCGCCCAGTGCGTCGAAGTCGCCGGCTACCGCGAAGGCAGGCGCGTGCTGGTGCGGGACACCGCGAACCGCGCCGACGCCATGCTGCGGTTCGCCCCGGAGGCGTGGCGCAGCTTCGTCAGCCAGGTAAAGGCAGACGCGCGTAGCGTCTGAGCCTCGCGGATCCGGGCCGACGTTAGACATGGGGGCACTTTTATGTTCGAGAGTGCCCCCTTCGGCCTATCCGGGCAGTTCAGCGCGAGGGCGGCGTGCTGTGTCGTCCGCCTATCGCCCGCCGTGGGGGTCGACGCTGAACCTCAGGGATAACGAGGATTTCAAGCTGTACCACGGCCTGCGGCGTGCTGCAGGCGGCGGTGTTCAGCGGGCGGCGGCTGCGGCTGCGGTACCGGAGCAGCGGCCAGGCCGCGGACACGGCGAGCCGGGCGAACGGGTGGTGGACCCGTATGGGCTGGTGTGCAAGTCGGGGATCTGGCACATGATGCTCGAACACGCGTTTGTATGTAGGTTACGCTGTTCGCATGGGTGTTTCGGTCCAGGAATCGCTGCTGGATGTCTGCGAGGAAACGGCCCTCGGCGCGCTCGGCGGGTCGGTACGGCGGACGCCGCTGGCCCACGGCGCCTGGGTCGACCTGCGGCGCGGCTGGCTGGCGGGCTCCGGGGCGGTGTTCGCGCGGCTGGCCGAGACGGTGCCCTGGCGGGCCGAGAAACGGCACATGTACGACAAGGTGGTGGCGGTCCCCCGGCTGCTCTGCTTCTACGGCGAGGACGCGCCGCTGCCCGATCCGGTGCTGACCGCCGCGCGGCAGGCGCTGACCGCGCACTACCGCCCGGAGCTGGGCGAGCCGTTCCGCACCGCCGGGCTGTGCCTGTACCGGGACGGGCGGGACAGCGTGGCCTGGCACGGCGACACGATCGGGCGCGGCAGGACCGAGGACACCATGGTGGCCATCTTGTCGCTGGGCACGCCGCGGCCGCTGCTGCTGCGCCCGCGAAGCGTGAAGAGGGCTGGGGAGGTGGGTGGGGCGTCGCTGCGGTTCGAGGTCGGTCACGGCGACCTGCTGGTCATGGGCGGCACTTGCCAGCGCACCTGGGAACACGCCGTCCCCAAGACGTCCCAGCCGGTCGGGCCGCGGATCAGCGTGCAGTTCCGGCCCCGAGGGGTCCGCTAGCTGAGCTCCGCCTAAAGCGGCAGCGACACGGATCGTCATCAGGGTGATGTCTTTGCGTAATCTATTGGTTACTGTAAGGATAGGCGGCCTGCGTCACCAAGGGGGACGCAGGCCGCTCCATCGGGAGCGGTTCAGGAGGGCTGATAGCCCAGATCATCACGGGGGGCACGAACATGCTAGGCACTATCCTCGCGCAGCTTGGCGACGTGATCAGCTTTGTACTCGGCACCGTCGGCTCGCTGGTCAGCGGCCTGCTTTAACTTCTCCCAGCCTGGTCCGGGCACTATGAGCTGCCCGGACCGGGCTCATTTGCAGGCGCTGCCGGCTTGGCCGCTCCGCCTATGCGGCCAGAGCCCGATGAGCGCGGGTCTCGGCGCGCTGGTCACGGCCGAGATCATCGTGCCGTCAGCTGCGGTTCCCGCTGACGGTGATCCGCACGAACGGGTACTTGGACGAGACATCACGGAACACCTGCTGCGTCGCCGGTGCGGACGGCATCGGCAGGCCAAGGCTCCTGAACTGGCGGGACCAGCCGGTCAGGTCCTGGCGCAGCGTGTTCCCGGTCACCGCGACATCGTGCAGGCCGGGCGCCACGATCGACCACAGGTCGACCGGGCCGAGCGCCCTGGTGACGGTGTTCTTGCTGAACGTCGTGTCGCTGCAGACGACGTTGATCGCCCGGTCGTAGCCGCTGATCTTGTTCCCGGTGACGGTGGCCTGATCGCCGTGCACCTCGATCGCGGTGACGTCGTAGCTGCCGGAGAACGTGTTGTTGGTGATCGTGGTGCCGGTTCCGGAGGTGTAGACGGAAGAATGGTCATGCCACGGCGTGCTGACGCCGGTGAACTGGTTCCCCGATATCGTGGCCTGCCCGGTCGCCGAACCGGTCACCACTGTGTCCACGTTATTGGTGTTCAGGAACTTGTCGTTGGTGATGCTGATTCCGGTGCCCTTGGAGACCAGGATCACGAACCGCGGCTGGCCATGGTACAGCGCCTGAACGTTGGTGATCGGGTTGGCCGCGGCGTTCTGGTCGAAGGTCACCCCGGTAATGCTCAGGCCGGAAAGGTCGGTGCCCGGTGAGGCGCCTTGGAGCACCGCCGCGTAATCGCCCGAGGAGGCTGCCACCGTGAGCGTGGTGTTGTGGCCGACTATCGTTTCGGCTTGCTGCAGCCGCAGCGCCGGCCTGATCGTGAACGTCCCCGAGGGCAGGTTCACCACGCCGTTGACCGGGTTGTCCAGCAGTGCCTGGATCCGGGCGGTGGAGTCAACCGTGGCCGCGACCTTGGCCTGAGCCGCCGTCGGCAGGCACAGCGGCAGCAGCAGGAATCCGGCGGCAGCCAGCCCAGCCAGGGCACTTCGCTGCAGGCGATTCCGGTCGATCATCTTTGCAATACCAATCGCGGCTGACATGGCCGCCCCCTTAAATGCATGCCCGGTGGCGCTAATCCACCGGCTCCGTATTTCCCTGATTCCAGGATCAGAGGGCGGTGTTATGCATTCAGGTGCCATCCGGGTGCAAGCCGGGTGCAAGGGCGGGGAGAAAAAAACCGTAAGTGTTCCGGGTATTACATTCCGTGATCACTAACGGCGCCGCTGTTTCCGCGCGGCGGCGCCACTGTTCCGCGCGGCGGTGCTGCTGTTCCGCGCGGCGGTGCTGCTGTTCCGCGCGGCGGTGCTGCTGTTTCCGTCAGCGGAACCGGTAGCGTCACCGCTACTGCCACCGCGATGCCGGATCCTCCCGGACGAGGTGGCCACGGCCACTACTGCGACGCCGCCTGGCCGGTGCGGCTATGCACGAGATCCGATGCCTGGTATACACCGATGCTTCCCTTGCAGGCCGGTTCCTCCGCAATAATCCTTCCATATATCCAGTAAATGAAAAATCCCCGCAAGTACGGCTTTTGTTCGTCCCTGCGGCCCGTCAGCTGCTCATTGGACCGCCGCGCGGTGCGCAACTGACCCGGGGATCGACCGCCCATAACACGGCAACCCCCCTGCAACTAAACGGGACCCTTTTTCATAACGCAGCTCCCTGATTCTTACGGAAGGAACACAAGATGCCCGCCGGGATAAAACCCGCCGGGCAATCTCAAGGGGGCTTTTCATGCCGGGCATGATGCGCATATCTAATATCATCAACTGGGCGGGGTCACAGCAGGTCGTTCCCGCAAAGATTCTCCGGTTCGGGATTGCCGCATGTGCCCTGTCGTCACCGCTACTGTTCATTCAGGCAATGGCTCCCTCGGCGGAAGCTGCGCAATTGAATTCCACCGCCCGTATCCAGGCACTGCTGGACAACCCGGTGAACGGCGTGGTCAACCTGCCCTCGGGGAGGTTCACGATCCGTCCGTCGCTGCGGCTGAAGCAAAGCGAGAAGATCGTCGGCCACCACACCACGCTGAGGGTGGCAGGCTCCTCGGGTGATTATGCCGCCGTCCTGGCCGGCGCCTCCACGGGCACGGATCTCTCCGGCCTGACGATTACCGGGGTGACCTTCGACCAGAACGCCTCCGGCGACCAGATCCGCAATGTGTCGGCGCTCTACCAGGGCAAGCCGAGGTTCGTAATCCTGGTGTCGAGGGGCACCGGAATCAGCATCACCAACAACAAGTTCCTGGACACCAATAACGTGGACACAGTGGTGACCGGTAGCGCGACGGCCAGCGTGACGATCTCAGGGAACGAGTTCCGGGGCCGCAACACGCCACGGCACGATCACTCTTCCGTCTACACCTCCGGCATCGGCACCACAATCAGCGGCAACACGTTCATCGGCTCGGCCATGTACAACTCGGCGGCGATCGAAGTACACGGCGACCGGGTCAGCATCGTGCGCAACAAGGTGCGCGGCTACTACCGAGCGGTCAACATCGTCAGCTCCAACACGACGTTCAGCCGGAACACCGTAACCGGCGCCGGCAACCCGGTCGATCTGTGGTCCGCCGTGGCGCCCGGCCTGCATGACGTCGTGGTATCCGGCAATGTGCTGAACCGCGACCTGCGATTCTGGTCTGGTGTGCTCCAACGGATGAGCCTATCGATGCCGTCGGCGCAATTCACCACGCAGGTAATCAGGGACGCTACGTCGAAGTTCCCGTTCCAGCGGATCACGATCCACGGGAACCGCGGCTGACGGCAGCCCTCCTCACCCCAGGCCGCCCTGGACAGACCCGCAACTCGCGGTAGGTCTGCTCCAGGGTGGCCACCTTGTCGGCACCGCGCTCGTGCGCCCGGATGAATTCCTGGTTGGCGAGCAGCCTTGTTCTGTCCGGCCGAACGTGCCGCAGCGCCTCGGCGAGGCTACGGCTGACCGGCTCGGTGAGCAGATCGGCGGCCAAGCCGTCCCGCACCATCTCCCGGTAGGGAGCAATGTCAGAAAGCAGCAGGCGGCAGCCCGCCAGAGCAGCCTCGAGCACGGACGAGCTGCGCTGGTCGGCGGCTGGGATCGAGACGGCCACATCGGCTGCGCACATGAGCTCGAACACCCGCTGCTGGCTGAGGGTCCGGTCAATGATCAGTATCCGGTCGGCGACGGCCTCGGCAGCGGCCCTGACGCTCCCAAGGTAGCCCTCCCTAGCCCGTCGCGCGGCCGGGGACGTGGGAAGATGACCGCCGAGCACGACAAGGAAAAGGTCATGCCCGGCCGCCGCGGCGCGGGCGAATGCCGAAACCACCTCATGAATCCGGTAGATCGCCGAGGTGCTGCGGACGGAGATCACAACGGTGGCGCCGGGAGGAACGCCGAAGGCCGACCGGATCGTGTCCGGGTCGACCGAGGGCTGGAGGGAGATCAGCTCATCGGCCACTCCCCAGGAGAGCACCCGCGTGCGTGCCGCGGGCACTGCGTAGCGGCTCATCATCTCGGTCGCCACTTCGGCCGACGTGGGTAGAACCATGTCCGCCCGTCTCACGGCCAGCCGGATTACGGCTGCCCTCGCGGCGGACCGTCGCGCGGCACGCAGCTCGCTGCCCCACGGCGTGACCACCCGCGCCGGGCCTGCGGGCAGGGCCAGCGCCAGCAGGCCGTGCACGCCAAGGGAGTGCACATGGATGACGTCGGGCCGGACATCCCTGATCAGCCGGCAGAGCCAGGCTACGGCCAGCGGCCACCGGAGGGCCGGACCTGCCCGGCTGGCCGGGGCGACCCGCAGCTCGCCTGCGGGCGGCTGCGGGCCGGAGTGCCAGCTGGCCACGACGACCCGGTGCCCGGCACCGGCCAGAGCGGCGGCCCACCGCCTGGTGTGCAGCGAGCTGGCAGGCGCGAGCAGCAGGACCGTCAGGCCATGCTCGTCAGCCACGGCTGTCGCCGAGCACGAAGCGCGCCTTGTTCACGGCCGCACGCAGCCGGTTCCCCCGGTGCCGCAGGTAGGAACGCCAGACATCGGCGGCACGGCTGAAGGCATCGTCCGCGAGCAGCCACGCGGCAACCTCGAGGAGCGAGATATGCAGGCAGTGATAGGCGAGGCTAGCGGGGGCAGCGAACCGCTGGTCATAGCGGGACCAGTAGCCGAGGTCGTAGCGGCCGAGTTCGGCCGCGAGGCGAAGCCCGGCAGCGGCCGAATGACCATGGCCGCCCGTTCGCGCCTCGTGCTCGCACAGGCCGATCACCGCGAACACCGCACCGTTGAGAATGCGGCAGGGCGGATCGGAAGGGCATTCCTCTAGGAATGGCCGCCCGGTTTCGTCGTAGTCGGCGCATCCGCCCGCGCCGAGCGGCTTGAGCATCAGCGTTGCGGCCGCACCCGCCGCGTCCAGATACGACGTATGGCTGGTCGCGTCGTAGGCACGCAGCAGCACGGAGATAGCAAGCCCTTGCGCCATCGCCGAGTACCAGCCAGGTGCCACGCGGTAGCGCGTTACCGGTACCGGATAGCGCCATCCGCCGTTGGCATCCTGGCTGTCTCGCAGGTAGCTGGCCTGAGCGAGGAATCCGGCCACGGCGGCGCCCGGCTGGCCCGGCTGACCGGACGTCTCGGTATGCAGAGCGAGCGCATAGAGGCCCGCCGACACCGGGTTACGGTATGGACGCCCGTCCGGCCCCGCGACGGCTACCACGCCATCCGCGCCGAGCCGGAAGGACCGGCTGACCGATCGCAGGTCCAGCGGGTAAGGTCCCTGGCCATCCTGCCGGAAGCCGGGCGCCAGCGGGTAGGCGCGCACACGAAGGTCACGCAGTGCGAGCATGGCAAGATGACCCAGGGAACGATTCATGACCGGTCCGTCCTGGCTCGCCCCGCCTCGCGGCGTGCACGCACGTACACGGCTTCGACCTGGGCGGTGGTGGTGTTGATGTCGAAGCGGCGCAGGCAGTCGCGGCGTCCGCGGCGGCCCATCTCCTGGCGCATGGCCGGGTCGGCGATCAGCGTGGCTACCGCCGCGGCCAGCGCGGCGGGGTCCCCGG
>WNGJ01017053.1_pt1 | contig 12725 bp, 16 predicted proteins | sample 5400611 | NCBI WGS metagenome assembly WNGJ01 (sample SAMN13153375, study PRJNA577476) | soil metagenome | isolation source: 40 cm soil or saprolite under Garry oak tree replicate 1 | place: USA:California | collected 2016-06-15
TATTTGGTGGATTGTTCCTCTTCCCGCTCTACCTACAAAACATTAGGGGATTGAGTGCATTTCAATCAGGTTTGATTTTACTCCCACAGGCCCTGGCCGCTATGGTCAGTGTAATTATTGGAGGACGTCTGGTTGATCGCATTGGAGTCCGAGCAGTCATGATTCCAGGCTTATTGATCCTGGGTTTGGCTACATGGCAACTAACCTACATTAGCATAAACTCGTCTTATGGTTGGCTTCAGCTCATGTTTGTCTTACGTGGTATTGCTCTCGGCTTGACCGTCCAGCCACTAACAGTTGCCATGATGTCCGAGATATCTCCACGACAACTAGCACAGGCATCTTCTCTTAGTACTGTCAATCGTGCAGTTGCAAGTTCATTCGGCATTGCTATACTGGCAACAATAGTACAGACGCAAACCCAGATACACTTCGGTCATCTCGCCGAACAGGTGACAATAAGCTCACCTCTCGGAGGGCTAATTACACGCATTCAAGCGCTTTTTGTTGCGCGTGGTGCCGACACAGCTTCAGCCTATACCGCAGCCGTACAGTTAATTGCCAGATTTGTGCAAAGAGAAGCTTTTGTTCTGGGTATTCAGGACGCCTTACGGCTGACACTCTTCGTCACCGGCTTAGCGATCATTGCTGTATTGTTTGTGCGAGGAACTCGCAGTCCTCAACGTATCCCTGAACAGGCGCCTGGCGCTGCTGCACCCGCTGATTCCGGCGAAACCGCACACGTAGAAGGGGCGCTAATAGGGTAATCAAACATATATCATACATGTTGTAATTTGATCTTTGTGATCATCAGTTGTTCCAAAGGAGATAAATGTTATGCGTCGAACAATTTTAGTTCCTTTACTCATTTTTGTAGCTCTCGCTGCTATTGGAGGAGCTGTCGCCTACTGGATTTACGATAGTTATAACTTCTATCGCACCGATGATGCGCAGGTTAGCGCAAAGATCGTAAGCGTCAGCGCTCCAATTGCAGGCACTCTCACCAGCCTCGATGTCAAATTAGGTGCGCAAGTCACTGCAGGTCAGACAATCGGTGCCATTACTCCTGTTTCAACAACAAGTACACCCAGCGCCAGTGGAACATCAGGTAGCCCCGCATCATTCGATTTGACCAGCCCAATAAATGGCACTATCTTGCAAGTTGCAACAGTTCAAGGACAGAATGTATCTCCTGGACTATCAATCGTGCAGGTGACAAATACGAATGCACTGGCTGTGATAGCGTATGTGGATGAGAACTCGATAAGTAATGTGAATGTTGGACAGACTGTTGATATCTCTATCGATGCATATAGTGGTACCAGCTTCACAGGTCATGTAGAACAAATCATACCTGCGGCTGCTGGCGCGTTTTCACTCTTACCAAATCAGGATCCGACGAGTGGTAATTTTACGAAAGTTGGGCAGAGAATACCTGTTGTCATTACGCTTGATTCCAACGCAAACAAACTCATCGTAACTGGTATGAGCGCGCAGGTAACAATTCATCTACATTAGCCAGGTTGAGATATTACGATTTTTTCGTAATGTTTCAACATCATATACAAGGAGAGAATCATGACTTTATTGTTTATCGGCGGTATGCTAATTGTAGCACTCCTGGCTATTCTTGGCGCTGTTTTCCTGAGCGTGAATGATCAACGGGCTGATAGAGCGCGGACTAATGGCGGAGCAAGTCTAAGTTCAACCGCTACCAATCCCGTGTTAGTACAGCAATCTACTGAAAACAGTGAAGTAGAGCAATCTACTGCTATCAGACAAAGTATGCCAGTATCAACAGAGAGATCTCTTCGCTCTAAACAGATAAATCAACAACCTTATGCACTCAATGGACAGTTCCACGAGCTTGCGGTTGAGTTACAAACTCTTTACCAGCATGCCTGGGAGCTTGAACGCCGACTCCGTACCCTTGCAGATGTTGCAGATCGTATTGAGAAAACACATAGTAATCAGATCGACATCGAAGAGGAGATACACGCCCAACCTTCAGCTGATAGCACTTTATGAAAAGTCTCTACCCCGTAGAAATTAATGAATTCTACGGGGTAGAGACTTTTTTCACCTCATCAGCGATCCACCAACGACCGTGTCAGCGTGACGACAGTGACAAACATCCGATAGAGATCAAGTAAATCTTCGCTACTAATTGTAATTGTACGTGCCCCAACGCGTTCAACACCGCGTACGTATAGTGCCATCTCTGCCATATCAGCAACAAGAAAAGTTACCTCTAGCGAAACTGGCCTCGAGAATACAGGTGGATGCATTTTCTTCAAATTATTAACAGCACGAGAGGCACCTCTTTGCAGCTTCTCACAAGCTACAGTAGGATGGATATGTGCAGCAGCAAAGCGTCCGAGAGACTGCTTGACAACAACTTTCTCAGCATTTGGCGCGATACTTTGTGCTTCCTGTACCGTTACCTCATCCCCACTAACAAAGATTATCGGTACGCTGTAATGCGTAGCAACCAGGGCATTGATAGCTGATTCACCTACAACATCGCCATTAATACGCACCTCCCAGATTGCCCCTGGATTGTATGTGTGAGATAATACCGCCCGTTCAGCGCCGATAGAACCATGATATCCTACAAAACAAACACCATCAAAGCTGGAATCCAGACCTTCCATCATATACAATGGCTTGTGTTTACCCGTGATTAACATCGCATGTCCAAGCAGATCTTGCGGGTGCAAATTGCGCATATAGTGATGAGAATCATTAACCACTAACTCTATGGCGCCAGCTTCTAATGCCCCAGAAATAACAGCATTGACTTCGTTGGTAAGCAAACTGCGCCCTTGTTCATATTCGACATTGCCCTCAATGATCTGTTCCCAGGCAACAATGCCACTGGTACCTTCAAAGTCTGTAGATAGAAATAGTTTCATCAGCTAAAAGTTCTCCCTTGTTCATCACGTTTCCGTGACCTTTACTGGTGAATAGCCATTCATCCCAGGCTGATTTCTCCATAAATAGGGCCAATGCTACAAGATCTACATGCTATAATTTCTCAGGATACACTATTTTATAGAGGAGTACTATAGAAACATCTGCAAAGGACAACGACATGGCAGTCACCTTCTTCAATACACAGCTCCTTTCCTCGTACCTACTCGGCCTCGGCATTTCTGGAACTGTAACGCTTGTAGTGGCAACAGGGCTAGTTATGCGGCACTACGGTAATAGCCCTCTACAAAGTTACAACTGGCGGCTACGGAACTGGCGTTTGAAACAACTTTCAGCAGTCGCCTGCCTTTTCTTTCTGGCAATGGCAGCCAGTTATTGGGTGATTCAGGATGCCTGGGGATGGATTTACCTGCTAGTTGCTTTTAAAACAGGTACGTGGTGGTTGCGCAGAGCGACAAGTCGAGGAATATAAAAATTATGGACGAACCTTTAGGGTCGTCCATATCTCTCCTATCTTAGAGTGGTATTTTTGAGTAAAACACCTATAGTCTAACCACGGTGACCACAACGCTGGCAGACCCTGGCGCCATCTACAATAGATCTCCTAAAAGGCATATCCTTATCGCATCTGGAACAATAGAAGAGTGAACCAGCCGTCCAATTGGTCAACCAATGCCATGAACGGGCTAACATAAAAAGCTCCTTTGAATATATTACTTCGTAACTTCATTGAAAGACCACCCCAACATCCTGCTCCTAACAGTGCGTCAGTAGTAACCTTATAACACTACTATTATAACATATATATCTTAATTAAGCAAATTCAATAATGTATTTCACATATATACGCATCATTGTGCTACAGCATTTTAATTCAATTATATTATAAATAATGCTATTTTATAATCAATTTTATTCACAAATCATCGATTTGATATATCTTTAACTATTATTACCCCTTGATCCCACCTGCTGAATCGTGACTCTTGCTCTAAATTTCTGAGCAACTACTGTCTGCTACTAGTTAAATGTTATGTGATGCGATATAATACCTTCACATACCGAGGCAGATAAAGTAGTATCTTAGAAAGTTCACTTATATACCTTGGATGGAGTACTCCAATGTAAGGAAGGTGCCAAATAGTGTCGTGGTGTAAGTTCTTCATACCAAAGATCGCGTCATCGGGGATAAAGGCAGATGATCCCGACTTAAACGATCATATTATGTATGCCAAATGTATTAAAGGACATGTGTTGAAAGATGCTAATGATTGGATTTTGTGTGAAAATTTACCTGCTCCTGACGCAAAATGCTGGCAAGAAGGCGGAGATACTATTTTTTCATTACAGTACCACCAGCGACAGAAGAGTCAGGTCAATGCAAGCATGTCAGAACACATGGATGATACAGCAACACAAGTTGCTAAATCCTGAGGATATATGGCTAAGCCCTCTCTTTCATCATATTTTTCTTTAAAACCTGAAACAGAACAATTAACCCTGATACATTCAAATCTGTTGCAATGGTATGACGCAGAACATCGAGATCTGCCCTGGCGTTTTACTTATGATCCATACGCGATACTTGTTTCAGAGATTATGCTACAACAAACACAGGTACATAGAGTACTGCCAAAGTATGAGCAATTTCTGGTAGCTTTTCCAACATTGGCTGATCTTGCGTCTGCTTCAACAGCAGATGTGATCTCAGTGTGGGTTCCATTAGGCTACAATATGCGAGCTGTACGTCTTCAGTCTATTGCGCGTCAGGTAATGAGAGAGTATGGTGGAAGCATACCCAATACCATTGAAGAATTGCTGAAACTAAAAGGTATTGGTCGCTATACGGCTGGTGCTATTGTGTGTTTTGCTTACAAGCAGCAAGTCGCAATGGTTGATACCAATATTCACCGCGTGCTGCACCGAATATTTTTAGGCCTGGATCTCTCTGATCCCAGGCTCACTAATGATCAAATACTAACTTTTGCAGAACAGGTTCTACCAGACGGAAAAGCATATTATTGGAATCACGAAACGTCTGCAAGACTTATTCTGAAATGTCGCAATTTAGCCTGTTCCCATCAGGGACAGTGCTGCGCCACATGCGTAAAGTAGCAGAAAAGAAAGAACCATATCAGAAGCAGCCATTCACCAGTACGAATCGCTATTTTCGGGGCCGTATTGTCGAACATTTATGTTCTCTACCTGCTGGCCAGCGCGTTTCATTAAATTCACTCGGACCAATAATCAAACGAGAATTTCGTGAAGATGACTTGATCTGGCTACAACAGCTCGTTGAAAAACTCGCTAAAGATGGACTGGTTGATTACGCCGAGGAGGGTATACGGCTACCATAATCTTGATTTTAGAAGTCGGGATATGAGGAGAGTATCACCCTTTCTCATCTGAATGCAAGAAAGTACCTGATCTTATCCTATTAATTTATGGAGGAACGTAACGTTGCAACTTAAAAGCTTTGATGAAATCACAAAGAGTCATCGGCATATATTTCTTTCACCCCATCTCGATGATGTTGTCTACTCTTGTGGCGGCACGATAGGGGTACAGGTAAGTACAGGTTTACGCCCATTAGTAATCACCATCTTTGCGGGGATACCTTCCTCAACTATAGAACTGAGTTCCCTCGCAGCGGAGATACAAAGAGAGATGGGCTTTCGACAAAATGCGCAAAATGCATTGACCATCCGTAGAGAGGAAGATGCACGCGCACTTGAATACCTGAATGTCGATTATCTACGGCTTGACTATTTTGACGCAATCTATCGCGGTACGCCCGCTTACTATACTCAGGAGAGCCAGCTAATAGGTGGTGAAGTTCATCCTGGTGACCTGTGGATAGACAGGGAACTGGCTCAAAACCTGGTTACCCTAAATGACCGTCTACCCGATACGGTTTGGTATGCGCCTCTTGGAGTAGGTCGTCATGTTGATCATCAGATCGTATGCTCAGCCATAGATCGTTTAATTCAGCGGGGAGCAAACGTCAAACTCTATGAAGATTTCCCCTATGTTTTAACACAAGAGACTCTGGAAGAGCGGCTGAAAGAATTTGGTGGAACATTGGAACCAGCGCTGGTAGAAATGTCTGAAATGCTTCATCTCCGGCAGGAAGCGTCTGAGATGTATAGCTCCCAGATTCAGTTAAACTTCGCTGACAAGACATCGATGTTTCAATCCATGGAAGACTATTCGCATGGCATTCGCCCTGTACAGACAGTCCACCTGGAGCGATACTGGACAGCAAGTTAGAGTACCCTACTACACAGAATTGAGTGTCATACAAGTAGAGATCAGTGGTTTGGCTTTCATCCTCTTAACACCTCTTGCTAAACCGTGCTATAATGCGGGTACAATTTATATTATTGTAGGGGTTGCAGAGTGAAACTTCCCCTACTCCTAAGAATGTAGTAGTATCCTTGCGGATACTTCACTGCTTAGTAATGTGTGTAAACACGGGGAGCTTTTGTGGAAGGCGTTCTGTTAGACCCAGGTCAATTGGCGAGGGCTGCGGTAGATATCGCATCAGACAAAAAAGCCTCAGATGTAATGTTATTAGATATACGAGAGGTCACTACAATTGCTGATTACTTTGTCATTTGTAGTGGTAACAATCGCCGCCAAATTCAGGCCATCGCTGATGCCATTGATAAGCAATTAGGTGAACAAGGGGCCAGAATGCTCCGTAGCGAGGGCGTCGCGGAAGCCGGGTGGGTAATATTGGACTATGGTGATGTCATTGTTCATATCTTCGGGCCAAAGGAACGAGAATATTACCGTCTTGAAAGCCTCTGGAATGAAGCAAAGACGGTTGTATACCTACAATAATCTAATCTTTTAGAAAAGGTGATCAATGATGACATTTTTTCGTAATCGTATGTTTCTCGAAGGCATTGCGCTTGGAGGCATTTGCGGCGTGATAATTGGTTCAATCATAGCTTTCTCTCTTGGGGAAAGTAGTGTTGAGGCTTTACGCCGTGTTATTAATAAACGCATCCCAGGCCGCAGTAAAGTACCATTTGAATATCTCTCGCAATAGCAATTATACATTTGGTAATTGAAGGAGGTGCGTGTGAGGCTGCGATTTTTTTTAACGTTAATCATTGTAACGCTATTTTTGAATGCTCACCCTTCAGCGTACATTTCACACGCTTCATCAGCCAACTCTCATGGATGCGCACCTCTTATACCTCCACCTGTATCAGGCACTCCTGTACCAACTCCCGCAATTCCCGGTAGATTGCTGATTAACGAAGTGCTTTCGCTGCCTGAATCAACGTGGAACTGTTCAGAACAAGATAAATCGTTTTCAATTAACGATGACTCCTGGGTAGAGCTGTACAACCCCCAAAGCCAACCTTATAATCTTTATGCTGCACATGCGAGTTTTGATACTGGCCCTAACACCTTGCCCGACTACCTTCCTTTAGGTGCAGCTATCGCTCCACATGGTTATCTTGTGCTTTTCCCTTCCGTTTTCTCAGGCACGCTCATTATCAAGGCAAATTTACGACTGATGATTGCAGGGGTGACTATCGACCAGATTAGCATACCGACGCTCCCTCTTGATCAATCATATGCTCGTATTCCCGATGGCTCAAATTTTTGGCAGATCACTAATACCCCCACCATTGATGCAAGAAACAATGCATCACAGCTAAGTACACAGGAAAGTCCAACTGCTTCTTCACCCAATCAAGATCTCGCAGGTTCTGGATATTCCACTCCAACAACATTACCTGTTGCAGGTATGCAGCCTGTATGGAGTAACCTACAATTTCCCACGCGAGTTACAGCTGCCACTGCTGAAATGAACTCAACGCCGACCACATTGACAACGTCACCAACACTATCGGTGCCTGTAAATGATGGATGGGACATTCATCGTCGTATCCTGCTGACAGTATTGATGGTTGCGCTTGCTCTAATGCTCTTTTGGTGCTGGCGGCTGTTTTCAACCCCTTGACGACCTGCATGTCATCTTCGACTTGCTAGCTTTAAGCGGCTCTCTCTTCAGCTCCCGCTTGTTACTCCCTTTGTTTTCAATGTGAAACTTCTTCCCATTGTTCAATTTACATGGTATGATTCATTGCATAAAACATGAGTTGGTCATTATCATTCGTTCGCCATATAGACGGCAGCGATTTAGGGGATCACTAACATGAGCATTGCAGAATTTCCATCAACACCTGTCACTCCTCCCCTGTTTGAACGTATTTTGGAAGCAACAAAAGTAGAGGTGGTGCGCGAACTGAGTGCTCTGTTAGGAGCACGTTATGTTCTGCATACACCTTACGATTTGATGTTATATGAGTATGATGCCTCCATTGATCGCAGTACACCTGACATAGTAGTGCTTCCAGCTTCGACTGAAGAAGTTGCCGCAATTGTAAAAATAGCCTCTCGTCACAATGTGCCTGTGGTGCCGAGAGGCGCAGGTACAGGCTTGAGTGGAGGAGCTATTCCCATCTTCGGCGGTATCATAATTGTATTTGCCCGTATGAACCGTATTCTTGAAATTGACTATACGAATCTACGCGCCGTGGTGCAACCTGGCCTGGTAAATCTTCATCTGAGCAATGCACTTAATCCACAGGGATTCTACTATGTGCCCGATCCCAGCAGCCAACGATCCTGCACTATTGGCGGGAATGTAGGCGAAAACGCCGGCGGTCCGCATACGCTTATCTACGGTGTTACTACCAACCATGTGCTTGGGGTAGAGATAGTCACACCTGAAGGCGACATTGTACAAGTAGGTGGATGGACTTACGATACACCTGGATATGATCTTACAGGCCTATTAATTGGCTCGGAGGGAACGCTATGCATCGTTACAAAGATCATTGTGCGCATCGTTCACTTACCCGAAACATTCAAAACTATGGTGGCAGTGTTCGATACAATGGATGATGCATCAAACACTGTTTCAGAAATCATTGCCTCAGGAGTTATACCTGCTGCTATTGAGATGATGGATCAGATGATCCTGCAAGCGGTTGAAGCTGATACACATGCCGGATACCCTATGGATGCCGCTGCCGTATTATTGATGGAAACCGAAGGTCTGCGTGAAGGAGTAGAAGAGCAGACGGATAAAATTGTGAATATCTGCAACAAGCATCAGGCTCGTGCTGTTCGCATTGCCGCGAATGAAACAGAACGTCAATTATTCTGGGCAGGTCGCAAGAACGCATTTGGAGCAGTTGGCCGTATCAGCCCTGAATTCTACGTACAGGATGGAGTTGTACCACGCACCCGTTTACCATATGTTCTAAGACGAATCAGTGAGATATGTGAAAGTTATGGGTTAAGAGTAGGCAATGTCTTTCATGCGGGAGATGGAAACTTACACCCGCTTATTCTTTTCGACTCCCAGATTCCAGGGGAAGTCGAACGCGTGCGCAAAGCTGGACATGACATACTTGCAGTTTGCGCCGAGGTAGGAGGCACAATCACCGGAGAACATGGAGTCGGTATTGAGAAACAGGAGGAAATGGCTCTTATTTTTAGCGATGTTGATCTCCGAGTGATGCAACAGGTGCGTGAGGCCTGGAATCCTCATCAGTTGTTTAATCCAGGGAAGCTTTTTCCTATGCCAGGACGTTGCGCTGATATTAAGCAGTTATGAGGAAGATAGTAATGGCTGATATTGAATCTTTTGCAACTACCCTACAACATTACTCTACTGCTATTTGGACCGTTAGTGATCCTGACGAATTGCGGAATTATGCTGTAGATGGTTTGTTGCCTCGCTTTGCGGTTATACCAGAAACGGTGGAGCAGGTATCTCAAACAGTCGCATTGGCAAATCAACAAGGCTTCACGCTGCTTACTCGTGGTGGTGGTTCGCGTTTAAACCTGGGTGGAATACCTGAGCGGTTCGATATTTTGCTTGAAACAACAAAATTGACACGCTTACTTGAACACGAAGCACCTGATCTTACCTGTCATGTAGAAGCAGGCATTACTCTTGCAGAATTACAGACAAAACTCGCTACTAAAGGCCAGAGGTTAGCACTTGACCCGCCGAATACTCAACAAGCCACTATAGGTGGGATACTGGCCTCAAATGCGAGTGGTCCCAAACGCCTGCGTTATGGCTCAGCGCGTGATATGGTGATTGGACTTCGCGTCGTGCAAGCTAGTGGTGAGGTCGCTCGCAGCGGTGGTAGTGTCGTCAAAAATGTTGCAGGTTATGACCTCAATAAACTATACATTGGATCACTGGGGACACTCGGTATTATTGTTGAAGCCAACTTCAAACTGCAACCCCTTCCTGTCGATGAACGAACGCTTCTCTTAACCTTTTCGAATGCCGAAGCTGCGATGCACACAGTCATTGCTCTCTTGGGCTCACCATTGACACCCAGCGCCATCGAATTAATTGACTCTGGGGCTGCCAGTGATATGACCGATTTCTTTGGCTTGACCCTTCAAACTAACGGCTATACCTTAGCCGTTAATTTTGAGGGAAGTACTACATCAATTGACAGACAGGTGAATGAAACGCTGCTATTGGCTCGCAAAAATGATGCCTTGTTAGGTGATGACCTGATCGGGGAGGCACAAACTCAGTTCTGGAATACAGTACGCGAACATACTCAAGGGACTGTAACCTGTAAAGCTGTCTTGGTCGTTTCTCAGATGGCCAACTACTTGAAGACAATCGAGCAAGTTTGCCAGACTCATGAGCTTGAAGCTGCTGTTGTGGCACATGCTGGTAACGGAATTCTGTACATTGAATTACGACCAGCAGACGCCACATATCGCCTGGTAAAAGCGATTAAGGAGCTTCGCTTATATGCGCAAGAAGCGCTTGGTAGCCTGGTTGTTGAATGTTGTCCAACTGATCTGAAACGACGCATTAGCGTATGGGGAGAGCCTGACCAGAATTTTTACCTGATGCAACAAATTAAACAGCAGTTTGATTCGAAGGGCACGTTCGTACAGGGAAGATTTGTGGGGGGATTGTGAGTCAAAAATCTACAATATCCACAGGGGTCGATTCTGTTTTAATTGTAACTGCTCATCAGGAATTTATTGATGTAGCGTTCGACGAATTAAAGCGCTTTGATAAAAAACTGCTCTATGGCGAATTACTAGCTCCCGGTATCCTGTTATGTACTTTACCCAATGATACTTTCCTACACGATCTCACATCTTTAACGCGTCAAGCGGCAGATCAGCGACCCATTTTTGTTCGCCATCTTACGCCTGCGCAATCGGTGATTCATCTTAACAATACTGAAAACGATATTGGTGAACTGGCCCAGGCTATAGCTAATCTACCGACTTTCACTTTATTGGAACGCGGCCAACGTTTTGCTGTGCAAACTCGCCTCTTACAAACGGATATGGAGTTAGTTCGAACAGGCTCCAATAAACACTCATATAGTAGCGGACACATTAATCAATTGCTCGCTGCAGCTATTGCTGAAGAGACTGGTGCAGTTGAGTCCATGAAGAAACCGCAGGTTGTTGTCTCGCTACTCTGTACTTTAGAAAAAGCATATCTTGGTATTTCTCTTACCAAAGATAACCTGAGCGACTGGCCTGGGGGTGCCCGGCACTTCGCACATATACCTGAACAAATCAGCCGATCTGAATTTAAATTGCTGGAAGCATTAGATGTATTTGGCGTGACTCTACCATCACAAGGATTGGCTCTTGATCTTGGTGCAGCTCCTGGAGGCTGGACACGAATGCTATTAGAGGCAGGAATGAAGGTTGTTGCAATTGACCCGGCAAAGCTCGATGCCCGCCTTGTAAGGCAACCACATTTAGAACAGTATCGCGGTTATGCTGAAGAATACCTTGAAGAGGCAATAAAAAGACGCCGAAAATTCAATGTTATTACGAATGATATGCGTATGGATGCACGGGAAGCTGCACGTTTGCTAGTGGAAGCCAGTGCATGTTTACTTAGCGATGGTTTCATCATCAGTGTGCTAAAGTTGCCACATGCAACTTCCGAAATCGACCCATTGATGAACTTGAGCGAAGCATTGAGATTATTGCATAGACATTTTGGAATAGTGCAAGCCAGGCAGCTTTTTCACAACCGTCAGGAAGTAACCGTTCTCACCGCCAGGCCCCAGTTAATGTGGGCATAACCATCGTGCTCTGGGAGGTAGCTATTATGTCACTCGATACTCCAAACATTCAGACAACATTTGCTAGTGTCACTTCCCCTGCCCAAGGGCCATTACATCGTAACACACATACCTATGATTTAATGCGCCAGTGTATTCACTGTGGCTTTTGTCTCCCAACCTGTCCGACTTATGCAGTGCTTGGTGTAGAAATGGATTCTCCGCGCGGACGTATTTACCAGATGCAGGCAATTGCCGAAGGACGAATGGAGATTTCTCCAGAGTTTGTAGATCATATGTATTGCTGTTTGGGATGTCGCGCCTGTGAAACAGCGTGTCCCTCGGGTGTGCAATTCGGCAAGTTGATCGAGGCCGCACGCGAACAAATTCAGCTTGAGGTCGCACATGGACCTATTTTTAGTGAAACAAAGCGGGAGACCGCTGAGCCTTCTGGTAATGAGGATTTTCCGCTTCATGCATTTTCGGATAAACGCCCTGTTCTCGAATCGCTTACTAATAGATTTCTACGAAGCTTCTTCTTTGACCTGATGCTTCCCTCACGTACGCTTACATCTCTTGTCTTTGCATCATTGAAAGTATACCAGAGAAGCGGGCTACAAACCCTGATACATCGCATAAGATTGCTTGATGCAATAAATGCTTTGCCTACACCGTTGC